>Ga0160505_100841_pt1 | contig 15706 bp, 7 predicted proteins | sample DIDeMG_FD_108225 | JGI IMG/M metagenome (GOLD analysis project Ga0160505, IMG submission 108225) | Enriched chicken feces microbial communities from UW Madison campus, WI, USA - DID2874_E49_Stillage MG | ecosystem: Host-associated > Birds > Digestive system > Large intestine > Fecal ... | reverse complement strand
CATGGTGGACGCTTACTCCAGTATTTGTCATCGTCAATTCCGTTCATTTGCTTAACTCTAGCAAATAGCTTTTCAAGGTCGCCCTTTGCTAGCTTACTGCTGTTTGCGAGTTTCCACACCGGGCATCAGCAAATACAAGTTTTTGTCTTAAGTAGTCGTACCACACACATTCAATGAGAATATGCCGTGAAGTCTTGAGGTCACCGCATACATATTTTTAAGAGTACTGTGGTATATGGAATCTTTCAAACCACTTTTTGCTTAAGTTTTGAATAAATATTTTGTTCACTTGCATAATACCGATGGTTTTTCATTTTGCTTTTATATTTTTACAAATATATTAAAATATAAAAAGGGCAATCTGGCCGAGTTGGTCTAAGGCGTAGGATTAAGGTTCCTATCTCTTCGGAGGCGAGGGTTCGAATCCCTCGGTTGTCATATTTTCAATTTTTTTCTAAAACGAAAATTATTGAATGTTGTTACAATTAATGTGGTGAGTCCTATTGGTGTTTTCTTTTTTTAAGAGCTCTCCCTTTTACAAAACTGTCTTTTCAAAATCTACTTTAATCATCATAAACCTTTATAAAAGTGGGGAGATGGGAGGTCCACATTAAGCCTCAATTTTTTATTATTATACAATCTATCATGCCTTTAAAATGTAAAATAAAGAGAGCAGTAATAATTCTTGCCTCATTGCTTTCATGCATGGAGAATTTCATGTGTTAAGGGAAACCTGCTATACATAACACCCAGTAGATCGATACCAGAGATTGGCACACAGTACAATTTTAACAAGCTGTTCTAATCAATCTAGTCAACATAGTTGTTGTTGTGGTAACGAGTCTAAGAACTTGACTACCGCACCACGGCCCTTGTTGGTACCAGGAAGAATCCTGGGATCAACCTCTGGGGAAATTTTTCTCAACAAGTCTCGTTTTTTTGTAAGTATACATTTCAATCCAGCTAAGCAAAGTCAAGACTGGTGGTCTAGATACATTAAATCCATAGTCTTTCTAGCCGCTTTTTGTTTTAGTAGGATCGGGTGCTATATACGAGATAGGCTTTCTTTTGTTTGTTTGGTTGGTTAGTTTCGTAGTCACTGCTCAGGGTTCATCTTTGTTTGAGTGGCTAAGTGCGTCGCTTGTAGGTTCTAATCCTGGCAAGCAAAAGACTAACACAGTGTCAAATTCTTGTGTATTTTTTTATTATTAAAATAACAGCAATTAATTAGGATTCAATATTGTCTCAATCGACTATAAATTAAAAGGCCTTGGTTATAAGCAGGTGGATAGGCTATTGTTTTCATAATCTCTGAAATTTTGATGAGTGGGAACATTTAAGAATTTTCAAAAGGGAGATGAGTTGTACATCAGTCTTGTCAAAAGCTCAGCCCATTGCACGGCTTTAAATTGCTGAAACAGAAAATAAAAGCATTTATCTGAAATCCCAGTGTTCTTTTTACTACTTGCCAGACGATTTCTCTCCTGAATTAATTATTTGTAGTGGAATGGCAGGTGCTATAGATGACATTAACCAAAACACCAATTATCAGCATATGTTTATAGCAATAATATCTCCCTGTACTGGATGAGCTTAAGGCACAATGGCGATCAATGCATATTAGCAGTCATGGTCAAATGCGAGGTTTAGAGCACTCATTTTTTGGGAAACTTAACCCCATTTTCTTCCATATAACACTATGATAACGAAGCGACTGGCAGGGGTTTTCTGGGTCAACAAAAGGCTGTGTTGTTGTTTGTTGCTTTACCTGTTTGGCTGGTTATAAGAAAAGATCTAAGATTTTCCCTGTTTGATGCTGAGCATGTGCCAAGCAAATGTACGATTGCTGTCAAGTTCTAAAAGTGGCGATGCGGGACTTTATGTCAATGAGCACATTTTGGTTTAGATTTCTTACTAGTCGTGCCCAGATTTAAATAAGGGCTTAGCTCAAACTTGAAATTTTCGCGTTGATTGGACAGGTGAAATCGTCTACCAGGCGGTGAGCAGAAGAACTCAAAAAGGGTGCACCTTAGGTGTGAGATATAGGCTTGAACCCCAATGGGCACTATAATTGTATCAGGAATTGCCCTCTGTTTAATGATCCAGTCAGATGTAGCCACCCGAAGATTAGAATGAAAATCAGAGTACTGCATTCTCAAATTATTTAGTGTTCCCGGATATTAATGATGATGCATATGGGTCCTCTCTCATGCTCGGCAAGTCCATGCTTTAACGGTAGAACGTCTTTCCGGTTCTCTGTTACCGTTTGTAGCATTGTTAATGTCCCAATGAACTTGCAAATTGACTGTCAGGATTTATACACCCCGGCTAGTATCTATTCTTAGATAGATAATCAGTTTATTGTCCTTGCATCAAATAGTAAAATTCTGCTCTTGCTTTTGGTTGTTTTCATGGTCCCAAGTCCGAGCAGTGCATCATCGGTCTTGCCATCCACCAATATGGGTAAATACGATTTAATATCACCTGTTGATCAAAATGAAAGTTCTGGTTTTTATTTTTTATTTTTATTTTTTTTATATTCACATTAGCTACTGGCAAGCCAAGTATTTTGCCTAATCCCTCACTTTGAAGTACTTTTATAGTGAGTTAGCAACTTGAATGGAAAGAAGCAATTAATTACAGCTTGCTAAATCACTTACCCTTGAAAAATTCTTAAACTGGAATGTATACATATAATAAGCACTATGGTATTTTGTCACAGCAGAGAATATCCCAATACATACAAATCCCTAAACCAAATGTAACCCTTTTTTTCCTTTTGTTTCGGAGTTTGGCTCTCACCATAGTAGAACTACAGATCCTTCTCTTTTTTTTTTTTTTTCAGGATTATGAACAAGTGGTTTTATTCACGATTTCATTGCTGGTAATACTCTTCTTCTTCTTCTTCTTATTCTTGTTATAATAATCAATCTTTATCAATCTCAGGTATTTGCCCCCTTTTTTTGGAACGTTTTTGTTATGGGTCAATGATGATGGAATAAACAGATTTGTCTATTTTTAAAACAGACACACAGCCTACATTTCAAACTACAGTATTCATCAACTTGCTTAGAATTTCCGTAGTTGTGCAGGAGTTTCCCTTTCATAAAAAAAATAAACCAAAACTCAAGTCTAATATGAATAAATAATAAAAATTTTATTTAAAAAAAAATAATTTAAAAATAAAATAAAAATAAATAACAAAAAATAAAAATAAAAAACAATTAAAATAAAAAACAATTAAAATAAAAAACAATTAAAATAAAACAGCCGCCTTGTTCCCTGACCTCTCTATCAACAATACTTTTACTTTTATCCCTCTCCATTTATTTCTCAATCAAGTTTCTTCTTTTCCTTCTACTTTTTTTGTTCTTGTTCTTACACCTGTCTTTTGCTTGCTCTCATCACTGTCAAATGTCAGCTGAGTTTTTATATTCTCTGTAATGCGTCGGTCTCCCAGTTCAACATCTTCAGGGCTCTTTTTACTTTTCTTCACTCTGTGTCTTGTTTCATTTATAAATGCAGGTCCACTAACTGGGGTCAATCACATCCTTCCCAGGGATGAGGAAAATATCCCCTCCGCCTCAGCATCACAGCCACCTAAGAGCACAAACACCCTTCCAGCGTCTATTAACACCTTTTCTGCCACTGGCAACGTCACAGCAATTAACTCAACCGTTGGTCTCAACGACGTCATCTCGCTACGGGTCATGAGCAATGATTCTTCTCTTAGTCTAGTCACTGACGTTGCTGCACTGACACCAAGCACAGGCCGATCCCTCATTTCTTCTGGAGGGTATGAGGGTATCTGTGTAGGTAAGCTCATAGAAGCAAAGTCTAACCTGTATATCCCATGGCCTGATATCGCTCTAATCAATTGTGATAATCCCCAGGAAGCAAAGGATCTTATCATGCAAACCTCGTTGCAAACTTCTGACTGTATTTTGTTATATTCTCTTACAAGTTCTGCTTGTAATTTAACAAGCTCTAGCCTCGCTTACAACACACAGTTGGGCTTTGTCATGACTTTTCTTTCAAACTCGGTTTCACAATCAATAGTCTCGAACGTAAACTCCAGCGAGACTGGTTCGTTTACTGGCGTCATTCAAGCAGTAAATCTTCTTACAGCTGGAAATGCTACGCCTAATACCAATGAAAATTCCTTGTCAAAATCGACTGTTGCCATGGTAGTCTTGTACTCAATCACAGGTATTGTCGCGTTTTTGTTTCTATTTGTTATTATTTCGGGTGCCATTCGCGTTCATAACCACCCTGAGCGTTACGGATTACCACCAGCTAATTCAAATGCCAATACCGGTGACGATCCCCAGTACTCGAGCATGTACAGAGCAAAGGGAATTGCTCGGGCTGTGTTGGACTCAATTCCGTTAGTCACCGTACGCGTCAAGAATTCTGACAGCAATGTCGTTGAAACGAGGAAAAAAGATTCTGATATTGAATTGGAGAGTCAAACCATGCCAGCCGATAATGCAAAAACCGAAGCACGCGCTCTTGTCGAAAGCGTTGAGCCGGAACCAGCTCCGCTAACATCATCGACACCTTTAGTGTTGGGTGAAGATGACGATTCCACGTGTCCCATTTGTTTCGAAGACTTTGAAGATGGTCAGATTCTACGAGTGCTTCCGTGTAATCATAAGTTCCATGCTCTGTGTGTCGATCCATGGTTGCTTAATTCTTCCTCGCACTGTCCCATGTGTAGGGTAGATCTGAGTTTAGCAAAGGAGGAAGAGGTACCAGAAATGCCACCCGGGTCGACGTCTCCAGGAGGACAGCAACCCAACGCAATTGTCATCCCGGAGGGTTATGAAGTAGATACTTCACTTTTCAACAGATTCTTGGATATATGGAATGCGCATCTGTTGCCAAAAGAAGCAAGAAGAACTGCACTAGCGAAATTCCAACAAGAAGCAGAACTTCGTCGTCAGCTCCGGTCCCAGCGAAGCAGAAATAATATAGTTAGTGACAACAATAACAGTTTTGATTCTGCTGATGCAGGTCCATCATCAGCGCAAACTGATACTGAGCAGCATACTATGGCTGAAGAACCGCATAGCAGCGCTCATAACCAGAATATTTGGCTGCGGTTTGTTGCATCTCGACGGAAGCTCTACCACATGCGACGGAGAGAGAGTCAGCACGATGCGTCAGCAAGCAATGCCCCAGCGTATCCCGAACCAGCTTTTACATCTGAGTCGCTGGCCATTCCCCACATTGATACTACCACCATCTCCCCTCCACCACTCCCGGTCCAGGCTACATTTCATCAACAATCATCTAGCATCCCCCGTTCCAGCACCAGTAGTAACAAAACCACTGCGCGGGAAAACAATATATAATCGGTCTTGGACTATTAAATCGTACACATTTTGTTTTTTGTTTTTTGTTTTGGCCGACTACAAATCTTTTTTTATCAATATGTTCAAGTCCAGCCTCCAAGTACACCTCATCATGACTCTCAGTCAAATTTTTCAATATTAACGTCAATAAAATTACATAATTTCACTCTGGCTCTCGACTTTCAGGGTTTTTTTTTCTTAATAGCAAGATGTTTGGCAAAGCTAATATATGTCTTACACTTATAATATTACATTTTGTGGCTACTGTTTTGTTTAATTATAGTAGATTATCAAGTACTGATCTACCAAATGCGATATAATTACCCCAGTTTTTTTGTTGGTGTTTTTTTTTTTTTTCATCAGTACATGAACTTGTTCATTGAGCAATTTTGGCGTTATTGAGCGTTGAAAAAAGCCTCTTAATATGTGTTTAGCAAGCATAATTTGTTGATTCTCTCTCACTGAAATAACAATCTTTTCAAAATGAGAGAAAAAAAAAAGGGGGGGAAGGGGTTTTTTGTATACGCTTTTGTCATTTGAATTTTGAATGATTGTTAGTTAATTGCCAAGCGTTTGGATCATCAATAGCCTTTCTATCCATGTACATGAACTGCATGTGTGTACTACAACGTTTTTTTTTTAATCTTTTTAATTTTTATTTCTGTTCCAGTGCACTCAATTCTGGGCAAGCGGTAGCAACCAAAGTTTACGGTTGAAAACGCCGATCTGATAACGAATTAAACAGGAAACTTTTAAGGGGACAGCTAAAAGCCAATCAGCCACAAGGTAAAACTCCTGACTAAAGTTGATTATGGTATCACATCAATTTTTCTTATATAAGCCTATACTGTGGCTAAGTTGTGTGAAGACATTAGCCAATAGAAATAGATTTATTTCAAATCATTTCCTATTTGAGACAGATGACTTGCTGGAACAGTAAGGTTCTCTGGCAACAATGGCATTGACAGGGTGGAATAAGGCTGTCAAGATGGCTTTGATCATCACTCGAGAATTGTTGTTTGATAATCTATAAATAAGAGCACCTCTCAGGCTTGATTTCTATTTTATTTTATTTTCCATCATCACAATCATTTACTATTTATCCTAAAAGCAACAGCTTTCTAGCCAACTACAAACCAACGCATCCTACTCAATTTATCACACACAAAACTATTTACAATGACTTGCTGCAAGGGAAACTCTTCTACCTGTGTCTGTGCCTCTGAGGCTCGCTGCTCCTGTGGCGCTAACCCTGCTCGCCAATGCAACTGCAATAAGGCGGCTGAGGAAAACACTCTTCCTGTCCACTCCTGTTCCTGCGGCATGAGAAACGCCAATGCTTGCACCTGTTCCCGTGCTTCGGCTGAGAACGGCTCCACCAGAGAGGGTGAAGTTGACTTTACCAACCTCCGCTAAATTTAGTCTTTAGATTAAGTTGGTCGGCAAAGCACCATTTGATCTGGTATCTTTGGTTATCTTTGATTCCTGACCCCCCACTTCTTGTTGTTAGCATTGCATCATCATTCTCTATTTATTTATTAGTTCTGTTTGTTTTTATTTCATGTGCTTTTCTTTTTTTTTCTGACTTGTTGATCCAGTTTAATGATGTATAGAACATAATTCAATGATGTCTGGTATACCTTTTTTTTTCTCTTGAGTTTCAAAATGACAAGATTGTATCTGTCCTCCTCATCAATAGTTACTGTAGCTTAAAACAAATGTCAAGCGCGTTTTTAATTTTTATTATTTATTGCTATTGTCTTTTTTCAGTAGATAGTTAGGCCCGTACATTTTTGAAGATTCTATATTTGAGATTTGCCCTTGGATTGAGCTCTTTGATTTTGATTTTTGAGTACGGCATGAAGTAAAAGATAATAAACATTTTCACTGGCAGGACCAGCTTTAGTGTGACAACGTCCGCACGGTGTTATAAAAATAAGTGATACCGCTAGGTCTGTTCTTACAACTGATTTTTATTTTTTCTATTCAAAAATGTTTTAATAATACAGAATCCCTACCACATGTTGGTAGCTCAGGATTTGCGATAAAGGGAGGTGGCAGAGCCCTGGTGGGAAGGGAAAACGAGGGTCTGAGCAACAACAGTGTTCTCACGTCGTGTCAATGCAAAAGTAATTATTTCAGCAACATCCTCCGCCGTGAGGGGTTCGGTACCCTCGTAGACCTTGCTGGCTTTCTCCTTATCGCCCTTGAACCGGACAAGACTGAACTCGGTCTCAACGGCACCGGGCTGAACCTCAAGCACCCTAATTCGGGTGTCAATAAGTTCCTTGCGCAGACTGTGCGTGAACGAGTTGACCGCTGCTTTGGTGGCACAGTAAACAGAGCCACCCGCATAGGGGTCCAAGCCGGCGATGGAACCAATGTTGAGAATGTCGCCACGGCCACGTGCGCGCATGCCGGGCACAACGCTCTGCGTTAGCTGGATAAGTCCAAGTACGTTGGTGTTAAACATGACCTCCATATCCCGGGGATCAATCTCGCCAACCCGTTCCAGCCCAAACACCATCCCGGCGTTGTTGATAAGGACGTCAATCTCGCGCCATGCCGCAGGCAATCCGGGCACAAACTCGGGTACTGTCTTGTAGTCACTGACGTCAAGCGCCCGTGTGATCACTTCGGCCTGTGGGTACTCGGCCGCGATCTTATCAGCCAGCGCATTTAGTCGGTCGGTGCGGCGCGCCGCCAGAATGAGTCGTAAATCGCCCGCAGCGGCGTCCACCAGCTCTAGCGCTGTGGCTGCACCAATTCCCGCGGATGCGCCCGTCAGCAGCACCGTTTTCCCCGCAAGCCGTGATTGTGCCTGGCGTCCGTAGGTCGAAACCCCGCGGCTTAACGCTGCCAATGCGACCGGACGGTGAAGCCCGGCAATCTTGGTGAATAGCTTTTTAGTGGTATGGAAAAGCATGGCAAAAAAATTTTGAAATTTTATAATAAAAAAAAAATGAATAAAAAACGGGCCCAGTGCAGAATGGGGAAGCAATTAAAGTGCAATTGCAATTTTGGTCGAGAGTTGTTATTAGTCTCGAGGTTGTGGGGGCTGGGAAAAGTCTGTATTGGTTGTGCGTAATCTGATAGCGACCTGGGGTAGTGAACAAGGAGCAATTCGAGTAAGCCCCCAATTGGGGAATAGAACTCACCTGATTCAGACATAAAAAATAAAAATTTGAAAACAAAAAAATGTGTGGAAAACAAAAAAAAAGAAACTTCCTTGCCAGGGGTCGAACCTGGAATCTTTCGCTGTGTAACCAAATGAAGTCGTAGGCGAACGCCTTGCCATTGGGCCACAAGGAATAATTTCTTGATTTAAAACTTTTCAAGGTCTACTTATTAGGCAGTATTACGTAATGCTAATGAAGAGATGAAGTTCACAAAAGTGTAAAATAGTAAGTTAATACACGCTTTGAAAGATAATTATAAGCTAACGACTGTCTACTACAGTTTTGGGTTGAATATATCACTTTATTGGTGACAGGAGAGCAAATACTCTCATTGATGGCCTCCGGTTGCGCGCGCTGACACCGCTACTTTGCCAGTCTCATAGAGACAACTGTTTTTTGAAATTTCATGTCTTCTTTGTATATCGTTTTGTTTTGTAATTTTTATGTAACTATTTGATGTAAGGACAATAAACTGATTATCTATCTGATGTTAGGTATTGTTATGTACTTTTGTTTTTGTGGGTGTTAATTAAAACCTCCATGTTCTCCCAATGAAACTTGCAAGAATGTCTTCTCTGTTTTCACAATATTAGGGTTCCTCCCAAAGACCTAACCAATTATGTCAAGAGGGTAACAAACGTAAAACAACCCCTACCCTGCACATCTATAAAAATAATATGAGTGTAAAATTTTTTCCCTTTTTCCTTTTTCCTTTCTCTTTAATACTATGCCAGTAGCATCGAAAGCTGTTATCAAAATTCTTAATTCAAAAATTATACATTTCTGAGCTGAGAAGGATCGGTAACAGTCTTACTTTGTACTGTCATTAGTTTCTAAAGTGGACAACTTTTATTTTCAACCAGTAAGTTTTTTCACCTCAACAATACAAACAAACTGAAAAATGAAAAATTTATTTTTGATGGTTTTTTATGATGAAAGAAATAGTTTTCACAGACCTGTTCTGATTCGTTTGGGATACGTCCTTTGCGATTTGCGGATAACGCTAGCCTCTTCTGATATTAAAGCCATTGAAAATATTTATTTTCAGTTATATAAGTGCGCAGGTATTCCTGCCTGCTCTTGACAATTATGTGGGTTCTTGTTGCTAACAGTCATTTTTAATAGGTTTTGCTTTTGGCTTTTCTGTTGATATAGTTGTTTATAATTAATAAAAAAGATAATGATCTTGACTTAAATTTTTTTTCCATGATGTAGTTTATTGCCCTTCAAGTAGTTACAAGCAAAGCAGTTAAAGGAAATGATATACAAGGAACTTATGACTTTCAAGACATTTGTTTCTATGAGAGTGCCAATGTAGCGTTGTCAGCACGCTTAAGTTTATGTGTAAAGAGAAACTTGTGATACATGACATCTAGTAGATCAATACCAACGATTGACATTCAGTAAATTTTTAACAAGTTGCTCAAGTGAACTATAAGTAAAAAAATTTAGTCCTGGAGATATCCGTTTCAGTTCTTGCTTTGTGGCTTCGTGCTAAACATATTCAATGGGGATGCGTCGTATGGCTTTAGGCCACTGCATTCACATTTTTGCAAGTTCTGTAGTATAAAACTTCTTCAATAACGTTCTGCTTAAGTCATGGCCTGTCACCACCCTTGTAATAATAATAATACTAGTGATATGTTTTTGCCCAGTCAATTGGTTTACAGTAAAAGCTTATTTAATAAAAGAAATCACAAACATGTATCTAGAATAAAAAGCAATTTGAACCACCATAAAAACCGATCTTCTGGGTAATTTCTGTCTCACAAGCTTTCACTTTGGCTGTTGAACGGAACTTACTAAATTAAACATTGTAAGGGCAGCAGTAAAAAAGTAAAATCTAGCAAAAGAGAAAAGTAATTGGTTCACATTAGTGATTTATGTGTTGTTGAAAGAAAAATAGACAATTATAAAAACAGGAAAATATCGATAGTTATAGATAGATAGATAGATAGATAGATAGATAATCAGTTTATTGTCCTTACATCAAATAGTTACATACAAAATTACAAAACAGAATGACATTATCGATAGTTATACAGATATTCAATTTAATATCGATAGTTATACTTGTAAAACATCTTTGTCAGACTAAGGCGACGCTAATGGACTTCCAAAATTAACTGTCTATCTCATCTCACTTCATTACCGCAACTTCTTTGCTGATGGTTCGCTTGATTAAGCAGCTTGTTAATGTTTTACTGGGTGTCAATCTCTGGTATTGAGCTACTGGGTGTTATGTATCTCAGGTTTCCCTTAGCACATAGATACTGTCAAGGTAGCGGTGTCAGCGCGCGTTATGAGTTCAAACATATGAGGCTGTCAAGGTAGCCCCGAAGGACTTGCCACCACCCGCCTCAAAATCATCCATTCTTCACAACAATAACTAACACAATTAACAGTAGACTCTGTATAATGTGGTGAGTAAATCCCACCAGGGTCATTGATGTTTTTTCTAAAAGAAAAAGGAACCTGGGTGCAAGATCACCCTAAAACAGTCACGTGACGAGACAAAAATAAGAGGGGGAAAAAATAATTAAATTTGTCCTTCGGGACATATGGTCAATTTGAAACGATACAGAGAAGATTAGCATGGCCCCTGCACAAGGATGACACGCTTTACAAAGAGATTATAAAAGTTTTTTTTGGCATTTTTGTAGACGAATCGCAGCGTGAAGCTGGGCTTTATCGGGTCACCTTAACGGTACACAGATTTAGGATTATTTAGGCCCCGATTTTGAATATTTTGTGTTTTGTTCGGGGGGCCTGTGGTTGCATGTTCGAGGCCGCACATTGGTAATCTTTTTTTTTTTTTTAAACAGCTGCAATTTGTCAGGAATCAATGTTAACCCCGACAGATTAATATTTATCAACGAAAGGGGAGGTAGACAAGACATTATAAAAGAAACTATTATTCAATAAAATAAAGTACAGCAGTGTACATATAACTACGCTTTCAAAGCAGACTTTTCACGTCTGACAATAGTGGCCTTCATTTCCTTGGTGGGGTGCGCCACACCCAGACCAAACCGCTCTTTGATGTACGCCCTGGGAATTTCTTCGTGCAGTGTAATGTCAAAGTACCAAAGCATCAGCGTGAGCTGGACAACCATTTCATTCATGGCAAAGAACCGGCCCGAGCACATGTGCAAACCACCGCCCCAGGGAACGTATGTCTTCCACTCCTTCTCGGCCAAAATCAATTTTCCAGCATTCTCAGGAAGGAAGCGCTCGGCGATCCATTTGTCTGGCTCTGGGTAAACGGCGGGATCCCAATGCACAAGGTCGGAGACAAGTAACAGAATTTCACCCTTCTTGACCACTTTCTTTTCCTTGTTAGGGCCAATAACCATCTCAGTGTCCTCGCTGACGAGGCGCGCGTTGGTGATGTTAGAGTGCAGACGCAAAGTTTCACTAATAAGTGACTTTAGATTTTCGTTGGCGAAAAGCGGCTCCCAATTAAAGGTGTCACTATCCGCATCGTAGTTCTCCGCAATGATTGCCCGAACCTTCTCCTTCATGCCGGGAGTGGCCAGTGTGTGGGCCACGATCCAAAACGCAGCAGGGACAACGTTGGAAGCAGACGCAAAGAGAATTCCCATAAAATAGCTTGCCTTGTTGTCGAGATCGTTTACCTCAGGCTTTTGCTCGAAAGAGTTCATGTGTGAAATGACCAGCTGCGAGGCCCTGGAAACCGCGGTAGGGTCCGCAAGGTAGTTCTTCAAATATTTGTGCACGTTTTCACGTGCCTGGAAACCGTCGCGGTCAATCAAACGCGGATAGCCCTTGATGAAACACGAGATACTCTGCTCAAACCGGGCATAGTCCTTGCTCATAGCCTCACAGGGAAAGTCACGACCAAATACTGCATTACATGACGAGTTAAACATTGTAGATTTGCAGAAGGTGTATAGGTCAATTTCCTGCTCCTTGTAGTCGGGCAGAAGATCATCCAGCTGCTCAGTATAACGGGTCCTGAAACGGTTTAGTAAGTCTTCCATTACATTGGCTGATTTCAGGATTTTGGCTGCATATAATATTATTGTTAGTAATGCATGTTTAAAAACACAATCAAACAGTACACTCAAAACTTACAGGAGTTGCTACGTAGAAGTTCTCTAAATTCTAGCTCGCTGTTGAATTTGTCTGACCAAAGTGCGACGTACTTGTTGAATCTATGGTGGAAGTATTCCGCAATAAACGTTTTTTCGTTCCTGTAAAAAAAGTTGATTCCTGTTTCAGGAACAATAGTCAGCAAGGGGCGGCTCCAAAAGACAATCAAAAAGAAATACCAACATACCTGAGACAGTATCAGTAAGAATGTTGAATCTAGTACGACCAATTTTTAAGGCGTAGATTGAGCCATACTTGTCCTTCATCTTGAAGCATAGTGAGCAGGCATCCTGGAGAAATGAAATCGTGTGTCCCAGTAGTGGGATGCCCTCATCGGCCAAGGGAACGTCCAGTTTCGAGGGCTTTTTCCACTGAATGGAGTTTACAAGCACAAGCAGCACAAAGCAAACTCCAAGCGCCGTCAAATTTCCCAGGGCAAGCTGCTCAAAGAGGACCATTGCGAAAAAATTGGTGAAGTGGATAGTGGATGTTTTGACACAGGGGAAAGGAAGAAAAACTAAAAAAATAATTGGAAAGTTAAAGCTTAGCTTCGGGTGGAGGCATGGAAAAAAAAAAAAGACATACAAAAAATATACCGAAAAATAACCCCATCCTTATAAACCAAACACAAGGAATTGATCGACATTCTAGAGGTCTAATTGATAATACTTTCCACTAGGGTTTCATAACATGAATGGTCACAACAGAGGAGGCCTAAAAAGTTGCTACAAGGGAAATTGCGTTTGACTGAAATTCAAGTATCTGTGAACGAAACAAGTTGGCACTAAAGTAATGCACTCGAGGCTTAACAACACTATGATAGTGGTTCACAAACAGTCTATAGTTGTTTCAACCACCACAAACAATCTTTCTTTTTTCTCAAATCCTAATTAAGTAAAGGATTATGAAATTTTTCGAACCTGTTCGCTGGGTTTAAAGGGCCAGGTTTAGAATCCGCGTTAAGACTAAGTGGTCCAACCCGCAAGTTATGAACCAACTCAAGCTTTCTAAGTTCTGCCATTCAACACCGTTAAGCTTACGATCTTACTACAACAATGTAATACTTTCAAAACGTTTATATATAGTTTTAAGATATTTTCTTATTTAATTCAAATCTTTTTTTTTCCCTTTGATTCTGTTATCAATTAATTCATTAGCTTTCAATAATGCCTACTAGTGTGCGCAGTTTATCACCATCGCCCACTTTGGGCACTTCCTGCCAGGAATCAAAGTTTCGCGGGTATAGCCACATAACGTGGTATGTAGGAAACGCCAAGCAGGCTGCATTTTACTACATGACCACTATGGGATTCCGACCGCTCGCCCACCGCGGGCTCGAGACAGGAACGCGGGCCGTGGCTGCCCACGTAGTAGCAAATGGTAGCGTTGTGTTGGTTTTTATGTCAACGCTGCAGAATCCGGCAAATCTACCCGATACTTGCCCGGAAAAGCACCTGGCAAAAGAGATTGCTGCACATGTGGCAAAGCATGGGGATGCTGTTAAGGATGTGGCCTTGGAGGTTGATGATATTGAAACCGTTTTTGAGCGTGCCGTTGCCAATGGAGCCACAATTGTAAACAGTTTGAAGACCATGAGCGACAAAAATGGTACAGTTACTTTTGGTGTGATTGCAGCATACGGAGATACCACCCACACACTGATAACGAAGCAAGACTACAAGGGCCCGTTTCTACCGGGGTTTCATAGGACAGAGCCCGCAGATTACCTGGAATCGTTACCAGCCGTGAACTTTGTAACAATTGATCACTGTGTCGGCAACCAGGACTGGAATAACATGGAAGATGTATGCACTTACTATGAAAAGGTGCTTGGGTTTCACAGGTTTTGGTCAGCTGACAATAACGTAATTGCTACAGATTATTCTGCATTATGCTCTGTGGTGATGACGGACCCTGACAACAAAATTAAGATTCCAATCAATGAGCCAGCCAAGGGTAAAGGCCGGTCACAAATTGAGGAGTTTGTTGAGTTTTACGATGGCTCTGGCGTACAACATATCGCTCTGCAAACCGTAAATATTCTCGAGACGATTCCACACATGCGTGCACGTGGTGCTGAATTTATCAAAATCCCGGCCGCTTATTATGATAACTTGCGAAAACGTCTCGCAGCTGGTGACAATAACAACCTCAATACCACGGCCTCAGCCCACTTGCAGCGGTCTCTGGCAGAAATTGAGCACAACAATATTCTGGTTGACTTTGACGAGCGCGGGTACCTGCTGCAGCTTTTCACCAAACCGCTGGCAGACCGACCCACAGTTTTCATTGAAGTTATCCAGCGCGAGGGCCACGATGGTTTTGGGGCCGGAAACTTTAAGGCTCTGTTTGAGTCAATTGAGGAGGAGCAGAAAAAGCGCGGGACCTTGTTTTGATCACTTTTAACCGTACAGAATCACAAGTAGAAAGTCACACAATTTCTTCCTGTAGCTCAAGCTATGCAGTCCTTTGTAATAAGAATCGATCAATTTAGTACATAACAGCCAGAAAAGAAAAAAAAAAAGAATCAAAAATAAAAAGTTTCAACATTTGTAAAATTTCCTCCCTCTATCACCATGAAAAGTAAAAACAAATTGCATGGCAAAAAGAATACTCCGATACAGGGAATTGAACCCTGATTTGCCCGGTGAGAGCGGACCGTGCTAGCCATTACACTATATCGGATTCCAATTATTTGTTATTTTAATGAGAATAATTCAAATCAACTGGAGAAAATATTGGTTTTCATTATTATGGCAACTGATTCTTATATTCTGCAGAGCTAATATTTTTTCTGTTTTTTATTATTATTATTATTATTTATGCTCTTTCTTTTTTTTTGTTGTGGCAACGTCAGACGCAGGGTTACGACATGAGCCTTGTGACCAACCAGAATACAAAGCCAAGTTAAATTTTTATTTATTTAATTTTTTTTTTTTTTTTTTTTTTTTTTTTTTTTTTAGACATGAAGTCATTAAGCAATTAGAGCCAACAAAGGGACCGAGGGTGTGTAATCCTCTCCAGGTTCCATGGGGTACCTTGTTGAGGTTTGCT
>Ga0160505_100840_pt1 | contig 15738 bp, 17 predicted proteins | sample DIDeMG_FD_108225 | JGI IMG/M metagenome (GOLD analysis project Ga0160505, IMG submission 108225) | Enriched chicken feces microbial communities from UW Madison campus, WI, USA - DID2874_E49_Stillage MG | ecosystem: Host-associated > Birds > Digestive system > Large intestine > Fecal ... | reverse complement strand
CGAGTCTGATAACGTCGGGGTTGTCGAGCTGGCCCTCGGGGTTGAGTAGGCCGACGGGGACATAGTCGACAGGGTCCTTGTCGAAGATCTCCAGGATGGTGCGGACGACGCAGTGCACGCCGACATTGTACACTGGCGTGACGGCTGCAGGAGTGCCGCTGTAGGCGACCGCTTCGAGCGCGTTCCTCCACACGGTTGAGAGGAGGCGGGGAAGGAGAGGGACGCGCTCGTCCAGGACCCAGTCGTCGTTCTTCACAGTGTTGATTCCACGCATGCCGCCAATGGCCATCTGGAACAAGGGCAGAACCTTTCCCAGACGCGAGGCGACCCAGACCTTGCCCCAGCCGGGAATATCCTCCGAGGGGATGGAGTCTTGGCTGAACTTGACGAGCACATTCTCGGGCGTGGGTTCATCGACGAGGTCCGCGTCAAGGTACCGCGTGGACAACAGGCGGTTGAGGCTGGGAACAACGCCTGGGGACGCGGCGGTGACCGCGGCGAGAATCTCCCAGCTGGTCACGAGAAGCTCGTCGACACCGCGGACGCTAAACATTCGCTCGAGGACCGGGCGGAGAATTTTCTCGTTGGTCTCTTCCAGCATGGCGAAGCGTTTGTCGCTGTGGCGCGTCTCGGGCATGTCTCCGTCAGAGGAAGACGGTTCATGGTGAGACAGAGCAACGACGGTGTAGGCGTAGACAATGGAGCGAGCGGACATGCCCGCGGTGACCATCCACTGCTGCTTCTTGGTCGCCTCTGCACGCTGCCACGTGCATCGTTTCGTCCTGTCCGAGTCGGTCACGATCGCCGTCGTAAACTGCTCAGAGTCGTGCGCCTGGTCGAGAGCCACCATGATCGGTTTCAGGATGGCGTTGATGCGGCTCTGGCCCATCTGCGACGCTGAAGCGACAAACGGATTGTACGAGCGCACCACTTGGCTGTGGTTGACGAACGATGTCGAGTTGGCCACAAAGTACGCATGGACACTGTGCAACCACGCGGCGATACCGAACGTCGGACGGACAACGGTTGCCGATGGTACCGCGATATACTTTGCGAGGGCTTTATCGAGAGCCTTGTAGCTCTTGCCCGTTAGGCTGACCAGCACGGCCCACGTGTTGAAGAGCCAGATGACATTCTGCCGCTGCGAAACGACAGCCTCAAAAGTACTGGTGATCCGGAGCAGTTCCGTCTGCCTCTCGCCGTTGATGACGACCGTCTTGCCGCGGGCGTCCCTGGCCGGGGATTCTAGCCATTTGGCGGCAAACGTCTCGCAGATGCTGACAGTGTTGCGAGTCGTGTTCCACTCAAAGGTTTCCTCGAGGAGCTGAAGCTTGGCGTTGACGAACATGGCAATGGCGGCGGTGGCGAACCGTCGGAGGTTGGGCTGCATCAACGCGGCGAGACACGGCGGGAGAAGGGTCTTGTATTCTGGGAACATGATGCGGGGATACCGGCGGAGAAGCTTTGCGGTGGCCTTGAACGCCTCCTTGCGAATGACAAGCGGGTCCTTGATGATGCCGACGCGGTTAAAAGTCATGCCCTTCTCGAGGGCCTCGGGCAGCTTCCTGAGCGGCTTGATCCATTCCGCGGGGAGGTTGAGCTGGGCGAGGACGGCCATGGTCATTGTGTACGTGCGCTTGGCGAGCGGTGTTGGGAGCGACGGCGCGCTCATGATGATGATGACCTGGGTCAAGAGCGACTGCACGTCTGCCTGTGTAAAGGCATGGAAAAGGCGGGGATGGCTGAAGATGACGCCGAGGAGACGCAGGACGGCGCTGCCCACGCCGGCGGCTTCGCGACGATACCGCACCTCGTATTCAGTGTATCCCTGCTTCAGTGCACGCGTCGGCGAGGGGGGAAGACCACGGTTGGACGCGACATTGCGGAAGGGGGAAGAGGATGGGTCGAATTCGGACTGCGGCACGCGTCCCATCAGCCGTGAGAGGTCTCGCTGGACGGCGCGTACGACGGCCGATGATTCGTGGGCGACGGGCTGCCAGACAGCCTTGAACCGCGCCTCGTCGTCATTCGGTGGTGTCATCGTGTCGCGGAGGCGAAGGCACAGGGCCGTGTACGCTTCCTCGAGCGTAAGAAGGTCCTCGGCGCCGTTGAGAATGACACTGATGAGCGATGCCGGATGCAAGCACTCGACCTCCTCCTCTTCCTCCTCGGACCCTCCGCTTCCGGGGACATTGGACGGCAGATCCTCGCTCCCGTTCTGGACGTGGTCGTCCGAGCTCGACTCGTCGTCCGGGGAACTTGAGCGGGCAATGTCGTCAACGCCGTCCATTGACGCCAGCACCATGGTGGAGTAGAATGCACCCGGTTTTGTGCCGGCGACAATGCGGCGCGCGGTCTCGCGGTTGTTCCAAGTGCCTTCTTGCGCAGTCTTGGCAACGAGGATTTGTGATGCGTTGCGCTTGAGAATACCGCGCAGCGAAGGACTTGCGCTGCGGTGGGAGCACGACGACGGCGAGTCGTACCCTGTGGACGAAGATGGTGGGTCGCTCGGCGGGTCAGACAGGAGGGGGTCGGTAGAGCGAAATAGTTTTGTGGAGGCGAGTTGTGGAGAAAAGGAGACGCGAGGACGATGTTGTGAGAGTCCGACTGGAGGAAGGTTAGCTGTCAACAAAAAGGGAGGAATGACGATGGCGCGTGGTGAAAATGAGCGGGTCCAAACAAAATGCGCCCATTTTCACCACCCACCGAGTGTCCGTGCTCACCGACTAGTTTGGCTGGGCACAACGGCTGCACCTCGCGCCTGCCATGCTTGGGTGTCGCGGACGGCGAGATCGTCTGCGTGGTGGCTTGTTTGGGCGTCGGTGTCCCGGCCACGAAAAGTTTCGAGTGTGCTGGCGGCGTGTCGTAGTCGGCGTCCGAAGACGGGGGCGTGAGCACGCTGGCGCGGCGGGTGACAGCAGGCATGGGACAGTGTACAGTGGTGGAGACGCAACGTCCCTAGTGGATTAATGACAGGCCGTAGAGGCGCGTGTAGATGTAGATGCAGGCGTGTGTATGTGTGTAGTGGTGTCACAAGAAGAACAGAGGGGTGGATGGGACGGGGATGGAGATGGGGGGATGCGATGATGTATGGGAGGAAGATGGATCAAGAAAGTGGTGACAGCTGCTCGCTCGTCAGTGGAATGGAGATGGACAACGAGAACGAGATCGTAGAGCAGAGCGCAGAGTTGGATGCAGTGAGTGAGAATTGAACAACAAGACAAGATGACATTGCAATGCACCAAGGACACTGGCGACTCGCACGCGCGCGACGACATTGGCTCACGGCAACAGATGCGCGTCTTGCTGCCAGAATCGACAGAGCTTGACCAGGGAAACCGCGCCGGCATTCCCTGGCTCTGGTGCCCGCTCTCCAATTTTGGTGCGACATGACCAGCCACCCGTACGCGTCCAATATGACTCCGAAAGGAAAGTCCCACAGCCAGGAAGCAAATGAGACGCGCTCCTGGCGCGAAATCAAAATCACAAAAATGACGTGTAGATTGGAGGAATACCGCGTTTGGGAGCTTGGGAGCAGGTATTGGTGTCCTTCTTTCGCGCAGAGAGCACTGTACTGGGCTACGCGTACGGATGTGCACATTGTACTGCTGCAATGCATGCATGTGAGCATTAATCGCGTCTCAGAGAGCAGTAATCAACACTGCTGCCCACCGCAGGACACGCGTATTCATTGATTTTCTGGCACTCAGGAACAGCAGTCACCCGCTTGCGGCCCATCCCACGATCCGCGGCGGATTCAATTCTCAGGGAGGCGTTGTAGCGCGCCTACCAGTACCTCACCCCTTGCACGCCTGTATCCTCGCCACGTGGAGTTTTCTCCACGCCCGCCTAGTATCAATAGCTCCGGCGTCGTTCGCCACCTGTTAGCCGGCCGATTGCGGCAGGAGGCTGGCCTGGCTGGCCTGGCTGACGCTTGCCTGTCCACTTTCGGCGTGCCGGTCATTGATCGTTGTACATTGCACGTCGTTTCGAACATTACTTTAACATCCATCTTGACCCCTAGACTCGACACTCATTCACCACCATGCCGTCGTCCCGAGAAGTCGGCCGCGTCGTAATGGACGGTGAGCCGCGCGGACTGTGAAGGTTGTCGGAGCTGACATTCTTTTTTTCTTCTGCTCCATTTTTTTTTTGTTCCAACTGCAGTGGCCTTTTTCGCCGCTTCCCAAGTCGCACTGTACTATGCGCTGCGGTACGTGCTGTCGTCGCTTGCGGACCAGCCTGGCGCGTCGAAGAAGAGCAAGGAGAAGAGTGAGAGCCTGCTGTCGCAGACGGGCATGAGCAAGGAGCAGCTGGCGGCGTTGGAGCTCGACGAGTACGAGACGGCCATCGCGGGCGAGATTATCCCGCCAGCCGCGATCGACACGACGTTTGAGAGCATTGGTGGATTGGACGAGATTATTTCGTCGCTCCGCGAAACGGTCATTTATCCGTTGACGTACCCCGAGCTCTTTGCGGCCGGTGGTTCTCTGCTCTCGGCGCCGCGCGGAGTGCTGCTTTATGGCCACCCGGGCTGCGGCAAGACGATGCTCGCCAAGGCGCTGGCCAAAGAGTCGGGCGCGACCTTTATCAACCTCCCGCTCTCGAGCCTCACCTCCAAGTGGTTCGGAGAGAGCAACAAGCTCGTCAACGGCCTCTTCTCGCTCGCGCGTAAAGTGCAGCCGTCGATTGTGAGTGCAGTGGAGGCTCCACACGGTCCGTGAGAACCCCATGCGGAGGTTTCACTCGGACGACACCGACAACGTCAGTGCACGACTAACCGCCAGATCTTCATTGACGAGATTGACTCGCTGTTCCGCGAACGCTCGCAGGCCGACCACGAGGTGACGGGCATGCTCAAGGCCGAGTTCATGACTCTCTGGGACGGCCTGACCTCGGGCTCGGACCGCATTCTTGTCCTCGGCGCAACGAACCGCCCCAACGACATTGACCCCGCCATCCTCCGCCGCATGCCAAAGCGCTTCCCGATCCGCCTGCCGAATTTCGAGCAGCGCGTCAAGATTCTCACTCTTGTGAGTAGAGCTGAGGACTTGTCTGACAGGCCCAATGTTCCAAACTGACATCCAGATGCTCTCGCACACAAAGCTCGCACCGGGATTCTCGATCGACGAGCTCGCGCGCCGGACAGACGGGCTGAGCGGCTCGGACCTGAAAGAGACGTGCCGCAACGCAGCAATGGTGCCCGTCCGCGAGTTTATGCGCGAAAAGGGCAAGGGGGGCAAGGACGGGCTCGAGGCCGCGCGGAGGGACGGGTTCAAGGTGCGCCCGCTCGAGCTCGACGACTTTAAGCGGCACGACTCGCATCAGTACGCGCACGTCGACCCGAGTGCGCGCAAGACCGTGGCGTCAAAGACGTATCTTGACCCGGTGGATTAGAGAAAGTAGGCGAATAGAGTAGACCGCGCGGCGGTATAATTCCCCCAGTATCTGGCGGAGGCGGACGGACGGAGATCATAGCACCAGAGGCATTAGACTGCACGATGCATCTTTACTCACTCAGGCGTGCAGTGGGTCGATAGTGCGCCACTAAGTCTCCGGCTATTGTTTCCCGCCCTGTACACCAGTAATACATTGTGATGGGGTCTAGATCTATACTATGATGGATTCCTTGGCGGTAAAGTTCGTTGTGAAAGAGCGTAATAGTGGTGTATCGTCCTAAGGAGTCTAGTCCTCGATGTACATCCGTGCGCGCGAGCGGCTCGGCGCGCGGGAGTTGCTGCGGCTGGGCGCACGGCTGTCGGAACGTGAGGGCGGGACGGAGGGGGCCGCCGAGTGGCTGCGCGAGGCAGCGCGGGAGGCGGATCGCGCCGACCGGATGGCGTTGGCGACAGCTTCGCCGTATGTCGGTGGCAGCTCGCCCGTCTCCGTCTCCTGGCCGCTCATGAGGCGGTCGTAGACAATGTTCCGCTCAAGCAGCGTGTCCTCGTCGTGGTGCGCCACGTGCGGGTGGTGCCCGTGGTGGTTGTTATGCAGGGTCGAGTGCGATGAGTGCGAGTGCGGGTTCTCGGGACGCAGCTGCGGCGATGCGGCCGGCGACGCAAAGTGGCTGCCGTGATGGCTGCCGTGGTGGCTGTGGTTGCCATGGTTGCTGTGATGGTTGCCGTTGTGGCTGTGGTTGCCGAACGGTGTGAGAGCCACGTCGAGCACAGCGTGCGCGGCATTCGCCGCGGCTGCGGCGGCAGCTGCCGACGTGCCAATCAGCACCGACTTGGGGAGCAGCTGCGAGCCGCCAGTCTTGGCGTGCACCGAGCAGCCCTGGTGCAGCGGCTGCTGGTCCGCGCCGAGGCGCTCGTACGACGGCAGCGAGTTGTACTGCGGGTTGACGCGGCAGTCGAGAATCTTGATCGGCGTTTCGCTGCTGTCAGCTTTGTCAGTGGCAGTTGTAGCTCACATAATAATGTCAAACTGCTTGCGACGGCCCTTCGAGTCGACAGCGACGTCGTCGCCGCGCTCGACGCGGATCGTGACCTTGAGCCAGTGCCCGATGGAGATGTTGGTCTGCTCGTGCTTGGTCGTAAACTTGATCCGCGTGTTGCAGTCGGGAACAACAAGGTCCTTTTCGAGATGCCACGGGCCCATCGGGTCCAGGAGCGAGGCGTACACGTCGTCCTCGGGGTTGGAAAAGTCTGCAAACTCGCGGGGGTTGTTGAGCGCCGCGTTGCGCGCGAGCTCGGCGAGCGGCGAGTCCTTGACGGCGGAGACCGAGTCGCTGAGGATCGGGAGCAGCGGCTCGGCCTTTTCCTTCTTTCCGCTGTCGTTGTGGTTCTTGGCCGAGAACAGGACGAACCGCCGGGGCGTCTCGTGTCGCGCGACCTTGCGCCCGACAGCATAATAGTCCGTCTTCTCCTCGAGCGCGACTGTTAATCGATAAATCTTGCACTTCATCAACGGCATCAGGCGGATGCTCATTGGGATCACGCCACCGATAGGGAACGCCTTGCCGCTGAGGGCGATCTGGTACCGCATCTGCTCCTCCCACTGCCGCTCGACAATGACGTTGTCAGTCTCCTCCATGTCGTCCTCCTGCGGTCCGGCGACCATGACCACTTCGAGCTCCTCGACAAGATTCGGCGTCAGCGCGCCGACGCGCACGACGGTCGCCTTCAGCTTGTACTGGACGCTGCCAAACTCGGCGTGGATCGTCGGCGGCGCATTGAGGGGGATAGGGAAGGAAATGGGGTAGTTGTAAACACCTGTCGTCAGCTCTTTCCACGGTTATTGAGCTCACCCTTGCGGAACTCCTTCCAGTTGTGGATCTCCTCCTCCTCCTCCTTGCCGCCAAACATGCGGTGACGCGAGCGGCCGCGGCTGTCGTCGTGGCGCGCCGGGCTGTGGTTGCGCGAGCGGCTGCGGTGCTCGCGGTGGGGTAAGTCCTCGACGGCGGAGCGCACTGGCCCGTTGGCACTGGCGTTGCGGGACATCGGGGCGGAGTGGGGCACCGACTCGGGGAGGTGAAAGTGGGGCGTGCGGGGCGTCTCGCTTCCGCGCGTACGGCTGCTGGCACGGCTTGTCGGGCGGCTGTGGCTACGGACGCGTTCCTTGACGTCGTGGCTCAAACCGCGGAGCGCGGCCGTGAGGCTAAATTTGTGGTGGTGATGGTGGTGGTGGTGGTTCGCCCGTCCGCGGCTGTCCTCGCTAAAGTGGCTGGCTGTCGAGGAGGGGGGCTCCGAGGTGCCAATTGACCCGTTGGCAGTTACAGATCCCGGGGTTCGGCTGTGACCGCGTCGCTGTTCCTGGAGATCGGTGGACGAGCGGGGGCTGGGCAGCGTCGACGCGATCGGACTAGGGCCACTGGAAGATCCAGGGGTGGCGGCAGGACGCAACGCGCTCGACCGGCGGCGCCCATGGCGGCTCTCATCGTCGTGCAACGATGTGCGCTGCGAGGGCAGAGGAGAGCCGCACTGGGGTGAACCGGTCGGGGGAGTCTCGTTCGTTGGGGTGGTGGCCGCCGTCTGGTGGCCTGCGACCACGGGATGGTACTCTGATCTCGACGACCTGGACGACACGGCCGAGTCGATCGTTCGCAGCGACTCTGCGCGGCTCGGGAGAGCAGCCAGGGGTGCGCCCGGAGGCACAGCAGCCGCCGTGGCGAGAATCGAGGGCGAGGAGGTCAACGGTGGCAAAATCGAGGGCGAGGCAGTCACCGACGCTGGCTCCGCCCCTGCAGCTGGCGCGGGGCTATCCAGGACCTCCGCACCGTCCTCCCTTGCCCTTTCGGGGCTCTGGAACCGGATGGCCGTGCTCGTCGGTGGCCCGGGATCCGCGACGGCCGGGAAGGTGATCGCCTCGTCTGGGTGCCCTGTGGGTGTGGTGGGCCGCCAGGCGACACCCTCGTTGACATCCCCCAGGGCGGCGTGGGACCCCGGCCGCGCGAGTCCGTCCGTGTTGTTGCTTTCAGACGAGGACGCAACTTCCCGAAGAGACGTTTGCCGCCCCCGGAAGTCTGGCGAGGACACACCACCCAGAGGAGGCGTGTACGAGGGCGTGTACGCGGGCGAGGGGCCGCGTTCCGCGAGGCGATCGACACGAAGATTCGAAAGGGAGAGGGCGCTCGCTGTCCGCGACGTGAGGCCCGGCTCGGGGCTGACTGCACGCGACCCAGGACGCGATCGTCCGTCGCGGTGCCACGACATCCAGTCGTCCGGGTTGGACGGGAGCACGCTCGACGAGCGCGGAAGCGCTCTCCCACGGCCACGCTCGCGGGGGAGGTCGTACGCGTCGTCGTCGAGACCATAGTCCGTGTCCTCGTCCGAGTCCAGATCGTACTGCGCCAGTCCGCCCGGTCCGACCGACTGCGACCTCCGCGCCGCCTTGGCCGCCGCCGCGTCCGCAGCCGAGAAGAACGTCGTGGTCTCGGAGATAATCTCGTGCTCCTCGAACGTGTCCGTCCGGCGGGGTCCGATGCCTGTAGATGTAAGTGTCTAGGTGCCCTTAGGACGCACCCTCTGGCCACTCTGTGCGGCTCTTGCCCTCGAGGCTGATGGAAATGTTGCGGATCCGCGTCGGCTTGTGGAGCTTGAGCGTCAGGAGACCACGGACCATCGCCGGCTGCCCGTCGCGGACGGTCTGGGGGCGACCGCGGAAATCCGTGCCCGTCGACGGCCCACGGAGGAAGATGACGGGCTCCGTGAGACGGATCTGCAGCGGGGCATTACTGCTGTGCTTGACCATGGCGAATCAACCTGCCGGGGTTATATAGGCGGCAGGGGGGTGAAAAGACGGATCACGTAGGGAAGAAAATGCCCGAGACGAGTTTTGGCAGATAACGGGGCGATGGGGACGAGATTGGCATCTAAGGCCGGTGTGACGGAATTGCAAGATGTGAAGGTTGGAAGCGATGGGAGAGTAATGGAGGAAGGTGTGAAGACACGCACGACAGAGCGTCGTGCGGACTTGGATGAGAGGGAGGCGCGATGCGAGCCCAGCAACCTCCAAAGGGGCGAAGGAACAAAAGGGAGCAAGACGAGTGCGAAGCGAATCAAAATGAGATGGAGGAGGCTACTTGTGATGGCGAGCTCGAGAGACCACTATCAGGCTAGTTCTATTCTGTCTTCCCTCCTCTTCTCTTCTCTCTCTCTGTGCTCAAATTATTGGTTGCTTTCTGCCTAATTGAGTGGTGTTCCCTGAGGGCTACAGTGTCCTCAATGCTCCAGGGCGAGTGGGATCACGTGTCACCCATAATCACCCGCCAGGCAATGCTGGCACCTGTTCAACACCGCTGGGCCTCAACGGACTGCACTCACACGGTACACGGCACGGTCTCACCCAGGCTCCACCCAGGTACAGCTCCCAGTCCAGACCTCCACCTCTCAGTCCCTCCGTCTTATCACGACCCACTGACCCCACTGTAGCGAGCCGACCCCTGACGTCTCCGAGTGTCTTCCCTCCCCCTCCAGCGATCCACCGAGGCCAAAAGCACGCAGTGACGAACGTTACGACATACCGCAAAAGTACCTCTTGCAACAACAACATTAACCATAACCACAATCTCCACCTTACAAATCATCCGCACATTGCTTATCCATCAGACACATGCAAAGAAAGCCCATGGACGACACGGACGACCCGTCCGGGCTCTCCCAGTACACTCTTTACGAGACCAAAGTGTGAGTCGAGTCTTCAATTCAGAGAGAGATAGCCCACCGCGGCAACCCGGCGCGTGGAGGCGATCGGGGAAACCCGCCCCGCATCGCGGCGACCCCGGGGGGAACAATGGACAATGGAAGCAGGACAATGGTGCACTGCTCGAGATCCAGGCCTGCGCGATATTTGCTTGCGCTCGCATACGCGCTTGGCGTCGCTACGAGTCGGGATGTACTGACATCCAGCCGGTACTACATCACCGCCTCGGCCGGGAATACCCACCGCGTGCTCAAGATCGACCGGACCGATGCCGACCAGCTCAATGTCGTCGAGGACGCGACGCAGTACGACGACGAGCAGCTCGAGCTGCTGCTCCGCATGCTGGAGGACGCGAACAGGAGCCAGGGCGGGTTAAACAAGGTGCTGGACTTTTATGGTGTTGTCGGCTTTGTGCGGTTCACGAGCACATGGTACATTGTCATCATCACGGGCCGCTCCGTCGTCGGTCTCCTCGGCGGCCACTACAGTGAGCTCTAGTGTGCGGATTGTGCTGACTGGGAGTTTACCACTGCGACAAGACAAAGGTACGCGACGCGAGGGCGTGACGGGGGAAGGTCACGCCGCGAGGAAGACAGTCTCGTCTCGGTGTCGCCGCTAACGCTCCAGCTCGTGTCCATCTCGCCAAAAGCCGCCAACAGCACGCAGGAGACGAGGTATGTTCTCCGTGCAGACAGACGCTGATGCCAGACTCCAGAGCATGTTCGACCAGGTCGACCTGTCGAAGAACTTTTACTTTTCGTGAGCGCCTCCAAGCGGACTCGCTGACCGCAGCTACTCGTATGACATCACCAACACGCTCCAAGTCAACCTCACTGTGCCCGACTATGAGCGCCCGTGGAACACGCGATTCATGTGGAACCACCACCTCTTGCAGCCCGCGTTTGATCTCGTCGACCCCAAGAAGAGGAGCCCTTGGGTCCTCCCACTGATACACGGGTCTTTCGACCAGACCAGTGAGTTTACTGTGGTAGGTCGAACTGACATCCAGAAATAAGCGTCTTCTCCCGGACTGTCTACCTGACTCTGATAGCGCGACGATCGCGGTTCCATGCCGGTGTGCGCTTCCTGACGCGAGGCGCGGATGAGAATGTGGGTTTGGCGCGCAGAAGACTGGGCTTACCCACCAGGGCGACGTCGCTAACGAGGTCGAGACGGAGCAGATCGTGTCGGAACCGTTGGCAACCCCGTTCGGCTCGCCAGTTGACGCCTCCACTGGGGCCGACTACGGCGGGTACACCAGCTTCGTCCAACTGCGTGGCAGTATTCCAGTCATGTGGCACCAGATTTCCGAGAAGATGACACCAAAGCCGCCCATCGAAAGTGAGTTGCTTCCACCGCTCTGAACTAACTCCCAGTCACCATCAAAGACCCATTCTACACTCCCGCAGCAAAACACTTTGACAACCTGCTCGGACGCTACGGCGCGCCAATCTTCATCCTCAACCTCGTCAAGAGTAAGGAGACGGTGCCGCGCGAATCCAAGCTCCTGTCAGAGTACGGAGAGTGTGTCGAATACCTGAACCAGTTCCTGCCCGAGGGCAAGAAGATGCGGTACATTGCGTGGGACATGGCGCAGGCCGCCAAGAGGTGAGTTTCGTGAGCTTTCTGACGCTAACTCTCAGCCGACACCAGGATGTCATGGGCATCCTCGAGGACGTGTGCGAGGAGAGCATCCAGTACACGCATTTCTTCCACGGCGGGGCAGCGCGTAACGAGGTGTGCTCGCCAGACCACAGGGACATGCCCATGCTCCAGTGCGGCATCCTGCGCGTCAACTGCGTCGACTGCTTGGATCGCACCAACGCGGCGCAGTTTGCCATCGCCAAGCGTGCCTTTGGACACCAGCTGTATGCCCTCGGCCTCCTCGCGAGCCCGAACCTTCCTTTCGCCTGCGACGCGGTCGAGGTCCTGACAGAGGTGGGTCCGCTTTGGAGTCTCGCGCTGACCACAGATGTACCACGACCACGGAGATTGTGAGCCCCGATATTGGCTTCGAGCTAACAACAGTCCTCGCGTACCAATACACCGGAAGTGCCGTCGTCAACCGCGACACGTACCGCCCGACAAAGGCGACTCAGTGGACCAGCCACTCGCGCGACCTTGCTCGTGAGTTGACAAGGCAGGACCAGCAACTGACAACAGAAAATATCCGCCGATACTTCAACAACTCCATCCTCGACGCGGACAAGCAGGCCGCCATTAATCTTTTCGTGGGTTGAGCACTTCCATCCTTCGCTAACCCCCAGCTCGGCGTGAGCTCTGCTCCTGCCCCCGTCCCGCGCTCCCCGCGGCCAAACTACAGGCACTGGTTCACGTCTGCGCACCTCGAGCCGCCGAGCCTCGGTGCGCTCGGCAAGGAAGGCACATTGAGCGCCCAGGACGCGTCCCTCTTCAGCAACTACTACAAGCCGACGGTCCTGTCCCAGGTGGAGAAGATTTACGCTTATGAAATGACGTCCACTCTGAAGTTTACTAGGCGCGTTAAAAACGACCACAGTCGATGCTAACGCTCAGCCACCGCACGAAGAACGGCGTATACTCCCCGTTCGAGACCGTGTCCACGGCCGAGACGGGCTCGCCGACTCCGCGCTCCAACGAGTCGCGGCGCACGTCTCGGCGCTGGGCAGCGACGTCGAGCCCGAAGCGCGAGGACGACGAGCCCTCGCCAAGCCTGGCGCTCACGCTGGAGCCCGACCTCCCGCCGCATGTAGTCGAGACGCTCGTCGCCAACCTCCTCGATCCCCCTGATCTCGACCAGCGCATGCGCGATTACGACTGGTACATCCACTACCAGGACGACGAGGTGCTCGGCACGGGATCCACTGCGGAGCCCCAAGACCTGCAGCTGTACGTCCGCGCGGCGCAACTCGCGAGCGGACAGGAGCCCGACGAGCTGTCGCCTGGAATCCAGCCCAGCCTGCGGTCCACCTCCGTCGCCACGGAGGCCGTCAAGATCGACACCTATGAGCCGCCAAAGACGAGCCTGACATACTATGAAAACTGGCTCCATGCGGAATGATAACGACACCACCGACTAATCCATACTTGTTGTCCACCTCCGATAGAGTAATCCACAATCTTTGCATTCTCCATAATGTATTTTATCAACAGACTTAAATCTACTTTTGCCTAGGCGGTCTTGACGCGCATCATGACGGCCTTGGCGTGGGTGAGCTGGTCGTAGCCGAGGGTCGAGAGCGAGAGTCCGCGGCCAGAGTTCTTGACGCCGGTCCAGGGAAGGGCGGGGTCGAGCGCGTCCGCGCGGTTCATGTAGACGGTGCCGGTCTCGAGGTCGTCGACGAACGAGTTGAAGACGGCGACGGACGCGGGGTCAGCGGCGTTGGTCCAGATGGACGCGGTGAGGCCGTATGGCGAGTCGTTCATGAGGGCAAGGGCCTCGTCGTCGCTCTCGACCTTCATGATGCCAATGACGGGGCCAAACGTCTCCTCGGTCATGACCTCCATGCTGTGGTCGACGTTGACAAGAACAGTCGGGCCGACGAGCGTCGTGCCCTCCTTGGCGCCCGGGAAGTCCTTCTCCGACACGAGGGCCGTGGCACCGGCAGCAATGGCCTCGGCGACCTGCTTGCGGATCCGCGCGGCGGACGCGAGCGAAACAACGGGGCCGAGCGACGTGTCGGGCTTGGTCGGGTCGCCGAGCTTGTAGTCCTTCTTCGTCTGCTCAGCGAAGAGCTTGACAAACTCGTCGTACACTGCCGAGTGGACATAGATGCGCTCAATAGCACAGCAGCTCTGGCCCGAGTTGAAGAACGCGCCGTCGACGAGGTTGGCGACGGTGTAAGGGAGGTCAGCGTCGGGGCGGACGTACGCGGGGTCCTTGCCGCCGAGCTCGAGTCCGACGCGCTTGAAGCCCTTTCCGCGCGCCGCGGCCTCCTGCACCGCGCGGCCGCCGGCAACGGAGCCAGTGAACGCGACGTAGTCGACACGCGGGTCCGTGCACAGATTGTTGAGCGTGACCTCCTGCGAGAGGTGGATGACCTGCAGGACGTTGGGCGGGAGGCCGGCGGCAATGAATGCCGACAGCACACGCTCGGACGGCACAGGCGTCTGCGGCGCCGGCTTGAGGATCACCGCGTTGCCGGCGAGCAGGGCCGGAATGACAGAGTTGACGGTGCACAGGTGCGGGTAGTTCCAGGGGGTGATTGCGCTGCCTGTCAGCTTGGACCCTTTGGAAAACACGAGAATGGCAGAATCAGGTTAAAAGGTGGGCAGGGCAGAATCAGGCGGATTCGTGCAGGGGTGCGCACACACTGTGCATGCGACCAAGACCACAGCAGTGATAAGGATCCCGGACGGAGCACCGTCACGTCGGTGACTGCGCGGTACACACCAGACCACTTCGTGCGAGCTCTGGAAGATACACCCCAGGGAAGGAGTGGCGACTCACACAACAACACCAAGCGGCTGCTTGACAATAGTACGCTTGTTGGCCTCGTCGTCCGTCGCGGTCTGCGGGATGGGCGCGAGCGACTCCTTGGCAATGTTGATGAGGTGGCGAGCGCGGTAGAGCGTGCCCTTGATCTCGCCCTTGGCAGAGGCGATGGGGCTGCGGGCGTTAGCGAGCTGAGTGCAGATGGCTTGTGTTTGTACGTACCGGCCCATCTGGAGCGAGAGGTCCTCGGCGAGCAGGTCCGTCTCGGCCTCGAACTCAGTCTAGAGTCAGCTTACGCCCTCGCAGTTGCTCACCATCCACTTCTCGGCAATGGCGATACGCTCGTCGAGCGACACCTTGCGCCACGCCTTCTGGGCCTTGACGGCCTGCGCGATCACGCCGTCGAGCTCCTGCGGCGAGAGGAGGGGCCGCGTGCAGACGGGCTGCTGGGTGTATGGGCTGATGGTGGTCTGGATGTTGACGTCGACCATGGTGGTGTGCTTTGAGTTGAGGAGAAGAGAGAAGAAGGAAAAGTATGGAGGCGGGGTGGCTTATCGAGACTTGCCCATTAAGATACACGTTGGTGCGCGCGGGGCTCCAGGTGGAAATTATTATTGTAACTGAGCCCGCGCTTATCACTCCACGCTGATCCCACGTGATCGCCCAGATTCGGAAATTTTACTCCACGTCATTTATTTCGTTTTGAGATTTCTCTTTCAGTCCCATTTTCAGAATATCGAGCTGATCTGCTCGGTTGATCTCACACTCACACTCACCACCACCCCTCACCCCCCACCCATCCACGCATCCATCACCATGGCCAAGGACGCCGAGCTCAAGGAGGAGAAGAAGAAGAAGCGCAAGTCCGAGGTCGCCGAGCTCGACACGGCCGAGAAGAAGGCCAAGAAGGAGAAGCGCAAGTCGCTCGCTGCCGACGAGGGAGAGGACAAGAAGGTGAGTACAGGAGATGTCGCCTTGCGCCGATCTCCAGACCACAGCGTATTATTTTTGTGAGCTTGCCGCTAACACCTGCAGGAGTTCGAGGTCCCCGTCGACGCCATCACGCCCATCGCCGTCCCGCTCGCCGGCAAGAAGCTGTCCAAGAAGGTCTTCAAGACGGTCAAGCGCGCCTCCAAGGCCCGCCAGCTCAAGCGCGGCGTCAAGGAGGTCGTCAAGGCGCT
>Ga0160505_100839_pt1 | contig 15740 bp, 28 predicted proteins | sample DIDeMG_FD_108225 | JGI IMG/M metagenome (GOLD analysis project Ga0160505, IMG submission 108225) | Enriched chicken feces microbial communities from UW Madison campus, WI, USA - DID2874_E49_Stillage MG | ecosystem: Host-associated > Birds > Digestive system > Large intestine > Fecal ... | reverse complement strand
GCACGCTAGCCCACCGCCTCCGCACCCCTTCAGCGTCGCCACCCCGCCACGCCCTACAAAGTCCACTCTACCTTATGGCGACGAAGAACTAGAGCCCACTGGCGAGATTCGTCGCCACCAGAGCCTCACGTACGGTGCTTCTGCCCGCACGCGCGAGCGTCTCGAGCGCTCGCAGGCGCTTCTCTCGCTCGACCAGCGCGAGGACCTCCGCCGTCGCTTGGCTGCTTCTCCTGGTGGTGCCAGCGCATCGCCTGGTGCTACAAACGAGGGGCGCAGGCATTCCCGCCACCTATCGATCGGAATGGAAGACTCGCCTAGCAACCCCATGGGACGCTCTGTGTGGGCTCCAGGAGGCCCAGCCCCTGGTGACGACGGCTGGTCGAGCTCTGCTGCGCTCCAGGACGCCCTCGAGTCGTTGTCCATTCAAGATCGCGACCATGCCAATGCCCAGGCGCAGGCTCGTCAGGTGGTCCTACAGCACCCCGGCGACGAGCCCTCGTGGGTTACCAACCTCGTCGGCATGCCCGGTCAGCCGTCGCCGCAGGCGAGTCAGCGGCCTCTCGGTCACTGGGACGACCGCGCCGGACCGGGCCAGTACAGTGGTCTCCCGCCGCAGTGGGCCGCAGGCGGCCAGCTCCAGGCACCCCTCACCGTCTACCAGCAGCAGCAGCTGTACGCGCAAGCGCAGGCGCAGGCGCAGCTCAAGCTTGCCGCTGCTGGTCTCGGAGGCGGTCCTGTTCCCGTTCTGCCTCAGATGCCGATGGGCCAGGGCTACCCTCTCGGCGCCCAGGGCTACCTCGGTGCGCCGTTCACGCCCTCGTACGCCCCGCCCCCGCCCACTGGTCCCATTCCCTCGCCCGCTGGCCCGCCCCTCTCCGCGCAGGACCTCGACGTCCTCGAGCTCGCTCGCAGCAAGGGCCTCAACCCCGCGACATTCGACTGCCACCCGCCCTCGGCCCGCTTCTTCGTCATCAAGAGCTACACCGAGGACGATGTGCAAAAGTCGCTCAAGCACGGTATCTGGTCCTCAACCGTGCTCGGCAACAAGCGTCTCGACGCGGCGTACCGCGAGAGCCACGAGCGCGGCCCAATCTACCTCTTCTTCAGTGTCAACGGTTCGAGGCATTTCTGCGGTGTCGCCCAGATGACCAGCCCGTGAGTTTGCAAAGCTTGTTCCAAACTGACTTTAGCGTCGACGAGACCCAGTCGTCCAACGTGTGGGCGCAGGACAAGTGGAAGGGTATTTTCTCCGTGAGGTGGATCTTTGTGCGCGACATTTCCAACCTCGCGCTCCGCCATATCCGCCTCAACAACACCCCCGAGCGCAAGCCCATCACCAACACGCGTGACACAACCGAGGTGCCGTACGAGAACGGATGCGAGGTGCTTCAGATCTTCCTCGACCACCAGCACAAGTCCAAGACGTCGCTCCTGCAGGACTTTGCATACTATGAGCGCCTGAGTGCGACGCGCGACACGACCGCGTCGCCGCAGCCCCAGGTCGGACCGCACTCTGGCCACGCGACCCCGACGCCGCCCATGCCGTACGGCCAGCCCCACACCCCGGGCCACCTCACCCCCGGCCATCACACCCCCGGTATGACGCCTGGCCACCACACTCCCGGCCTCATGCCCGGCCCCGCCCTCCCCGCCGCGCCGCGGGTCTAAGGACAATCCCAACCGTCTTGATGACAACCCACGACACATGTGCCTGTGTTGAACAAGCGACCAACGGAGCAGACGGAGATGGAGATGACAGCGACGTCCTAGAACCACTCAAAAGCGAATCGACGTGTCCTCTCGGCATTGGCATTGGCATCAGCATCAGCATCTGTATCGGCATTCACCCGTGACTGTCCTTGTCCTTCACGTTTCAACCCATTGCTTTCTCTCTTTTGTTTCTTTCCTTTTCTATTTCTCACCAATACAAGTTTAACAGGATTCCCACCAGCAATCAAGCAAGCAAGCTTGCACGCACCAGAACACAGACCTACAGCAGCAGCACTACCGCGTAGTCATGCACGTTTAGCGTAACGAAGCCATGCCATGAGGACAATGGAATGTCGTCGTGTATATTTGCGACCCCCCAAAAATGCATAATTTATCCGTTCGAGCGGCGAGTGAGCAAGTGTGAGGGTCAAGTTGCCGAGGTGGATACCGAGGTGTGGAAGACCGACGACGACAGTGATGAAGATCCGGACTGGTTACACGATGGCGATGGATGGCGACGGGATGGACGGATGCTGTGGCGGCGCGCGAGCCGCCGTATATACAGTTTGGGAGTGGGTCGGGGCGGGCTCAAGAAGCGGGTGTGGATGCCCCGACGTAGACTGGTTGCGAGACTGACATTGACTGTTGCCGCTGTGAATGAGGCGGTACACTTCTAATGATATCCATAGTCGTACACTATAATCCTATCCGGATCTGTATCCTATCCATCCGGATCTGCAGCAGTCTGTCGACAAATCAAGTCGAGCTTCGTATCGCGCTGCTGGTGTCGCCGTTGGGCACATGTCGCGGACGCTCCTCAACTAGGCAGCGCCACCGCTCGGCCCCGCACCGGCATCCTCGGGATGCTCGTCCCCAATCTCCCTCAGCTCCTCATCACTATCGACACGGCGCAAGGGACTCGTGGGAGGCAGGCTCGGCCCAGCCTGCGCCGCAGCCCCCTGGCCACTTGCACTTCCAGACGGCCCCGCTTCATCCTCCTCCCACTCTTCATCACCCACGATCCCCAAAAACCCTTCCGCAAGACCCACGCCAGCCGGATTAACCATGCTCGACCTCCCGCGCGGCCGGCCACCACGGCGGGGCGTCCCAGCCCCGCGTCCACGGCCACCACGGCCACCGCGCGAGCCGGGTCCCGAGGCAGGGAGACCACGCACGAGGCGCTCTTCCTGCGCGCGCGAGAGCTTGGTGCCTGGTCCACTCGGCTTGCCGCGGATAGCGGACACGGCGGCGAGCAGTTCGGGCGTCGCGTCGTCTGCGATCTCGACTGCATGTTAGTTTTGACTGTTTTGACTGCTGGTGGACTTACGCCGCACGTCGCCCAGTCCGCCGGCGTGGTGGATGTCCTCGAGGTCCGTGAGTGTAGACACGGGCAGCGACGCGCGCGCCGTGCTCCCCCGCGGCCGGCCGTGGCCCTTGCTCCGCACGGTGCCGAGCGCGACGGACGGGTGGGCGCCGAGCGCGGGCGTCGGCGTCTCTGGCACCCCTGAAGCGGACGGTTCTGCAGGTGTCTCGGGCTCGGGCTCGGGCTGGAAGAAGCTCGCCCCGCCGTCATCGGTATCAGTGGTATCGGGGGCAAAGCTGTGCCGGAGGCCAGAGGGGCGGGGCGCAGCTGCCGGGGTAGGCGTGGCGGGGACAGGTGACGCGGTCGTTGAAGTCGATGCGGCGGGGGCCTCGTCGTCAGAATCGACGTCCATCTCCTCGTCCTCGTCCCCGCCTCCGCCTGCGCCGGCAGTCTTCCACTTGCGCCGGTTCCGCTGTGGGAAGAAGGAGCGTACGGCCGACGGATCGAGTTTCGGCGGAGACCCCTGCGCGGTGGTTGTCGGCGCGGGCGCGTCCCGCCGCATGAGATGCACGGCGCGCAGCTCGACGCGGTTACGGGTTTTGTAGGCTGGCCGGTGGTGTGGGCGCTGCGGGTCGTCTTCCTCTGCCAATGTTAGTGAGGTTCTAGGTGGTGGTCAAGGGATTTTGTATCTGTACTCACGGCGCACAACGTCGAGAATCACCTCGTCGCCGATCAGAGGCGACACCGTGCCCTGGAAGACGTGCTCGCCGATCTTGAGGAACGGCATCGGCGTGTCCATGCCCTGCGGTCAGTGATTGAAGGGGCATGTTACCCACGATGAGCTGGTACGTCGCTTCGGTCTGCAGCGTGCGCGAGTCCATCGCCGTCCCAAGATCCATGACGACGTATTCCTGCAGAGTGAGTATACAGGGGATGCGGCTGGTCAAAACTCCCACAGCTGCAGTACAGCGCAAGACACGTTCCGCTCACCTCCTCGTCGTCGTCCTCCAGGTCGTCATCCACCTCCTCAAAGTTGTCGACGCAGCGCCATCCACTCCCGAAGAGCGTGCGCCCCTCCCGGAGCTGGCGGAACACCTCGGTGTCGTCCGAGGGCTGTAGCGGCGGTTGGCTGAACATGGTGTGGTGGTGAGAGTGACACTGAAAGGAAAGCGTGTTATTTTTGTTGTTGACGAAATGATGCATCGCCAGTCCGAGGACATTTTGGTTCCGCTCAATGACGGCTGGAGTTAGCCCAAATGACTCTCTTCCCTGTAGGCTTGTTAGGGTAAAAAAGTCGGTTTCCTTACCCGATCACGCGAGCGGAGGTTGCGGAGTCGATATCTCCACAACGGAGAATAGCGGTTATCTCTGTTGTTCTTCTTGTACTTTATACTTTACACCCCACCACTCTAGCACTTGAAATGGCTCCGGCAAAGGGAAAGGAGAAGGAGAACCCCGCGGCATCCCTCATCGCCGGCGCGACGGCGGGCGGCGTCGAGGCCTTCATTACGTACCCGCTCGAAAGCCTCAAGACGCAGCTCCAGTTTGGCGCGCCGCAGGGCAAGGTGGGTACTTGCAGCTACTGAGGATGCGATCTGCTGCGTCGTGCTCAGCTACGTGCTTCCGGTTGTGACTTGCGGCAGAATCAACCGGCTCCACAATGATCTGTACTGACTGCAGAAACTCACCCCCGTCGGCCTCCTCAAGGAGACGCTGCAGCAGCGCGGCATCAAGGGCCTGTATGCCGGTGTCAACGCCGTCGTTATTGGAAACGCGCTCAAGGCCGGCGTGCGCTTCACGACGTATGACCAGTTCAAGAGCTTGCTCAAGGATGACGAGGTGGGTTGAGCCGAGCGGGCAATCTCAAGGTCTGCGGAGGTAGGAGAGGGCTTTGACGGCAGCTCGATATTCTCGAGTGGCACTGTTCCGTCCCAGAGCCCCACTCCACTCCACTTTGCTCGACTGCTGACAGTGCTAACATCACAGGGCAAGCTCACCGCCCCGCGCTCGATGCTCGCCGGTCTTGGTGCCGGTATGATGGAGGCGATTATTGCTGTCACGCCCTCGGAGACCATCAAGTGAGTGCTCGCTCGGGTTGCGCAGTCAGACTGGAGGTCCAGTCGAGTCAGCTGTTGTGCACTGCATGAATCCCGGCTGGACAAGCGACAAGCAACCCCTTATCATGGACTCTGCACCGCCGGACTCCACCACCGTGCAGCACTAACGCCCAGGACCAAGATGATCGAGGACTCGAAGCGCCCCCAGCCCCGCTTCAACGGCATGGCGGACGCGATTAAGAAGATTGTGGCCGAAGAGGGTGTCGGCGGCTTGTACCGTGGTCTTGGCCCCGTTGTGAGTACAGAAGGCTGCAGAGATCACTTGGTCAAGGAAGTGGCTTGTAACGAGGCTCAGTACGACAACAGATGATCAGCGATCACCAGGATCATCTGTGCCCCTCTACCTTAACGTGAACAACGCCTGACCCTGCAGATGCTCCGCCAAGGTGCCAACTCGGCCGTCCGCTTCTCGTCCTACTCGACCATCAAGCAGATTGCGCAGGGCAGCATGGCCCCCGGAACCGAGTTGCCCGGCTGGATGACCTTTGGTATCGGATCCATGGCGGGTGTCATCACCGTATACACCACCATGCCGTTTGAGTGAGTACACGAGAGTACAGCTCTGAACTCCACTTTGAGCTGCTCCACACACGTGGCCACAGACTGACCCCGCAGCGTCATCAAGACCCGCATGCAGTCGCTCGAGGCCAAGAAGCAGTACAAGAACGCACTGCACTGCGCGTACCGCATCGCCACCGAGGAGGGCATCCTCAAGTTCTGGAAGGGCACCGTCCCGCGTCTTGGCCGTCTTGTCGTGAGTACCAGAGGTGGACCTGCAGGCTGCTAGAAGGGTCATCAGCCGTGAACGGGTCCACCTCCCTGCATCTCCGTCCAATGTATCATGCTCACTCAACAGATGTCCGGAGGTATCGTCTTCTCCGTCTACGAAAAGATCTACCCCATCGCGGCCTCTGTTCTCTGAATGTAACATTGCGAAAACGCTAGCTGCCAGCTGTCCTAGATCTAGAAATGTATGGGTTGTGCATTGGACCGCTCGAGCTTTGCGGGGGCAGCGCTCGGGTTTGGGACTTGGCCTTCTGACTGGCAAGGGCGAGGAATATCAGGACCGGTGCGCCGGATTCGTCATCCTCACCACCATCCCCCTCGCCATCCTCTTCGCCATCCCCTTCGCCATCCCCCTCGCTATCCCCCTCGCTCGAGGCAGGAGCAAAAGGAAAAGGTCAGAGCGCCGAGAGGCGCTCTCGTGCTCGCACGCTGAGTCGAACAGCGGTCAGCTCGGAGTTGGAATCGGCGCTCCACAACGAACGGTGATAACCACCTACACTATACGAGCCTTGTTGAAAATAACGCCATACGCGCCTGCTCGTATCGATACCCTTTTGCACAGCGGTTTCCATTTGTAAGAAGCCTGTGTTCCTCGACGGCGGCGCCGAGTTTGCTCGGCGTTGATCCTTTTCTCGTCAAGTACTAGAGTCCTGGCATGCCGTGGTGGATCTCGATGGGGGATAGCCCCATAGGTATGCTCTCAATGGACTCAATGGTTGAATATGGAAGGAGGATAGCCGTCGACCGGCATCTCTGGGGAGGCCATGTCGAGTTGGCCACTGTTAGTCTGTGATCGTTGCACGTTCGCCACAGATCAGCACTGTGCGGATCCGCCCACACCGTTCAGGCTGGGATACAGTACCAACCGTCATCTTGTCGCCGCCTCTGACCTCTCTTTGGGCCCAAGAATCCAGTCATGCATGCATACAGTCCTCGGTCCCCCGTAGTCCTTACCAGATAGTTACATGCATTCTGCTATAGACGAAATATCGATACTATGGCCACTGATGAGACACTGATTCACCAACGACGCTGAAAAAAAATACTTCCGCTCCGAGTTGTCATTACGCGCCGCTGGACGCGTCCACAACAAACAGACCGCCGTTTTCGTCACCACCTGACGTTGACATTCATTCCCTTCGTTTGTATTCTCTTCTCTTTCTCCTTCCCACCCCCGCCCCCACATACTCTCGAAGATGCCATCACGACCCGCCCCGCGCGCCTCGGACGCAGGCGACAAGCCCAAGCCCGCCAAGCCGCACCCGGCGGTCGCGCAGCAGAAGGCGTACGCGACGAGCATTGCCGAGCTCGAGCTGCCCAAGACGAGTCTGGTCAAGCTTGCCAAGGGGTCTGTGAGTAGACGCAAGGCGGGGTCGTGTGGGGCGCAGCTGTGCGAACCTTGGCAGCTGCGACTATGCGCGCCGCCCGCCCAGAGGCTGTCACTGACGCCAGATCCCGGACAATGTCAAGATGCAGCAGGACGTCGCGCACGCGCTGCTGCGGTCCTCGACTGTGTTTATCAGCTACTTGAGTGAGTCCAGTGCAATGGAGGGGACTGCTGTTTTTTTTTTTTGGCTACCATGGCCTGTCGTCGATAACGAAGCGCATGTCCTTCGAGAATGGTGTAGATTTGTGTGGACGTCTCGTCATCCGCACTCGCCTAATCTGTTTTGTCTAACATGCAGCCGCAACAGCACACGATATGGCGCTCGACCGGTCCGGGCGCTCGATCACTGCCGGCGACGTCATCAAGGCCATCACCGAGATGGACTTTGGGCCGGCGGACCACCTCGTGCCTATCTTGGAGCAGGAGCTTGCAGGTGAGCTTGGCAGCTTGGACTGTCGAGGGTGCGAGTACGTGGACTCGGATGGTGTGCGAAGGAGCCGCTGTTGTTGGCTGTCCTCATCTTGTGCATAGCCAGCACCGTTCGTCCACTCCTTGGAGACACTATCTCATACACCTCGTACCTCCATCGCTTGCAACACTCAACTGACTCTGTCAGCATACCGCGCACAAGTCGCAGCAGCAAAGAAGGCCAAGGCGGCCGGCCGCGCGCCAGCGGCAAAGGGCAAGCGCCGGGCCGTGCCGCAGGAGGAGGAGAACGACGCGGACGTGAGCATGGCTGTGGACGGAGACGACGAGGACGACGAGGATGAGGACGGTGGCGAGGGAGAGGGTGAGGGCGAGGGAGATGACGGCGAGGGAGGCGAGGGAGGTGAGGGCGGTGATGCAGACGAAGGGGACGGAGACGAGGGGGACGAGGATGAAGGAGAGGCTGGTAGTGCTGCCGAGTAGGGTTGTCTATGTATCATGTAATTCTGAGACTGTTACTGACGGTAGTGTGGCTGACCCGTTGACTGCTGACAACGACGACGGTGGGTTATCCGACGGTCGTAGACACGTGGACGATGGGTGAACATGAAGATGCCAGATCCGAGAGCTCCCAAGCTTGTCGAGGCATGTCCATGCAGCTCAAGTGGCATTTTGCCCTTTCTGAGTGTCATCGTCTTCTAGATGTATGGATCGGGGATACTGCTGCAGAGACACGTCACTGACAGGCCGTTGAGAGGGCACAAAAACCGCGCCACGAGTTGACGATGAATGATCAAAGTCAATCTTCTTAGCTGGCCGACGCAGTTCCAGGTGCCAGTCGCCCGAACCACCCAATTTAACGATGATAACAAGATGCACGCAGAGCAATGTCAGCTGGCATCAATGTGTTTGTCGCCGTCCCCTTGCCGCTGCGCTGGCTTCTCATCAGTTCACCCGCCATCGCTCATCGCGTCGGATGCACCGTCCTGCTCGCTTACCTCGTCGGCATCGCGCTCCGGCCGTGTTTGCACTTCCTATGAATACTGGGCAGGTTTGCAGGAGCGGAGGCATGTTACTAAGCGTCGATAACGGCACTGCCGACGACGGCGATGCAAGCGGACATGTTCGGCTAGAAGGCGTGCTGCGTGCTGCCTGCACTGGCGTGGATGTGATCGAAGCAAACGTCATCAGAGCTGCAGACCTGCTCGGACAGCCATGCACAGCTGCGGGGTACCACCGACCTCCGCAGTTAGCGGAAGGAGGACGTAGCTGCGCGGCGGAGCTATCGGCCCTGGTGGCCGTGCTAACCACGCCCAGTGGTGTGCCAGCGGCTTGCAACATGTGATCAATGTACCTTGAGGGTGGGCTCGAGGTGAGTTCATGAGGCCGTGGCATGCCCTCGTCTCGCCACAGACACGCCTGCTGCTGGGCGATTGTTGTGCGACTAGGACCACGTGACAACCTTGACTTGAGCAAAGCTCCCAGCTCCAGCTCCGGATATCCCTGCAGCCTCCTCTTATCTACTCGCTGTCTCTCTCTCACACTTATAGTTCACGTGATCAACAGAGCTTGGTTCGTCTCCGTCCCGTAGTCCGTGATAGCAGGCGATACATTGTGCCCGGCTGACTCTCGCGACGGCCATCGCCGCCATGTGGACGAGTGGCACTATTGTTCTCGCTCGAGCCATTGGTCTTGTTTTTGACGTCTGTCCATCACCCACGTCCGCGTTCATCGTTACTCTGACTTTGCGATTATCCGGCGGCCAGTGGACTGCGGACTGCGCAGCAGTCCTAAACGTGATGTACATGTTTCGAGCTGAGACACAATCTATCACGGACTCTCTCGATCACGCGGAGCCAACGACATTGTCTCACCCGGGGGCAGCCGGGGGACGCGGAACGTTTCCAATATGCTGCCCTCATCTTTCCGTGTATCATGCCCCAACTCACGGCCAGCACCTCATGTCGGACACTTCGTGTCTCAGAGACTGTAGTCTATTCTTATCTCGAGCCCATTCGGCGTGATCCTGTAGGGGGGACGTGTAACGGCGACGGAGATCATTGCCAACTCGGCGCGGAGTGTCGCCGCGGAGTGTCATGTCGGACACTTCGTGTCTCACACTCTGTATTCTATTCTTATCGTTGTCGACGCGGAGTGATGCTGTTGTGTGATGCGTAAGGGTCCCGTGAACAGATTGGGAGACAGAGACGTCTGTGCCTCGTCCGCAGCATTAACGACCTGGTCCGTCACTTTGGGCGGTGCTAAAGTGATCACATCTCATCGTGCGACTTGATGTGCGCGGCGATGTGACTGGAGCCTCGATTTCACTGGTAGTGAGCAGAGCAGCGCAGATTGCCCAGCATTGCCCATTGCCCATTGCACATTGCACATTGCACACTGCCCAATTGCATGCTGTTGAGATGGGACGGAGCATTGTGCCTCGTCAGTAATGTCCACTTTGCGGTCTGATCGCCTGTGTCAATGAGCTGCCGGAGTCTTGTGCCTTGTCAATCATGAATGCTGCGGGGTACTCTATGCTGTGGCCTCCAATCACCTTGTCAATGATCCCCCGGAGTCTTGTGTCTCGCCATAATAATGTTGCGAGGCCACTCTATGCGGTGCCACACTGATCACTGAATGAGCCGCCGCTTCGCGCAGCACCTCGTCTCGAGGCGAACCGAGAAGACCGAACGAGGCGGTATCAGGTGGCTGGGCTCCGCATGGCGGCACGCACCACGATGGCACACTGCCAAGCAAGCCACTGAGCACAATCTCGACGATCACCCACTCTCAACCACACTCACCGAGCAGTGCCTTCCCGCCGCGTCACACCCGCGCCCCCCTGCTGCGCATTCGCGTTCGTCTCAGAAAGCGGGAATCGCGTCGGAGCGTGGCACGGTGACTGACTGGAATTGCAAAGACATGAAACATCAAGCCAACTTGACCAAGCCGTCACGCCACGGCCACGATGTCGAGCACTGGTGCAGCGCTTCGGGGGGCATGGTGCGACGCCGTCCCTTGCCCCTCGTCTCCTATCTCTCGGAACATGGCGGCAATGTCAACTCGGTCGTGAACGGCGATAGTGAGTGTCCACACACGTGGCTTCCGCAGCTGTGTGAAGCTCCGTCTTGGAAATACTGTAACTCCACTGCAAGGCGGTGTGAACGAGACACTGAAACGCGACTGCGGACAACGATCAGCTCGCGGACCTGACCTGGAATCGGACCGAAGACCGGGAGTGACTAGCAAGCAGGCAGGTGGGCAGTTCTGGGTGGGTCTGGGTGGGTCTGGCCAGAGATCTGGAGATTGGGGCCGGACATGCGGACGGCCGGGTCCGTAATACATACTGTAACTGGCGGGTGGCTGTCCTCGGCAGCTGCTCCATTCGGCATTCGGCGAGTCCGTACAGTATCGCCGCAGCCGCACCGTAGCGCACTGCTCAAACGCCAGACAGGTACCCACCTCCCTACTCCCTTGCTCCAATGCGGAGATGTGGCATGAGAGAGACGAGGTACAGAGAAAAAAAAAAGGTACCGCGGCCGGGTCCCTCGCTGCACGAAACGAGGCATGCCGGCCTGCCGAGGCTGTTTCAGTTGCCCTGCACTGTGCGTGATCCGCGATCCGGTCCGTGATCCGTGAGTAATCCGTGATGCCGGGTTGTGTGCCGGTGCCGGACGTGCTGGGTTTCGTCTGGTCTTCCCCAGCTCGAATATTCGGTATCCCACTGACGACGATGACTGCGCACTGTATCGCCCGCATCTAAAGTAACGAGTGACCAGTGACAGTGGCAGTGACAGTAACACTGACGACGACTCTAGTGCGCTGTGCCATCCGCGCGTATCCATCATCGCTGCCGCCCATGCCGCCGTATCAAGCTGTGCTGCCCTGTTTCTGATTGTTTGAGATTCCCACTTTCTTTTTCGATCATTCGAGTCATTTCCGCGCATTCTGGTGCTCCAAAAACGCCTGCATGCGTGCTCTGAACGCCGGCTCCAACCAGATTGCGTTATCTGGCAACATGATACAACAGCGGATGGGCTGTCCCGAGTCACAGCACAAGTCACATTCACTGGTGCATCACAAAGAAGTGCGGCCGTTTCACAGCATCTCTGCCCGTGTCCCTTGTCGCCTGGTCGATTGAATTGCCGACTAGACTGTATCTACTATCCGCAGCACTGCTCTGACAAGACACTTTTGTTTGGAACTAGGAAAGCGGGAACCAGGACAGCGAATCGCATACCACGTTGACAGCTACCCGACTTTTGGCTCGGTCGCGAGCGAGCACGCGGGCGCGGGACGTAGCTAAGGGAGCATAGATTTTTGCGATGCTGAGGCATGCAGACATGGATCGTGGCGACGACCGGTTTGCACCGCGTCCTGTCCTGTCCTGTCCTGTCCTGTTCTGGCCTGGCCTGGTGGTAACTGGAAGCCTGGCCGAGTCACGGATCGCGACTATGGACCTGCCATCCTCGTACAGTACCCTAGCACCCTAGATGGTTATCGGCAGTGCGGTGCAGCCCCGCAGTCGACACTGAATCCCTCCTCCAATAATGGCGCATGAAAAGGGACACGCAATGATGTTCAATGTGATAAACATGATGGGTTGAAACCGAGACCAGGGAAACAGACGCGGAGACTTTCGGATCAGCGAGGGGCTGGAGGATGCCTTGCAGGATCAATAGGGTAAACTGTCCAACCGCCTCGCTGCCCACAGCCTGGGAATCGATGCACAAAAAGCCGTATCCCCCCGTTGCCAGGCGAACAAACTGCAGCGTTAAGCTCTTTGCCGGTCCCCCACCTCCAAGACCCACTTCCACCAATGCCATCTGCGCGTCATTCAGAGTGCTGCGACTTTTTACTGAATTCAATACACTCCAGCTGCTCGTCATTCCCACCTCGCCCAAGTGTGGTGTCGCGCAAGCGCGAAGCGCTCAGAGCCCACTCCGAGTCCCCGAGCGACTGACGTTTGTCGCAGTTTTGCATTTCTGCAGTCCTTTTGTTGGCGTGGTATCAATTTCCGGACCGAATTGCGTAATGCGCAGTCCCTGCCACTTTATGCGCTCGATGATGATGCATAACGAAGTGGTTCCCCCAGAACTCGTTATGGTGTGGCGGTGCCCCTGGCGCCGACTTGGGGAACCAGGGCTGGGTTGCGGCTCAAGTCGAGTGCATTAGAGTAAGCCACAGATAAAGAACCCTAATAACCTCTCGGAATGATTTACGTGTTGGGGGAGAGATGGGCGTTGTGGGGGAGGCAGGGAGGAAAGTCTCCCGCCGGAATGACGAGACAGCAGGGGCTCAGCTCCAGCCCTCCGAGCGGACCCTCGAATCTCGAGACGTCAGCCTCCGGAGCGATGCAGCAAGCAGTGTTAGAACCAGCTCCACCTTTACAAGCCAGAGTCCTTCTCGTTACCAGGCATGTTTTTGAGCGTGTTCGGGCGTCTAGTCGTGCCTTGCGCATCATGTTTGGGGGGGAGCAAAGGGCAAGGGCACAAACGGCACGACGGCACGAGGGGGAATCGCAGGGGCCCGAATTGAGGGGTTTGAGAGTTTGGCTAGTCTGGGAAGCACCACCCCCTTTGGTCGGATTCAAGAGATCCGCTTCAGTCCGTCCACCCGCCGCCTGGACCAGGGACTGACCGGGTGTGTCTCAGTTATCCATACCTTTCTTGTTGTGGTACGCAAATGCAAGAATCCAAGAGGAATACCAGAGGAAGAGAGGGGACATGTGCACTAAGCGCCTCACGTAAACAGGACAGGAGAACAGGGAACGTGCACAGGACCCGAGGATAAACACGCGCTGCCCCCACCCGCCCCCCACCTTTATCGTCTTGTTCTCTCGCTGTCTCACTCTCGTCTCGGACATTAGCCGCGAGCACGTCAGACGTCCCAACGCTCTCTGGCCTCGAAAAAAAATCATTAGATCTCCTTGAAGGTGCCTCTCTCCGTGTACTGCCTCGCATGCACCGCGGCGGGCCTCCGCGCCTCCACGACTCCAGCCTCCACACGAAAAATGCGCAGCAGGGACATGATCACATCACTTTACTCCGTCCACAACAACAGTAGCAACAACAGGCGAGTCGCAATCCGAGGCGGAGGCAGCGCGCGCGAGAATGCACTGGATACAGCTGCGCACGGTGGGAACCGAACCAAAACAGTCCCCAAAACACTGCTACTTCCCCATTGTCGACTCGGAATCCGATACCTATAAGAACCCACTTACTCGACCGTCTTCTTCTCTTTCTCACCATCACATCCTTGCTTTCTTGCCCCGTTAATCCCTTAACGCTTCTCCAAACCACTCTCATTAACTCGTTTTTTCCCCACCCTTTACTTTTCCACAATGAAGGCCTCCATCCTTGCCCTTACCCTCGCCGCCGTCGCCTACGCCCAGGCCCCCAACGCCGACGCCACCACCGCTGCCCCGGAGACCACCACCGGTGCCCCTGAGGGCACTGCCACTGAGCCCAACTCGGCCACTGACACCGGCGCCGCCGCCAGCCCCTCTGGCGAGACCTCCTCGGGCACCGAGTCGGCCACCACCACCACCGTTGCCGGCGGTGAGAGCCCCTCGGCTTCGACTGGGTCCTCTACTGAGACCGGTTCTGCCGCTCCCTCCGAGTCGGGCTCCACCGGTACTCAGACCGGCGCCGCCACTGCCAACACCTCGGGTGCTACCACCGGCACTACTACCAACGGCACCGCCCCCGCCACCAACGGCACCACCACCGGCACTGGCAACGCCACCCACCCCAACGGCACCACCACTGGCAACGGCACCTCGACTACCCCCTCGTCGGGCGACTCGCGCAACTACAACGCTCCCGTCGTCATGGCCGCCGGCGCCTTCGCCGCCCTCGTCTTCGCCTCCGTCTAAATGGCTGTTCCGTGCTGAACTGCCCCATGCGATCATGACGCTGGTCATCATATCCCTTTCCTCTCCTTGTTCTAGTGTTATCTCTCGCTTTTCGCCAGCGCGCCCCGCTACACTACCCTAATCGTGCATCGTGGTCGCAAGGCTCACGGTTACCCCCATCATGCGATCGATAGAACTAGGCTTTAGAACGCTTTGCATCCTCCCCCTTAGTGTATAGTTGTCCACCGGCGATGCAGCCTATGCACTCGTTTGCTTCGTGATCTCTGCTCTGCTGCGTTTACTAACCTTTCACGTCAATCTTTTTACCCTTGTGAAACGGTATCTGAAACGAGGTGCCCATTGACCGCGACATGTCGGAAACTACGCATGCCCGTCTCTTCTCGCGGGGAGATGACTGCGCGAGCACGTCCTTGGCGACATTTCTGCCGTTGTCGGGATTCGTCTTGTCCTATTTTCGGCGAGACGGCTTGGAAGCGACTGTGCGGAGGCGTGTCGTTCTGCGCAGTTCCCAGCTGCCCGGTTGGACAGGCCGCGGCGACGCATGATTGTTCGTCGACGAGAGCGTGGCGGGCGATCTCGCAGCTCGTGGCATAGGGTGGCTGTATCTATGCACATCGGATCGAAGCTACTCGATGGTATACGGTTGTCTGGAACGCATTGTTCGACTTGTGCACACCACACATTATCGCCACTGGGTAGTCACCTATTTGCCGGAGTGGAGGCGCCACTGACGGGACCAAATGTCGCCACTCACATGAACTTGCCCACTTTCTCGATGACCATCGTGATCTCCCATCAGCATGGACCAAAAGGCTTGAGAGTGCGAAAAGACTGACATTTCTGACTGTAGACTCCATAAACGGACCACCGGGTCTGGGCCCTTCCGGAGGCCGAACATGTGCAGAAGTTTATTGGCGACCCGGCTGTCGAGAATGAGGACGGGGACACTATGCCAATTCAGCCGTGCAGTGTGGCGTCTTCCGGAGTGGAGGTCGGGAGACTGGCGAGGTCATTCAACTGGTGGGGACATTGGACAGGGGTAGAGGTTGAGCGTCATTGGTTTGTGGGGTGATGCTATATCTGTGTACATGTATAGATAGATCCAGGTGCGAGATGGATTCGTGGGCATCTACT
>Ga0160505_100838_pt1 | contig 15741 bp, 5 predicted proteins | sample DIDeMG_FD_108225 | JGI IMG/M metagenome (GOLD analysis project Ga0160505, IMG submission 108225) | Enriched chicken feces microbial communities from UW Madison campus, WI, USA - DID2874_E49_Stillage MG | ecosystem: Host-associated > Birds > Digestive system > Large intestine > Fecal ... | reverse complement strand
ATTGTAAACAAACAAAACACATTATTATCGATGTGCGATGAATTTCAGTTGATTTATATATATTTTTATTTTCATCATTCTTTTTCTTTTTGATGATGCTTTTTAACGATATTTGACCGGTGACATGAACCACCGGTCACATAGTACTAGCCTATATATTGAAGCTAAAAAACTTTTTATTGAAGCAGCCAAACTATGGTCACGATAAGTCTCACAAAGCTCTGCTAGAGCTGAAATGAAATTTGCATATTGCTTTGCGCAGTGAATGACAATTGTAATATGAAATACCAGGCGAACCAGCCAATATTACCCTATCACCAAAAGAGAGTTGTATGGAAGAAAATGCCGTGATCCACTGAAATCCTTCTCGAGTACAGCGCCTCGCCATAACTTCAGTAAGCTGTTTCAGCTTCAAACAGGTCATGGTGTTTTTGGAAAGCATTTTCAAATGAGGTATAATAAACCAATAAACGAGAATATAATTTGCAAATGTGGTCAGCTGGAGACAGTTGAACACGTTCTCAAGGAGTGTCCTTTGTATCCTGAAAAACGCGACTTGTAAAAACATGTTTCCCCTGAGTCTGATACCTGGAAGGGCCTTGGAATGGTAATAAAGTTTTTATATTCACTACTGCAACTTTCTTTGCTGATGGCTCTCTTTATTAGAGCGGTTCATTGAAGTTTCACTGAGTGTCAATCTATGGTATTGATCTACTGGGTGTTATGCATCGCAGGTTTCCCTTAACATATGGAGATATCCATGGAACATTCGGCACCATAACACATCTAAACTTATAATATAAATTAATACCGTTATAATGTTGGTCTCAAAGAGACGAATGTTTTTGAAGTCTATGTTACATGCTTTTTTGTTTTATAATTTTGCTTGAAACTGTTTGATGTAAGGTCAACAAGCTAATTATCTAAGTTATCTGACGTAAGTTTTTAGATCTGTAATATCAGGACCACACTTATAGGTTAAATTTCTCATTTTAATCTAAAATATCTATAAGGAGACAACCTTTAGTGCAAAAAAGAGAACACTAAAAGAATTGACAACAGTTAGTAATTTGCAGACACGTTGGTTTTTATTGAAAATTTAATGAACTTTGATTTAACTCCGATCTGACCAAACAATGCAGTAATAAAAAAAACAAGTAGCACCATCTGTGCAATTGCAACATCATTACAGATAACGAAATGTAACTCCAATGAATCAATAAGTAAATGAAAAAGACTTTAATGCTGAGAAAGCGGGCTTGAAAGATTGATGAGAATAGACTTTTATAAATTTTAGACAGGGCCAGCATTGGCTTGGGTTCACCAAGTCGCGCACAATCATTATTAAAATACAATCATCGTATCCAGTATTCAATTTTTAATATTTTGGCAACGTTATGGGTCTATAATTAGATGATATGAATTATTAAACTAATCATAAATTAGTTTGTTTTTCTTTTTTTTGATAGCGCCGTAGAAGAGTACTTTTTACAAGATACTGCCGTACGCGAAATTGTTAGGAAAGGCTAAATACCGATAAAATATAAAATACGATTTTGAAGTAAGGAGATATGTATAATTCAGGTTGCTAAAATACGATCATTAGCGATGTCAAGTATCAAAAATCCAATTATAAAAAGGGGTGTCCAAGCCCTCATTTGGATTCAATTCAACAATATACACATTCAATCAATAACAACAAAACTATATCTAAAGCTTTCCTTTATAACTTCAAAATGAGTACATCTGAATACACTGAAACTACCGCTGAGACAGTTCTTCTTACTGGTGCTTCGGGATTTATTGCTACTCATATTGTTAACCAGTTGTTTGAACTTGGCTATAACATTATTGGCACCGTCAGAAGTGAAGAAAAGGGCAATTGGCTTGCTCGTCGTTTTCCAGGAGTTAAATACAAAATTGTTGATTTTTCTTCCTCTGAAGATGGAAATGAAAGCCCTTTTGCCAATGTTTTCAAGGCTCATCCCGAAATCAAGTACGTTATTCATGCGGCATCCCCCGTGTCTCTCCATCAAGAAAACCTTTACAAGAATCTTTTTGTTCCTTCCGTCGAGGGAGCTAAAGATATTCTTCAATCTGCGCATAAATATGGTCCCAATATCAAGAAATTCATCTACACATCTTCGCTTGTTGCTGCGGTTAACCTAGATGCACCTCCTGAAAATCAGATTATAACCGAAGAGTCGTGGAGTTCCGTTTCCAATGATCCCAAGGAGCTTAATAAATCTTGGCATGAAACTTATTCTGCGTCTAAAACGTACGCTGAACGTGCTGTATGGGAATTTAAAGAGACTGTTAAACCACAGTTCTCCATTAGTACATTTTTGTTCCCAATTGTTTATGGGCCACCTATTAATGATGTGACTTACGAGACTTTGGGTAGTTCTCTTTTTAGTGCAAAGCAGCTTCTTGACTTGCCCAAGGATGCAAAAGAAATCCCCACATATCTCCGCATCAATATTGATGTCCGTGACGTTGCACGGGCCCATGTTAGAAGTATTTCCAATCCGGAGTTTGATAATACACGCTCTGTGCTGATTGGTAGCATTGCTGACGGCCAACTTATTGCAGACATTCTTCATAAGAACCGCCCCACTGAAGCAGCCAACATTGCAGTGGGTACTCCGGGTGTTCATAATACGACCGCTGACCGAGAATATGACTTTTCAAAGACAAATGCTCGTCTAGGTTTCAAATTTATCCCCTTTGAGAAGACTATATTGGATCAGTTTGATGCTGTTTGGCAACTTAAGAAGGAAAGCGAACAGAAGTAGGAGACTAGTCGATTTGGCTGAGTCCAGAAGTTTATCAGTAATTATGTATACTATATTTTGCAGCTAAAAATTTTTTTCTAATGAAAGCGATTCAAGTTTCAGGTTTTAGAGTAATTGCGTTACTTGTGCTTATAAGCAAGCGTGTCTACCAAATAAATAAACATCAGAAATATATCAGATTTATTCAAAAATCCTAAAATCATAGGGCTGTAAAAAGCTCATGTCAAAAACTATAGTTATGCATACAGCATTTTGTGATGCTGACTATTACTCTGGGGCCACACTCATGTACAAAATAAACAAACTATGTCACGTGACACAGGAAATATTTTAATGTGAGCGCACATCTACACCTTCACGCTAGTTTTCATGTATGTTATGCTTAATTTTCCGATTTTTCAGACAAATCACAGATTTTCAATCTAGTCATTGATTTGACTAGCTAATAGCCTAGTCTCATAGCTTTCTTTATATCTAGCTATCAGTTGCCACTAAATTGACAATAATCAGTCGGCTGTCGGTTAAACCAGGAACATTATATTGTTGAGGATTATCTTCCTTCACCACGCGATTATCCATCACGAGATGGTCTATTCTAATCTATCGAGAGACCCAGAAGAAACGCGTTTTCAAACATTAAGATCTGGCCATACAGATAGATGCATTGCTAACTACGCATGTGATATATGATCTCATGCTTCTAAATGCCTCAGCAGGTACTCACCACTGTACCACTATTTCCTCGGGTCGCTAACTGTCCGTTTTCTGTCATTACCGAATAAGATTACCTGGTCCTTACGATGCCGTCCAGATAGAAAACATGGTTCTCATAATCATGAACCGACCCAGAACTTACGAACTCACCAAGCTCACTAGAGATCAACACTCAGAAAAACATATCATCTCGTAGTAAAACAGTTCTAGTTATTGGTCTTGTAACTTATGGGTATATCCCCTAGTCGAGTCTAGGATTATAAAAAACATCAACGCAACTTTACCTGCCCACTTTTTTTTCAATAGTATTGGGAAAAAGCGGACGAGAGTTCTATGAGAGATGGAAGCAGTATCGATGCGCTTGCCAACCAGATAATGAGGGTTTTTGGGGTCGGGTGCGACTGGATTCCAATAACTGGGTAACAGCTACTTCATTTGATCTCCCCAACCCGTTGGAAAATTTCAAGACTTACCTAAATATCCTCGTCCTTGATTATTGATATAAAATGAATAGCTATGGAATGCTAGTGATAGATATAATTAGCTTTGATGATTGTTGGCGACTATATATGCTTTGCATTACCTAGGAACAAGACCAAGGAGAAATACTTTTCGGCTTTGGAGCCGGTTCGATTTATCTACAAGTTTTGCAAAACAAGACTTCCATCAATAATTTTAGCAGATCTTTGTATAGCTTGTATAAACGTCATAACTAGCTACTTTTTATCTTCAGGCTCGCGACTACGTTTGACGCATACAAGTGAGGTACTTGACTACTGAGAACCACGCTTTATAATCTACCCGAAAGGATCAGCAATCTATTATTCAGGTTTACACGATTATACCGAGTTTTTAATCGATGTTCAATTATATAATCATAAAATGAGCTAGATTTCAACCAAAATCTACAGGATATTGAAAGGTCTTTTCGTTTGCTATACACTGATGGAATTTTAACTTTTAAAAATGAAAAGCTTGTTCATGCTTGACTTGATATTCACCCCCTTTTTTTGGAACCATGGTTAGATCTTGGTCTGTAGATAGTTATATGCTGTTGACGGGTCATCCCAAGAAATACATTAAGATTATTTCAGGATTGGTCAGATATGAAAAAAAATAGTTTGCTTCTTAATTTACATGAACTAACAGCCAAGAAAGTCATACAGCACATACATAGACAAATTGCAGCTTGCATATAATTGTGTGGGCCTTTAAATGGTCAGGTAGCTCATAAATCTTTGTGAGAGGTTGAAGATTAGCACAAGTTACTACTTAACGATGACCTGTCCAAATAGTCTGGAAAGTTTACTCAGCCACAGGGGCTCCCATACACTCATAATATCGAGTATTTACAAGACTAAAATTAGCCTCCTAGAATAGATCTTTTTGATTCGACATTGAATTTGAGGCTGGGTGGCTATCGTCGCTTAAAACTAGACGAATTCTCAATATCACCAAAGAGGCGCTACCATACTGGATTGGAAAATAGCACTCAATCCGAGATAACTGGACAAAATAGTATTCTAGTAGGGCCGCAAACCTGCGCTCAACTAGGACAATCATACAGGTAAAATTAGAGGTGCTATGGGCCAGGCCTCAATCAATAGGACAAAGTTTCTTAGCGGTAGCATCAGCGGTGCTGCATACCGGCCCTCAGCCCACTGGACAAACCAGCCTTTTGCATGATGAAATCGAATCCATACTTTATGGAATTTTCAAATACATTCGAGGTAATTGAATCAGCAGCAATGGTAAGGTCACAGTCTAAATGCTGTAGATGGCCATATTTTCTCTGCCAAAGAATGATCAAAAACCTGTCCTTTTAATTTATCAGAATAGCCAAATATATATAATACAGTTTCAAACATATATATATGTTCTATTTCAGATAGCTCATCCAGAGGAATAGACCGACAGAAATAGCAGCTACCGAGAAACTACAGTAATAGAATTTGGACCAATACTTGCGGGTACACATAGGATTTAAATCCTTGGACCCATATTTTAATTAGGGCATGAGCGTGAAGAGATATTGGGTTATGTGCTTACATATTGCTTGCTAAGCAACAATAACTGACATATTTCTTTCAGCCAGGGGAACCTGACAGCATGACCCCATTGTCAATCGTCTAGGGGGTCACAGCATATACAACTGTAGCATTCCTTTTTTCTAAAAAAATAAAAACAAAAACAAAATAGAACAATAGTAGACCTGTATCCTCAGGAGATCTTGGATCGTAGTGGGGTCTTTCTAGCGACAACGTGGACATAGCCGGCTCTCTGTTGGCGAAGCCGGTGTAACATGTAGAGAACATGCAGGGTTTTGTTCCGAACGAGTACTGCATTTTATTACGACAGTAACCGCCAGGATCGGCCATGGGTTCTCCTCAAAGCGGACGAGTTATCACCGATGAGTCTTGTGCTACACTTGCTATTGCCACCTTTACTCCCTCATTTTTTTTAAATGAAAAACAACAAAACAAAAACAACAAAATTCGTGGTGGTCGAGACGTGAATATACCCCAGCAAATTTGCATGTTTTGTCGCTGGTAGGAGTACCTGGAAGCTACAAGCATAGGGCTCGCATTGCAGTGGACGCCGCAGTTGCGTTTGTGGAGAAGCCAGCACGAAAACAACAACAACAACAACAACAACAATCGCAGTTTAAAAATAAATTTGAGGGGCCCATGTAGAAAGAGAGCGTCTTTGTAAAAGAAAGAAAACAACCTGCCGGAATCATTGAAAAAAGGTCCATTGGAAACCAACCTCCTGTGACCACAGCCGTTGTCTTGTGCATACAACAGTTGCTATTTTGCGTTTAAAGCTTTGGGCCTTTGGTTAAAAATTCCAACGGCGACCTTAAAAAGGCTCCCTTTTTTCTCTCCTCTCCCAAGTTTTTTTTTTTTTATTTTTTTTTGCCATCTTCTCCATCAAATTCTCTACACCTGATCTTTAACAATGGATCCATTATCTACTACCCCCCCAGATACGACATATGACGGTAAGCGCATGTCGCGAGCGAGAACATTTTCTACCGTCGACTCCTCGTTCAGACAGAAGATGGGTAACATCAGGCGAAGAGGCTCGCAGGATACTTACTCGACCCCAAGAGTTTTTCTTGTCAACGTCGATAAAACCCTGGAGCGCCTACTTGCCAATGAAGATACCGACCGAAACTTTCAAATTACTATTCAGGACTCTGGCCCTAAAGTTCTCTCCCTAGGAACTGCCAATTCAAACGGATTCAATCAAGCAGAAATTCGTGGCACTTACATGTTGTCTAACTTGCTACAAGAGTTGACCATGGCGCAAAGACTAGGCAAGCGTACAATCCTTATTGATGAGGACCAGCTCAATGAGAACCCTGTGACTAGGCTTTCACGACTCATCAAAACTCGTTACTGGGACTCACTCACCCGTCGTATCGATGCCTCCATGATTGACGTGATTGCAACAGATACCAAAGATAGAAGCCCTGACGCTCGGCCGCGTATCTACATTCCAGCTTCTGAAGTTGAGCAGTATGAGTACTACACTAAGATTGCTAAGTCCCGTCCTGAACTCAAACTAGAGATAAATTATCTCCCGAAAAAGATTACCCCGGAGTGGGTAAAGTCTATTAACGATAAGCCTGGCTTACTTGCTCTGGCCATGGAGAGCGTTACTGATCCTGCGGATGGTAAATCTGAACTGCAAGGTGTGCCGTATGTTGTTCCTGGCGGCAGATTTAATGAGCTCTATGGTTGGGACTCCTACATGATGGCACTGGGCCTGCTGGTTGACGATAAGACTGACTTGGCTATAGGAATTGTAGAAAACTTCATTTTTGAAATTGAACACTACGGTAAAATCCTTAATGCCAACAGAACTTACTATCTCTGCCGGTCCCAACCACCGTTTTTGACTGATCTGACATTGAGGGTCTTTGACAAAATCAAACATACCTCTGGCGCCTTAGATTTTCTTGAGCGGGGATTCATTGCTGCAATTAAGGAATACAAATCGGTCTGGACTAGTAAGCCTCGGTTGGATCCTAAAACTGGTCTATCACGGTACCGACCTGAGGGTCTAGGCATTCCGCCAGAGACCGAGCCGACCCATTTCATTCATCTGCTGCAGCCCTATGCTGACAAGTATAAAGTCTCATTTGACGAGTTTCAACGCATGTACAATGACGGTGAAATCAAAGAACCCGAGCTTGATGAATACTTTCTTCATGATAGAGCAGTTCGAGAGTCTGGCCACGACACCTCCTATCGATTAGAAGGCCAATGTGCAGATCTTGCCACCATTGATCTCAACTCACTGCTTTACAAATACGAGTCCGACATTGCTCACACTATCCGCACTCGTTTCAACGATAAATTGCGGTTACCAGATGGTTCAATTGAGTCTTCAGCCATTTGGGACCGACGAATGCGCAAAAGAAAGGCTGCAATTGACAAGCACTTGTGGAATGAAAAAGCGGGAATGTTCTTTGACTATGACACCAAAAAAGAGGAAATGTCTACCTATGTGTCTGCGACCACATTTTGGGCTATGTGGGCTGGTGTAGCTTCACCCCGTCAAGCATATCGCATGATTGAAGATGCTTTGCCGCAGCTGGAGGAGCTCGGCGGTTTGGCAGCTGGTACCGAGGATTCCAGAGGTCCCGTGGGACTTGACAGACCAAATCGACAGTGGGATTACCCCTATGGCTGGGCGCCACAGCAAATTCTAGCATGGGACGGTTTTCTGCGATACGGATATGAAGAAGAAACGACTCGACTTGTCTACAAGTGGCTATACATGATAACTCGAGCGTTCGTGGACTACAATGGCGTCGTGGTGGAAAAGTATAATGTGACTGATCTGAACGAGTCGCACAAAGTTGACGCCGAGTACGGCAACCAGGGCCTTGACTTTAAGGGCGTGGCAACTGAAGGGTTTGGATGGGTTAACGCTTCGTATACATACGGTCTGACGCTACTGAGTAGCCATGCTGTCCGGGCACTGGGTGCGCTGACGCCCACGGACGTGTTTTTCAACTCTGAGAAGATCGAGTAGCCAACAGCGACACTTAATTCTGTATTATTTCTTTTTTTTTTTTTTTTTTGCACTGGCAAATATGGCTGTGCATTTATTTTTTTTTTTTATTTTTTTTTTTTTTTTTTTTTTTTTTTTTTTTCAACTGTATAACTGAATGTGTACTCTATTTTTTTTTTATATCTTATTTTTCTTTTATTTTCACTCCTATTTATTCAAAATATAATATAATAATTGTTTTTATTTTTCTTTGTTCTATTTCTTTTCTAACCAGGTCTAACTGACCCTCGAGACGAGATATCGTTTATATATCTCGTTGGGGTAGAATCAAGTCTGTGAATATCTGAGACCGTGGAGTTTACAATGTTGGAAAAATTACAAGAAAAAAAAAACCTGCCACACCAACGGAAACTTTCATTCTTTCTCTTCACCAACACGCGTCTCTTATTTATATCTAGTGGTATACAAGATGGGTATGTCTATATTTCACGCTCTGTGGTTGCTAGACTTACATGCTAACTGTCTGTGTTTGCATCTTTAGGAATTCCTAAGTTTTTCAGATACATTTCTGAGCGTTGGCCGCTCATTTCTCAATTGATTAATGATTCCAACATTGCCGAGTATGTTCTTCCTTTTCAATACGCAAGAATTTTTTGCCAACAGCCTCCTAACTCGTTTCTTTGCCAGGTTTGACAACTTATATCTGGACATGAACTCCATTGTCCACAACTGTACTCACAAAGATACAGATGTCACTTTTCAACTCACAGAGGAGCAAATGTTTTCCGCGATCTTCAACTATATCGAGCATCTCTTTGATCTAATCAAGCCCAAACAGCTGTTTTACATGGCCATTGATGGCGTTGCACCAAGAGCCAAAATGAATCAACAACGTTCGCGTCGTTTCCGTAGTGCTCTCGAGGCCGAAGAAGCACGCGAAAAGGCTATTCGGGACGGCATTCCCCTCTCAGCAAACGAGCAGTTCGATACTAACGCCATTACTCCCGGTACTGAGTTCATGGCCAAGTTAACAGTGCAATTGAAGTACTTTATTCACAAAAAGGTCTCGACAGACGCCAATTGGCAAAACATTGAGGTTATTCTCTCTGGCCACGAGGTGCCAGGTGAGGGTGAACACAAAATCATGGAGCACATTAGAGTTGCCAAGGCCAGTCCCGGTTACTCCCCCGACGTAAGACACTGTTTGTACGGCCTCGATGCTGATTTGATTATGCTTGGCCTACTGAGTCATGATCCACATTTTGCAATTCTACGAGAAGAAGTCACTTTTGGCCGTGCCAGAAAGACTGCATCAAAGGAGCTGCATGACCAGAACTTTTACTTGCTGCATCTGTCAATTGTTAGAGAGTATCTTGAGCTAGAGTTTTCTGGAATTGAGAAGGAGATGCCAAAACTTGACTACGAATTTGAACGACTATTAGATGATTTTATTCTGATAAACTTCTTTATCGGCAACGACTTTTTACCCGAGTTACCTTCTCTAGTTATCAACGAGGGTGCTCTACCGATTGCATTTGACACATACAAAAATTATTTGCGGAAAGCAGACGGCTATATCACGTCGCGCGGTATTGTCGACTTTGAGCGGTTAAAGATTTGGATGCAAGAATTTTCGGCTTTTGAATACAACCTTTTCGAAAAAGCGTCTGTCGATGCCGAATGGTTCAATGAGGAACTGGAAGAGATCTCACAAAAGGGCCGCGAAAAGAAGGAGCAGCTGCTAATTCTATCACCCCATCAGAAGGACCTTGTGCGAACTGTCAAACAGTTTATTCTAGATGTCAATAGTAAGCCAAAAAGTGATCCTGACGACATTGCCTCGTTTTCATTCAAAGAGAAGCTTGGAAAGGAGGATATTGAATTTTTGAAGAAGTTTACTGGCCAAGTCTACGCTCGTGTCATTGCTGATGATGGCGGTGTCACCAAAATTGTACAAGATATTGATGGCATTGTTGACGACGAGTCTGAGGATGATTTGGAAAACAGAACCATTACGACCAAGGGAGTCGTCAAGTCTTACGAGAAAGCTGCTCTCGAGCTCAAGCAAGAGAAGAAGGAACACATGGAAGCTGTTTACTCCGAAAAGTATAACAAGTGGAAGGCAATCTACTACAAGAAAAACTTTGGCTTTGCTGCAAACGATCCGGAAACTCCTGCTCATATCAGTGACGTTGTTGACAACTACTTGGAAGGTCTGCAATGGGTTCTGCTTTACTATTACCGCGGTGTTGCGTCGTGGGGATGGTATTACCGTTACCACTATGCTCCCAGAGTTTCCGATATTTCAAAGGGCCTTGGTAAGAAGTTTACTTTCGAATTAGGGAAGCCTTTCAAACCTTTCGAGCAGCTCATGGCTGTTCTTCCTGATAGAAGTAAAGCTTTGGTTCCTGCGGCTTTCCGTCCTTTGATGACTGATGATGCGTCACCCATCAAGGACTTTTACCCCAGAACTTTTGAGCTTGACATGAACGGCAAAAAGAACGCGTGGGAGGCCATTGTGAAGATTCCTTTTGTTGATCAGGACCGGCTGCTGAAGGCTCTTCACGCACACGAAAATGAGCTCACACCTGAGGAGAAAGCGAGAAACGAATTTGGTACCAACCTTATTTTTGATTTTAATCCCCAGGTTGATGTTATCTACCCGTCGTCTTTCCCTGGAGTTTTCCCCGATTTGGAACACTCACACTGTATTGAGTCTGTAACGTACCTGCCTCCAATGGAGTCTCTGAACTACATTGATGGCTTGGTTCCTGGTGCTAAACTGGGTGTTGACGCGTTGGCTGGTTTCCCTAGTTTGAAAACAATTCCTTTTACCTTCCAAGTTAAAGATGCCAAGGTTGTTATTTTCCAACAGCCGAGTCGTAATGACTCTATCATTCTTACTCTTCAGAACAGGTATAAGGATCTTGACAGTGCTGCTGTTACTAAGCGCTTCCTTAACCGTGCCGTTTACTTTGGCTACCCTTACTTGAATGAGGGTAAGGTTGTTTCAGTCAGTGATGAGCTTTTTACCTATGCTTATAAGAAGTCCCCCGTTCCTCATCCCAACCCTGAGGGCTGGCATCGTGAAGCCTCAGCTATTAGAATTGATTTGACTAAGAGAGGTATTAATATTTCTCCTATTACTCATTTAATCAAGCTGAAGCCGTTGATTGGTCTCATCAGAACTAATGAAGGTGGCTGGAAGAAGGAGTATGCTGAAACAACTGTTGTGTATCCTCTGCAGACAATTATTGAAAGCGTGCAAAATGAGGATCAGCGATACATTGAGCGTCCTCCTGTTCCTATTGAGGAAGAATTTCCCTTGGACAGTCAGGCAATCTTCCTTGGTCCCAGTGCCTATGGTAACCCAGTTAAGATCATTGGCTACACTGACAAGAAGCTCCTCAATGTTGAGGTGCAGAAGTTAAAAGTCTCTGAAAACAACATTGGGCAACTTATTGCTATGCGTGAAGAGAAGGCCCTCGGTTACGTGCCTTCTCATATTGCTTGCAAGAGACTGAATATTTCGCCATACTACCTGAGTCGTATCACGGCTAAGTACATTGTGTTCTACAAGAACAGTCCCTTTGATGTTGGTTTGAATCTGCGTAACGAGAGCAAGAGACTTAAGGTTCTTGGTTACACCAGACGTGAAAACCAAGGATGGACATTTAGTTCGCTCTCTAGTGATCTAATCTTTGAATATCTTAAGGCATTCCCTGTCCTGCATAGGGCATTGATTCACTATTCGCGCAAGGAAATCCCTGATCTGGCTTCACTCATTCCTTCTGAACAGCTTGAAGATCTTGTCAAAAGTGTTAAGAAGTGGTTGAAGGAAAAGGTTTCTGATAACCCCAGTATTTCACTTGTCAGTCTTCAGACTGAAGGCCTTAGTAAGAAGTCTATTCTGGCACTGGAGCAAAATGCAATTGAATCTAGTAAGGCTCCTGTGAGTGTTTCACTTAACAAGTACAACAATCTTCCTCGCAATGCTTTGCTCAGTCCTTCTAGTGCTGTCTATCAGCTCAAGTCCCAGCACTTTAGTGTTGGTGACAGAGTTGTGTATGTTTTGGACTATGGTAAGGTCCCTCTCTTCAGTAGAGGTACGGTTCTTACTGTTAGTAGTCATATTTCCAGCGTTACTTTGGATGTTCTGTTTGATGTCGAGTTCCCCGCTGGCACTACTCTTAATGGTAGAACTACTACCAAGCGTGGTTTAGTTGTTAAGACTGGTGCTGTTTTGAACCTGTCGAAGAAGCAGCTTGTTTTCCACACCAAAAAGAGTCTTGAGCTTGCAAAGCAGAAAGAAAATAAAAATAAGGGAAAGACCACTGTTAAACCTACAGAGAACATCTGGAAACAGAATAATGTACCCGTTTCTTCTGTGATTGCTTCTGCTTCTCCTAGCGCTCCTAAAGGCAAGCCATTTACTATGGTTTCGACCAAGCCCGCCAAGGCTGCACCTGCTCCTAGAGCGGTCGACCCTCCTGTCGCTCCTTCTCAGCCTCCTAAGCCAAAGGGCAAGACTGTCAAGATACGAGAGGACGATCCCGAAAAGATGCGTGTTGACCTACTCTCTATGATTAAAGGCACCAGTAATATCAGTGTTAGTAACGACAATGCTGGCTCTAGTGGGGGCTCTAATGCTAATGCTGGCAAGAAGGAGTATAAAAAAAAGAATAAAGACCAGACTACCAACAATGTGGTGGGTGCTGTATTTGGACAGTTTGTTCCTCCCCAGCCATTCTACCCCCAGGGACCCTTTCCTAACAATTTCCCTCCTGTTCCCCCCAATAGCTTCCCTCCTGCTCCTCCTAACAGTTTGCCATACTTTGCTGAATCGCCTGTTTTTGTTGGGCCCAACGGTCAGCCATTCCCTCCCCCTCCCTCAGGACCTAACGCTCCGCCTATGCATGGATTTTATCCAGGACCTCCTCCCCCTTCAGGTCCCGCTGCAGGAGCTGTACCCCAAGCTCCCCGTGCTCATGGCAAAGGTAGCCATGATATTATGGCATCTTTAAATGATGGTCGTCCTCAGCAGGCCCCTGTCCCCAGTGCGCCCAACCCAGATATCAATCCTAACGAGTTTGAGCCTAGAAACCAACAACAGCAAAAACAACGTGGTGGTTTTAGAGGCGGCCGCGGTGGTCCCGGTGGCAGCAGAGGTGGCCGTGGTAGAGGTGGTCGCGGTAGAGGTCGAGGTGGTCGTGGTGGCGCCAACACTGGCGCTCCTGCTCCTGCTTCTCCTGCTCCAGACCAAAACTAAGTGTGGTCATTTTTCAGTGTTGTGAATGAGTAACCAAACAGAGCTATAATTTATTTATTTGTTTATTTAATTTAAGTGCTTTGTGATTTCAGCGTTGCTAATTTTTGTAAATTGAACATGCCTAACCTGTGCTACAAGGGTTTGGGTAAAATAGGTACGTGCGTTTTTTTTTTTCCAAGCGCGCTCCAATATTTATTTCTTCTAAGCTCTATATTTCAATCTAAATCAATCAAACCAAAAACGCGACAACGCCATTAACGTCCTACGTAACATTCCCAGGACAATACCACTCGTCATAGTGAAGAAAATTACGACAAAAACAGGGGTAGTTAGCTGATAATTGCAGTTTATATACAATAATGGACTCATTCCTTTCGCTTTCGCCGACGATGACGGGCCCGCCCAGCCCCAAACCCAACAATTCAAATCTCACCCACCCGACACATCAACAGCAACAACAGCCATCTGTGCCGCAGCCCGGACAACACCAAGTTTCTGGGCAGGGTTCCACTTCTGCTGTCAATTCTGTTGACTTTGATTCTAAATCTACTGAGCCTATCAGCACAAATACCGACCACAAAGAGGACGTTGAAGAAGAAGACGAAGATGATGGCACCTCACAGCTGGTATCAAATTTAGAACAGATGGATTTGCTGTCGCTAGTTCTTGATCTTCTTGAGCGGGTGATGAGCGGTGCAGTAACAGCCAAGACAGTTGATAACGAGGCGGGTTCGATCCGGTCGCGCATCCGTGTTGCAAAAACGTGGCTGCAGCAACTTGAGCAAAGTGGCACTGCCGGTGCAGCGACGGGAACTTTGACTGGTATGTCTGCAGCAAGTGCGGGCATGACGGGAGGAAGAAGGGGTGTTTATGAAGAGATTGAGTATCTTGAAAACATGATTGATAGTAAGCGGGACTTGCTGTTGAGATTCAAAAGCGTTATGGGCGACGGCAATGGTGATGAGGAAGACGAGCTGATGCAACTGGATGATGACATCCAACAACAGGATCAACAAGAACAGCAGCCACAGCAGAATTCTCTGATTTCAGACAGCCAGGACCAAGATTTTATCAAGGCCCAGCAACAGCAGGAGAAAGACAACCAACAACAAGAGCCACTAAATCAGCTAGGCCAAACTGACTTTGTGCCAGACATGATTGGTGATCTTGATAGCGCTGTAACGGGACTTAATGCCAACCAGTCTCAACAGTCTGACCTACCCCAGAAGTCACTATCACAAGAGCAACAAGACCAGACACAGCAGAAATCCCCAGGTCAACAGCAAGGCCAACACGAAGAATCCAAAAAGGAGTCGCCTTCACAACAGGAGTCCTCTCAACAGGAGCACCAAGACGTGTCAATGCTAGATAGTCTTGGTCTTGACAATTTTGAGGATTCCAATTTCAATTTTGATTTTTAAGACTAATAGATTTTGGGGCCATTTTCTACCTTTGGTATATATCCGATTGACTGGATAGCAGGATGAACGAGACATGGCTTTAGGTCTATAAGATTGGAAACCTAATCTCAAACGAGACCATTCTTATGTTCTCACTGTTTAGGCGAATGAAACAGTTTTGCCTAGGTCTTTATCAAAACAAAAAGCCATACGTATACCTTCTGTTTTGTTAGTCTTAGGATCGGGACAGTGGAAGATTGGTCACATGAATGCTAGTAGCGCGGATCGCCATATTGTGCCTTTTCTATTTATTGGAATTGGAATGTTTCATATTTAATTGCATAGAATTTTTTTCTTCTCTTTTTCAAGTTCTATTATTGATAAACTTCTTCATTTTTCATGCTGAGATTTTTCAAGTATAAAAACATAGTTGATGGTGGGTGTTGGCTTGAGTGGATCACAAAATACTTATGCAGGAACCGAAAAAAAAAAAAAAAAAAAAAAAAAAAATACCCCTAAAAATAAAAATATTTTATTT
>Ga0160505_100837_pt1 | contig 15742 bp, 10 predicted proteins | sample DIDeMG_FD_108225 | JGI IMG/M metagenome (GOLD analysis project Ga0160505, IMG submission 108225) | Enriched chicken feces microbial communities from UW Madison campus, WI, USA - DID2874_E49_Stillage MG | ecosystem: Host-associated > Birds > Digestive system > Large intestine > Fecal ... | reverse complement strand
TTAAAAGTTTTTTTTTTTTTTTTTTTTTTTTTTTTTTTTTTTTTTGGTTACAACCTTATTGTTAACTTGTTGGAACACTTAGTGTTCATCAACTAAATAGGCAAAGGAAGAAAACTCTTTCTTAAAGATTTTTAGAGTGAAATAATCAGTCTTCGTCTGAAACTTGTAACTGTTTTGTTTCGGTGATCATCTCCAAAAGTTTAATATAGATTATATCGACAGATTGACCGTCAAGTCCTACTCTTCTTTTTTCTAGCCAATATAAAGAAGGAAACAAAGTTGTGAATGTTTCTTTCTGTTCTGTGCTAGAGTCGGATGTCTCGCGAAACTGTACACGAGAGTTTCCGCGTCCTTTCCAGGTTTCAACTACTTTCCATGACTGATATTCAAGACAACTTCGCTAAACAATTGTTTGGTAAATATGCTACTGCTCAAGATGGTGAGCATTTGGTTTTCAATGGAAAATCTGCTGTTAACGAATCTATCGTTGCTCATTCGGGTGGTTCAGAGTATTTGTTTGATTTGACTGAACTTCAGAGTCTCGAACATCGCCCAGAAATTGGAACCATAGATAAGAATCCATTCGAGAAGCCGGAGCCGGAGCTAACTGTCCTCTCGTCATTCGGTAATAAAGATGAATTTCGAATTGTTCTCAACAAGTTTCCAGTAGTTCCAGCTCATTTTATGATGGTTACCAAACAATTTAAATCGCAAGATACACCTTTGTCTCCATCTGAACTTTCTTCTACCTATTCGCTTTTGCATAAATTGGAAGCTCAAGATCTGAACAAGAAATGGTTCGCGTTTTACAATTGTGGTCCTCAAAGTGGTGCTTCTCAACCACACAAGCATGTGCAATTTATGCCTCTTCCCGACAATTACACTCCATTTGCTGAAGTTTTAGCGAATACCAGTGGTCACTTCATTCCCAATCAATTTCAAGAACCCTTGCAGGATGGAAATTTGCCTTTTGCTCACTTTTTAGCAAAGTTGCCAGAGAAAAACACAGAACTTGATGAGGAAACTTTGGCATTGACTTTCCTGTCTTTACTTCAAAGAACTTTGACTGTACTTAGAGATAATGAAGCAGGCCATATTTCATATAACGTTATAGCTACTACAAAGTTTATTATGTTGATTCCCAGATCAAAGGCGAAGTTTCAAGGATCTTTGGGTATCAACTCATGTGGATACATGGGACTCATCTTATGCAAGAATGCTAGTTTAGTTGGGTTAGTTAAGTCTGAAGGACCACTTGCAATTCTCAGTTCTGTTGGCTTTCCAAGCACAGCTGGCCAAAAAAGTGATGAATATCATTATTAGCAAACGATTTTTTTGTTCAATCGAAGAAGAAAAAGTGGAAAATTGGTTCAGTGGTAGCACTGGTGGAGTGTGGAAACAAATAGCCCCTATACCCAGAATCGACGATCGATTTGCTCGTCAGAATCGGAAGAACATCCACCAGAGTTTCATCTGGCTCCACCCTATCCGGGTATAGGTCACCATCCTCGGGTTCCAACAGCTATGCTCCTACTCAAATCCGTCCGTAAACTTCCTCAAATAATTATTAAGTCAAGTATTGTTCTTTAGATGAACTGCATGTAACATGTAACATGTAAATCTAAGCTATAGGTTTCATTTACACTATTCCCAATTAGGAAGTCAACAACAGCCAATCACGGGAAGCGTTTCGTAACACCCGCGAAGAATCTTTGTCAGAGTTCACTCATTCGTTCCTCATCAATCATGGCTTCCATCACATCTATTGTCAAGACAGCTGATTGGATCTTGTCGAGACCAACTTTGGCAAAGGTTGTCGTTCCTGTTGCTAAAACTTTCTGTGCCTACGCTGGATACAGAGAGATGGGTTTGAAGTATGTATTTTTAGCTCAAATCACAATTGAACGAACACTAACGAAATAGATTCAACGATTTGCTTTTGGAAGAAACTCCAGTTGCTCAGAAAGCCCTTTCCAGATTACCAGATGATGTCACCTACGCTAGAAACTACAGAATGATTACTGCCCATCAGTTAGCTTTGTCCCATCAATTGTTGCCTCCAAGCAAAGCTCTCAAGCCAGAAGAGGACACACACTACTTAATTCCTTACCTCTTGGAGGCTGAGAAGGAAGCATTCGAGAAAGCCGAGTTGGACAACATTGAGGTCTAAAACAAGACAGTCACGACGATCTAAATATTACATGTTGCTTCAATGAATGCATAAAAATGAAGATATCTATAACTTCTATAAAAAAAAAGCCTTCAGAATGCGAGTAATGTTTCTTAGAACATTCCAATTTCATATTTTCTCAATTGCTCCAAGACCAAGAATGTGACGATTGTGTGAGGACCCAATCTGATAAATGATGGCAACCAACCTCTAAACATAAACCCAACTCCTTCAGTCTTCACTGCCTGCGACAATATGGTTACTGCTCCTCCACTAGTTCCCTTGGCGTTCATAATTCTGGTCTTAACAACATCAGCAGGTGAACATACTGTTGTAGCGACAAGACCTGCCAATAATGAAGCACTAAAATGTGTGGCCTTCTTGTGAGGATCCATTCTCAAAGTGTCGACTAATAACAGCTTGGCGATATCGTACGTGACAACTTGAGAGGCCGTCATTAGAACACCTCTGACTAGATTGGGAGTCAATCCTCTGAATAGTGACGAAATTCCTTCACTTTTAGAAATACGGTAAATTCCATCGAACGCATTCCTATAGTTTCTTCTCTGATCCATAGGTAATGTAGAATCATTCTGCATTCTAATGTTTACAACATCTGATGGGTTTCCAACTAATCCTCCTAAAGCACCAGACAACATGGACATAGGTAACAAAACCGCAGTCGTGGGCATCTTTTCATACTTTTCTTGATAATATTCCTTCATAAACTCGTATACTCCAAATCTGACAGTAGAGTATGTTGCTTGTCTTAAGAGAGAAGCTGTCAAACCGGAATAGATTTTGAAAAGTCCTTCATTTCTAATGATTTGATACACCATAGACACCAATGATTGACCAGGAACTGATGCTGTCTGCAAGCGAACCTTTGCCAAATCTAATGGATGAGTGACCAAACAAGCAGCCATACTTGAAGCACCTCCATACCAGAATCTTTTGGTTAGTAAAAGTGTCTAGATAGGCAGACAAAAGCGAACACATACGGATAACTGACTTTAGTTTTCTTTCCTGACATGTTTGTTTCTTGTGAATAAGAAGAAGAAAAATAGAGAGAAAACTACAGCAAACGTGCTTCAAGAAGAGAAAGAAGTGAGGGGAGATGTTGAGTTCAACAATGCCGATTACCTAAGGTCGTTACGAGAGGCAGCAGGACATCAAGAAAAAGTTTATATGTAGTACCTCTGAATACTGAACCTAAAGTGTAAAATTACACCCAACAGAACCCAAGAATGAAATGGAAAATGCTTGAAACTAGTACGAGGGTATTTAAATGCACTTCGAACACTTTATTGTGTTCCCTGTTGTGTTCTTTCTGTTGTTTTTCTGTCTTTTCAAAATGATTCTCGGCGAAAATCGGGAACATCTCATCGGAAGCGGGGCATCCCCTCTAAGTACTTTTTGGGAATTTTGACGTACATGCAACTACCATTCATTAGTTATTGAAAGTAAAAGATAGAGATATTCTCAACAATTATGAACGATTCTCGTTTCAAATACACCCATGGGGGTGGAGTTGGGACGTTTTTTTGGGGAGGCATTATCTTCTGCCGATATGTTCCTAATTCTCTTCTGTTTTCTACAAAACTAACCAAAACTAAGAACTTACTGGTAGTCGGGATTGTTCAGAATCGCTCGTGCTCCAACTTCGAAAAATCAATGCGACTCAAGCAAAGCAATGTAGTATACTTGAGCCGAATGAAATGACACATCCATCATTTGTTAGCATAACATTCCACGTTTGACTCAATTAGAAGTCCAACTGTCAGGATGAATCTAGTATGCAAGCAACACCTCAGAATTTATCTTATGTGCACCATAGACTCAGCTTCTGTTCGTATTGAGTATCTTGGAATCTTGAAGCAGAAATCGGTAATTTGCAAAGATTCACTTGAACAATTGCTTACTTTGCCAAGCTATCTGTGAAGCCATAGTCATTTTTATTGCACACTTTATTATTGACAATCTCAGACCTGAAATTGTTGGTATTCAATCAGCTACTTGCATACATTGATCATTCCTAGCCCCATGAGAGTCGCTTTCTCGTTGAGTGATTGGGAAAGAAATCATCTCAATCATTTGAGGTGGCATACACTTGATTTATGAAAATATCGAAAGCTCAAGAAAAGAAGCTATTAAAACTGAATGTCATCTCTTAAGAAGACATTGGGCTCAAAGCCGGTTCATAATGGATCGCAAGAGAACCATATGTGTGTTTAGACCGACATCGTTCAGGATACTCAATTGAGCAAAGAAAGTGGAAACTTGCTACGGTTTGCATTTTTTTAACAAGGCAGAAGTGGTGGCTTTAAAAGAGTGATTTCACCAGTAATACTTCTAAAAAACTTCGCATTCAATGGTGACAATTCTCTTGTGGTTTGAAACTGATGAATCGGTTCCAAGACGAAGATCTGTAAGCGTAACTAAATACGCTTGGCATGAGAGTGCAATGTCACAGCAAAGTTCTGATGTCTTCAACCGTCACATTTTGAGTCCTTTTGAGTAATTCCAATTGGCAGTGGACAATGGGGTCTTGGTTTTGTTGTTACCTTGATCTTTAGCACATCGAATTGGAGATTGCAATAGAAAATAGAAATCATGATAGCTTAAGTGAACTACTAGGGCGCAACCTAAGTAGCTAACCGAATGGAATCTGAAGGGTACGGAGAGTGCAAACCATTAGAAGGGCATGAATTTGTCCGTAAAGTCAAACAAACAGGTACTTATCCGTTACTTTAGTTGACTCTATGATGTCTAAGTTCAATGAACCAGAGCACACCATTGGTCATGAATAAATAATAATAATCGAACGTGGTGAATAGTTTATTAATCCACAAGCCAACTTTCAAAATGAAAAGCACCCAATTTAACAGCGTTGGGATCTGAAGTTCAGGAATGAGCCCCTTAAATGAACATCTTTCAGGTGACATTTCGATCTGTGATTAGTATCCTAATTTTGTTTCGAAGTGTATAAGAATCGTAGCTCAGCTCAGGCTTAAATGCTGATGAGGTGTCTAATGAGACCAAAAGAGTTCATAAGCCCTTCGTTAAGCAATCCAACATCATTTATCACTCCAGGGTAATAGGACCTCAAATTTCCCTACAGATCAAATACAGCAAATATCTTACTAGAGGGGGAAATTTGAGACAAAAAATATTATCTCAAACTGAGATTATCTGAAGAAGCTTATCGCCAAACTTTTCCAATAACTTGGAGGTCAAAACTTGAAAATAAGAGATTTTAATATTATCCACGACAGTTCCCTAGTCCGGCAGAATGTCAAGGCTCGCAGGAGCTCGGGGTGGGGGGTAGACTGTATGAGTGGCGCAGGTCGGCCATTCGTTGAACACTTCAAATATCCTACCCATTCAGATATCATTTGAACATGAGTCGTGCTGAAGTAGATTTACAAATCAGTGTACGAAAAGCTTGCAACACTGAGGAAGTTCCTCCTAAGAGAAAGCATGTTCGTGCTTGCATTGTGTATACTTGGGACCACAAAAATTCAAGAGCATTTTGGAACGCTGTCAAGATTCAACCTTTACAGAGTAGTGAGGTCCAATTGTTCAAAGCTTTGATAATGATTCACAAGGTTCTCCAGGAAGGTCACCCCAATACTTTGAAGGATGGCTATCGGAATAAAGATTTCTTGTATTCTTTGTCGACAGTATTTCCAAGCTCAAGCAGTTATGGCCGTTTAATCAATCAATATGATCGGTTTTTGTTGAGAAAATTAGACTTCCATCGCAACAATCCCGGTTTTAATGGAATTTTTGAGTATGAAGAGTATATTTCGTTGAGGACAGTCAATGATCCCAATGAAGGCTACGAATCCATTTTGCAATTGATGGATTTACAAGACCTGATCAATGACTTACAGAAACTCATCTTTGCAACCATCCACCAGACTCCAAACAACCTTTGCAAAGTTAGTGCATTGGTACCTTTGATTTCCGAATCATACGGAGTTTACAAATTTTTGACATCTATGTTACGTGCCATGTACCAACAGTTGGGAGATGACGATGTCATGAGTACTCTTTTTGACCGATTCTACTCTCAACACTTTATTTTGAGGGATTTCTACACTGATTGTCAATCAATTAAATTCTTGACTAGCTTAATTACTATTCCAAGACTAGGTGGAAATCCCCCAAATCTAAAAATTTCTGACGAAGCCCAAGCAGTCACACCATCAGCTAACGAGTCTGCCTCGCAGATTTCTTTGCAACCTACATCGAATATCGATGTTGGTAATGCAGCCCCCCCTCCTGTTGATCTGGTGTATTTGCAGCAAACCGGAATATTTGATCAACAACAGCAGTTTGAACAAGAACAACAACAATTAGAGTTGCAACGCCAACAACAACTCGAAGAACAAGCAAGAAGGCAGCAATTATTTGAACAGCAGAAGAAAGAACAGGAAGATCGTCTCCTTCAAGAACAGGAGATGTTGAGGCAGCAGCAAACTCATGCAAATCAACTGAGGGTCTCTGAATTAGAACATGATCTCGTAATGTTCAAAAACCAATTTGACAATGACCAAGCTCTTCTTCTGCAATATGATTCCAGAGTGAAATCTTTGGAAACTGAGTTATCCAACATCAATGATACTGCCACTCAACAGATTGCTTCAAAAGATGAACAAATCAGGAATTTGGAGGAGCAAGTTAACAGCTGGGCTAGAAAATATGAGTCTTTGGCCAAATTGTACTCCCAATTGCGCCTGGAGCATTTGAATCTCTTGGCCAAGTTCAAGAAGATTCAGCAAAGAATCAGCAGTGCCCAGGAATCGATCTTGAAGAAAGAAAAGCTCGAAAAAGATCTCAAGTCCAAGAATTTAGAATTGGCAGACTTGATTCGTGAACGTGATCGTGCTCGTCTTGATTTGGATAGGGTGAGAGCCTCAAAAGATCAAGAGATCGAGAAATTGCAAGCAGAAATTCGGGAATTGTCTGCGCAGGCAAGCGATTCAGGGCGCTTACATGACACAAATATAACTTCAATTGCTGCAAGGCACCAAAGGGAACTCGACCGTCTCAATGCAGAACTAGTGGAAAAGAATTTGCAACTTACTTCTTTGGGAGACCTTTCTGGACTTCAAGAAAAGTTGAAGGAGAAAGAAATAGATTTGGAAATTACGCATGAATCATTAGACGCCGCACTTAGGGAATTAGCAGTTGCGAAAAGAGGTGAAGGGGTTGGGAAGCTTTTGAATTTGCTTGATGTCATCTTGGCGAACAACGTGAGACGAATCCAAGACTCAAAGTACGAATTGACTTCCCCAATGCAAGCCGGAAACCCAAATGCTACTCCCGAATACTTGCTTTCAATCATTGATTTATGCTCTGACACTGCTACTGACTTTGGCCTGGCTTTCAACGATTTTATTGCAGAAGGAAGAAACATAGATGAGGGCATTGATGATAGTGCATACGCTTCAATTATTTTAGCAAGTTCTGAACTCACTGCAACTGTCAATGACTTAATGTTAAACGCCAAAGGTCTCAGTATGGTAATTCCAACTGGTGACGACGAAAAACTCACCCAGCTTGTGTCTGGTGTGTTAGAAGGGGCGGAGCTCTTCTTCCTGAGTTTGACTACCGATATTATTGAAGATTTGGAAACTGATGATGACAAAATTGATTTCGTGATCGACTGCAACGTTTCATTCCAGAAATTGTTACAAAAGATGTCTTCCTTTGTTGATACATTGAGAAGGTCCACTTCGAGCATTTCTTTAAAAGGTGATATCGAAGATGCCGTTGACAACGAGTTGGATGAAACGGCAAAGGCTGTCAAGTCAGCTGCGGAATTTTTGAGTAATCTTATGATGACAGCAACTAATGGTGATAATGTGGAGATTGATGAAGCCATCTTGGCTGCTGCCTTAGCGATTACTGATGCCATAACAAAACTCATCTTGGATGCCGCTGAATCACAACGTGAAATTGTCAACCGTAATAAGGGGTCTGGCTCGAGAAGAGAGTTCTACAAGAAAAATAATAGATGGACCGAAGGATTGATAAGTGCGTCCAAAGCTGTCGCAGGTGCAACCAATGTTCTCATCCAAACAGCAGATGGGGTTCTCAAGACGGTCAACTCGCATGAGCAACTTATTGTCGCATGTAACGAAGTTGCTGCTTCCACAGCACAACTAGTTGCCGCATCCAGGGTGAAAGCTAATTTCATGTCTCCAACTCAAGAGAACTTAGAAAGTTCTTCAAAGCTTGTCAACTTGAAATGTAAAGCTCTAGTTTCGAAAGTTCAGCACTTGATATCTCGTGAGGAGAATAATGAAAAGACTGTTGACTTGAGCAAATTAACTCCTTACGAAGGCAAGACGCTCGAAATGGAGCAGCAAGTTCAGATTCTCAAACTTGAAAATGCGCTCAACTCAGCAAGAAAGAAACTTACAGAAATCAGAAAAATTGGGTACCAAGACAACTACACTTTGGAAACCGCCTGATATCATCATAAAATACACATTTGTTTTCCAGGATCATAGTATGTACAATTTTCCGTAATTCTATAAAAGCCGAGTTGTCCCCCCATGTTCCAAAAGGTTAAGGTAATTTCGCTGTAATATCTCTAGAATAACATCAGGACCAACTACAGAGCTAAATACATAGAAAGATATTAATGCTAAATACATAGAAAGATATTAATGTGTGATCGTATAATTCTTCAAATGCGACCGTAACTTTGAGAATAGTCTCAACATACTCTTCTAGAGTTCCGCTCATGATGTGAGAACATAAATAGTGAGAAGAGGAAACACAAGGAACGACATTATTACTCATTAACACTTACATTGAATTTGAAAGTTCAATTTAAAATCATCAAATCAGCCTCGAGATTAAGGACAAGAGTAACATTTGAACTTGTCATGACCTATTAAGCAGCGACGATTACTGTCCAATTCAACAATCACCAGTCGACTTCATTCCTAATTTCCCAGTTAATATAACCAATATATCTGCTCCTAATGTTCTTGAAAGTTTATTTCATCAGCATATAAATGTGAACAGATTGCAACAGCGGGTCAAGGATAACATTCTTAACAAGAAGTTCAATTTTAAACTAAGAATTAATCAATATTGCAATCAGAATCAACTTCTCTACTGCTTATAATAATTTATTTCTATTGTTCTTTCGACAACAATGACTCCTCTCTTCGAATGTAATTAGCGTTTCAATTTACATCCTTTGTTAAGGACTATTAGTTCAAACAATGTGTGGAGCCTTCGCCGATAATAAAATCAACTCTTCTAATTAGTCTTGCTTTTGAATAGATTGAATAAATGTCATCGGTAGAAATGAAGATATTGATTGATCTCCACTGGACGTTGTAATTATATAGTTGTCATACAACATTCTATAATTTCAAAAGTACCGTGAATATTGAAGTAGTTAGTCGTGATTATGTACGGCAATGAGACATACCATATTAAATTGGTAGTGGAAAAATGGGTATTGTTTACTAGAAGGCTTAGTAGTGTTATAGTTCGATATTGTTTCTTCCTTTATTCACTTTTTCAATGAATCTATTGCGTGTTTTTGTAATGCTTGGATACAAGGTTGAATAAACTTAAAATCTTCTGAATTGCTGATTCTTTTGTATATTCATGTTTCTTAACAGTTCAAGTTATATCGGTGGAATACTTGCGGCCACGGGACCTATTCTTCGAGAAATAGTTTTCTGTACTACTTCAAAACTGATTTGTCGGTTGTTGCGTTTCTGTTTTTGTGATCTTTTTGGAATGAGGACTCGCTTACGAAAATGATGAGAGCTTTGGTGATGAATGTCAGCAGCGTTAGTGTTTGCACTTAACGGAACTATGACCATGGCGTTTAGAATGGTCGCTGATGTAGTACAATATACAATTGTTTCATACTTAAACGATTCACTTGGTAACTACTTGAATCAAATTTAATTTTACATTTATGTAAAAGTGAGAACAAATTGGAATTGATTATGAAAGTCTTTATTTGAATCAGGAGGCATTCTTCGTGATAGACAAAAAATATCAATGATGTTTTTTTAAAATATACGAATAAGTATTGTGCTACGTACAAATTAGTTGATGTTAAGAGTGTTAAACTATTCTTACAATTTTTTTAAAAATGATTTTTTGGGGAAAGTTTAGTGCGACGCTAGTATCTCATAGTTTGCCAGTAAGAATCGATTAGGGTTATCTTTTAGTGAAATAATAAGATAATTCACATTACGACTAATTATAGGAAGATTGAACAGAGATCAGGAAATGTACATCGCACTTTAGGAGTTTGGTAGAATAGTGTGATGAGCATTCGAAAATAGATGTTTTTTTACACTTTTAGGACAATTGTTTTGCTGGTTGTCTGGGTTTAAGTTGACAAGAGGTGTTTAATCTTGTGTGTTACGTAAGCCTTGAATATTGGTTGTTACTTTTATTGCTTGTGTCTTATCGATATATATATTAGTTGTATTCAAACATTCTGTTGGGAATCAGTGTCCATACTTCGTCTTCCCAATATCAAAAGGTAAGTATTTGTACTTGATCATGTGCTGAATTTGCTTTCTCATAGTTAAAGTGAACAAAATGATGAAATACATCACAAGAATAGGCCAAAAGACAGGAATATCAAAAATCGAAAACATGGACAAGAATAAGGAGATAATTGTCGCTCTAGTTGCATTTAACCAGAACTTAAATTCAGGCAATCTCCGTATGAAGGGCCGGAATTCTTCTTCGGCTACAGATTCTTCTGCACCCTCTTCAAGAGAGGATGATTTCAGCTCTTGTTCCAATGAAGGATCAAATTTTGGAGTGAGAAATGCAAGGAATAAATTGAGAAGGTAAATTCCCAATGCATAGCAAATAATATACCAACCTTGAACTATGAAGATTCTCACCATGAAGATGACAAGAAGAGCACCAAAAGCTGACCATCTTCGTACATAGAAAGGAACGCTTCGATCAAGAAGCTTTTGGTATGTCACCTGAATCTTTTGGTACTCCCTCCACACAAGATTGTCGGTTAAATTTTCCATGTTCTCCAGCAACTCCTGAAAATTTAAAATGAATGCGGATGTTGAACACATCATGAAACCTGCAGGTGGAGAAATCGAGAAGGTACGGAGTTTCATGGGTTTCCAATAATGTCGAAAGGAGCTAAATGAAGCGTCTTGAACTTAGATTGCCTTAGAAAATGTGAAGTGAGTTGGATCGATGTGGTCCCATTTCTAGTATTCGTTTTACGGGCAACCATGAGGGGGAGGGGGGTGGCGAAGGATCAACGTTGATCAAGCATAGCCCCACTAGCAACTTTATGGTGTCCCATGATTGAATGTAAGCATTTCCACTTGAAATGAGCTATAAAATTTTATCTGTAACTACAACTACAGATCAATCTGAAATTTGGATAGAAAGCGCGTCTTTCACTTCGTAGCCTTTAGTATGATGGATTTATGCTCATTGACTAGAAATCGCGACATTCAATTCGTAATCTTAAGTATGATGAATTCACACTCACCCAACTTCAGTAGTCAAGTACTCGTGAAAGGTAGTTTTCAATCATTTTTCACTGTATACACCACCTCAAGGATCCAACCGTTACCATCTATAGTCCGGTATGCAGAGTAAGGGGGTGTTTGTTTGTATTTACTTTCCATAGGACGCAATGCGCGTCATTCTTTTGTCAAACGCCTGGGGTGTCTCATGTAACATCCTTTATTGAAACACGTAGACTCGCGATCCTATATAACCTTGAGAATGCCTTAAGATAATTCATAAAATTATATCACAATCAACTCCTGCGAATACTAGTCGCGTCCATTCCTTTAACAGAGAATTATGATCTTCAACTTAGCTTCAACATTGGCCCTTGCAACTCTTGTGACTGCCGTTCCCTTCAAGAGATACGATAATGTGACTGACACTTCATTGACATCCTCGTCTGAAGTGGATACTACTATAACTGTTGACAAGTTTCTGACCATTACTTTACCTTATACTACACTTACTCTTGATGCCACTGCCTCAGATGAAATCGCTTCAGCAGAGAGGGTAGCCTCGACAGCAAGCGAAGGAACATCAAGGGCATCTTCCGATGAAGAAGATGTTTCTATTGTTACAATCTATAGCACTGTAACGGTCTCCGGATCTATTGTCACAACTGCAGTGGCAACCTTGACAACGACCTCGGGCGCCGTTTCACTGCCAACCACAACTTCCACGATTACTCACTTTGTAACTGTTACCCAGGCTAACGGCTCTGTGACTACTGCAGCTGTGACAGAGGCAGCCTGTACTCCGACCACTGTGACTGTGACGAAAACTGAGACTGCTGAGCCTTCGTCAGCGACTCAGAACGTTTCAACCATAACTGAAACTTTTTCGTCCTCCTATCCTATTGTCGCAACGTTTACACTTAGTGACTTTACGACTACTGTTACCTCTTATGTTGAAGTGACTTCGTTCCAGACGACTGTTTCTACATTGCAGACTGCATCCAGTGCACCACAGAATGGTACTTCGCAGTCTTACAAGAGACTCAGAAGAGGACTCTTCTATGACTTCTGATTAAATTAAGCACTCACGAATACGAAGGTGCGATGCACTCTTTGACCGTGATGCGTAGGATAGCCTTTTTTTTTGCCGAAATGGTAATTGATTTCATTGTTTAGTTGTTATGTATGATTCCATTATTCTTCTGTGTATTATATTAAGTCTTGTGCCGCGCACAATTTTCTATATCAATCCCTTCTTCTCCAACCAGATTTGAAAGGTATGACTAGAAAAAGCTTAACCTTGGAAGAGCAGCTTTCTCCAATAAGGTTCCCATCTTTGGAACTTTTCGACTCAGAAGGAAAGGAAAATACTGTTGCTCTTCCCCCAGTTGAGGCGACGATACTTGATCTGGAGAACAACAACCACGCTAGAATTTACCCACACGGACTTAAACCAAAGCATGAAGCCAGAAGGAATACAATACATCAGGCAATTACTGATAAAACTCCAGCAAAGAAGGCTCAGAGATTTGCCTTAACTTCGCCTCGATTGGTTATCCCGACGCTTTTCCCACCAGACACAGAAGATAATGTCACAGGAAGCCCATTATATGGAATAAGGAGTAAGAGGCTAAGCAGTGCAACGAATTTCAGTATTGATAAATACCTTAATCGATTGGGTAAGGGCATATCCGTGCACCAGAATATCGAGTCCGATGGTGATGAATTTTCGCCAATCAAAAAACATCGAGGTCCTATTCAGTCTTCTGAACAAGGCTTGGGAAATAATATTGAAATTAACAAGACCTCACTGTTAGGCTCAGATAAGTTGATTGCTTTGCAGGAGATTGCCACCTCGCCGACAGCCAAAAGTTCAAAGAATAGTTGTTCAAATGATGGACAATCAGAGGATATCAAAACAAAGTCACATAACCCCCCACAAGATATAGTCCGGATTGACAATGAAGATCTGAGCATTGTTCTAGGTGAATCGCCTGAGTCCAAGCGATTATTTTCTAGGAGATATATTAACAAGGTTCAAAACAAGTTTCGAGATGAAGTGAAAAAACTTGAAATCGAAATTGCATCCAAGAATGATCTTCTGAGTGATCTCTTAATTCGAGTCAGCGAGCAAGAGCGAATTAATTTGAAGTTGGAACAAGATTTAAATCTGCAGAGGCGTGAAGCTGTGAATCTACAGTTTGAAATAGACGCTTTGAATGTCAATTTAAGGGAAGTTGTCATTGACTTAGCTCGCGCAATTAAAAAATTGAAGCGAAAGGATTCTCTTTTATACATGGTAAATGAAAAGCTTGATCATTCGAAAAAGCGAATAGAAGAGAATCACATAAATGCAAGCCATCAGATTGTTGAGATGGAGGAAGCAGTCGAAAGGTTCAAGCGGGAACTTGCATTAAAACAGACTTTACTCGATGAATTAAAAATCGAACTCGGGGATGCTCAAGAAGTGTTGGGTATGGATCTGTCAGGAAATTACAGTATTAAACAAAAGATAATTGAATTGTGCAGTGAAAACGATCAAATTAAATCAGAACTACAAATGGTTTCATCAAAGAATATTGAACTTTCTTCACTCGTCAGTGAGCTTGAAGAAGCAAAGCAGAAGAGCGAACTGGCCAGAGAAGATTTGAATGATAAATTCCTTGGCTTAATGGAGGAAACCAAGAAGGTACAAGAAGAGATGACTACTTTTGAGACAATTCATAAACGATTGGAAAATGACATCTCAGAGAAAGAATCCCAAATTAAAGACTACTCTTTGGAGCTTGAGTCGGTACGGAACGAGAAATCTGCGATGGAAGAATCCTTTAAATCGTCAGAAGTTGCCAAACTTCTTGCTTTTCAAAAGGAGAAACAGGATTTGCTACAGCAGATAAATACTTTGCAGAAGCAGAATGAAGAAAAAGACCAGATTATTAGCGGTGACACCAAGAAGTTATCGCAGTTAGTGGAAGAGCTTGGTAAGCAAAAACTGCTCCTATCAACACTCACAACATCGCCAGAACAGGCTTCTGCCCAAAACACCGAACTATTACGTCAAATTGCTAATCTCAAACGTCAGATTTCTCATGCTCAACTGAAAACAGAGGAACGAATACAAGAGGTTGCCGAGCAATTGTTTCATCAATATTCAAAAAAACACGAGCTCAAGGTAAACCAATTGAAAGAGAAGTATGAAGCGAAACTTCAGGAGAAAACCAAACAAATTAATTTGAGTGCTCGTCAGTTGGAGAGTTTGGAAAGCCGTCTTAATATGGGCGAGAAGGAGAAGAATTACTTATTGCAATTGCTTGAGAAAACTAATTCACCGAAATAGTGGCCGAATCGACTTATATGATTCAGTTTTGCACATAAAATATAGTGCGAAAATCGAAATTTTGTAGGAATGACTGAACGTTTCACTACTTGCTTGTTCCTAATCCAACAGGGAAAGACGAGCCTAATCCATTATCACATCAAAAATAAAGTGATCTATACTTTTTGAATCTGAATAACGGTGTTTCTGAACTGGATTTTTGTTCTATTCTAACATGTCGAATTACGAAGCAGGAAAGTTATATGAAGCAGTCATCGACGAAGTGATCACTGATTCTAGACAAGACTTTGAGGATAGTGGTATAGATGAGTCAACGCTACAAGAGTTGAAAAGGCTTTGGTGTGAAAAACTAAGCCATGCTAAAGTATGCAACTTTGCTTGGGATGAAGAAGACCAGGACTTGCATGTCCAACAGACAATACTAGGAGGATCCAACGCCAGAAGCGATAATCTACACTTGAATTCCGGCTTGGAGCTACCAAATATGCCATATGATTCTGGCCTGAGTGCCATCCACAGCGGAAGTATTGGTGGTTCTAATGAAGGGGCCTATTCTATGGGAATTGAAATCCCAACGATTAAACAAGAGTTCAATGACGATACTGGTTTGATCATTCCAAAGGTGAATCAGAGTGACGGAGCTTTCGAATTGACAATAGAAATGGAAAGTTCCGAAGCAATTGCTTCCATGGAAAAGTTGAAATCAAAACTAGGGAAACAAGT
>Ga0160505_100835_pt1 | contig 15777 bp, 6 predicted proteins | sample DIDeMG_FD_108225 | JGI IMG/M metagenome (GOLD analysis project Ga0160505, IMG submission 108225) | Enriched chicken feces microbial communities from UW Madison campus, WI, USA - DID2874_E49_Stillage MG | ecosystem: Host-associated > Birds > Digestive system > Large intestine > Fecal ... | reverse complement strand
CAGGCTCGGGATCAGGCTCAGGCTCAGGCTCAGGCTCAGGCTCTGATACATCCAGCTTACTCGACTCTTCTACTGTGCATTCTTTGTTTGAGGGCTCAGGAGCTAAACACTCGATGCCCTTCGCAATGCTTTTATTCGCATGGATACCCTTAATCTGAAGCATTTATTGACGCTGCTTGTTCTTCCATCTTTTCACTTCAGGCCATGTATATCAAATCATTTATTTATTTCTCGATTCTGGTTAGGAAATTTAAGTTTTATTTGACTACGTCTGTAATCTAGGTTCCAATTTTCACCAGAAAAGGAGCAGAGTAGCTGCTAATTCTCGCACCTCACACCTATCACCATGCGAAAAACAATCCGTTGTTAGTAGTTTGGCATCGAATGTCCCATGTAGACCAATTAGGGGACACTATGATTCGCCACTACAGGTAGTATGTGTAGAAGAAGTGAAGTTGGCTAAATTAGTGGAAGACTGGAGTAATGTATGGATTACTATGAGCACATTGCAGGTGTGGTTTACAGAACTTAAAAGAAAAGTTAAATAGAAACTATATACATCTACATGGAATGAGATCCTTCACTCATCACTGGAGGTGGGTGATTTCTTTTGCAAAGCCCTTTTTCCATTGCTAGAAACCGAGAGAATAGGCGAAAGTGACCACTCAAGGCTTTAAAATTATAGTTTAACAATTGTTGCGGCTTCTCATCTTCAAATTATACACAACAGGAACCATCCGGTATCGTTCTAGACTTGCTGATTATGAGCACTTGTCGTAGTCAAATCTTTAAATTGAACCTAATAGGGCTCTGAAGTATTGCAACTACTTACTAAAATTAGAAACGAAAGATGATTGAGGAAGACCTTAAAGAATGAGGATAAATGCACGTCCTCCAATTTCTTAGCATAAGAAATCAGCTATTCCTTGGGCTGCATGTAGATGCTCTAACTCCGCTTGTTCGAATGTATACTTTGAAGTTCAACTTCAAGTATTGATTCTCCCCTGTGTGAATTTTACAAAAGAATCTTTTATTTTTCTAATGCATATATCTAGGTACTTTCTTAATTGAATACTGCTGGGATTAAGACGGCATTTGAGTTCGACAACCCCATTACAGGGAAAGGTTGAAGCAATGGAAATTGTGGCGTTTTTAACGCCGTGCTTCTGCATTCTGGCTTGTATCTCGGTTTATCTCCAAACCTGGTTCGTTGGAAGCCTTCAAAAATCCTTGAAATTGTCTTGCTTAATTATACAAGCTTTTGAAATTCGGCATACCATGGTACAATCAGGTGAAACCGTTCCCCATCAACATAAAGTTCATGACTTTGCAGGGAGTAAGTAAAGAAAAATGGTGCATAATGGAGCACCAGAGTGATCGTCTAATCGCTTGGACTTGCCCCATGGCGTCAAAACTTTAGAACTATGAACATGACGTCACACTGAAATGTGCAACTCGGACTAGGTTAGGATCTAGTAATTACTGTGTCTTCTTCTTAATATCAACAAGCTGACAGAATCAGATTACAAGAGTCTCATACTAACTGGAACGGCCAATGCTGCATACCAACAGTTCCAACAACAAGGAACGATCTGTTTAATTCGGGAAAGTAAAAAGCCTTAACGCATTTACGAGTAACAAATGATTGTCGAAGTTCAATTGAATCTAGTGAAAGCAATCATATTTTGTTTACCTCATGGCCAATCCTCTGATTTATAGCTTCGGACTCTGCACATCTTCTAATTCCGTTCCTTCAGAAACATCTTCATCTAATATTTAAGATTTTATTGGATTCTGGATAATGCTACTCTTAACCATATCAATCAGTTAGAAAATTAGTTTTTATTTGTCCACTAATTCTCGAATTTTGTTTTATGCTACAAAGGGTAGGTTTTGTAGTTTCCCCGATCGAACGGGGCCGAAATGCGAATCGAGACTCATTTAAGGTAGTGGTTGCGAAACTGACCAGGTCAAATCGAACTAAAATAAGAAAAGCAGCAATAATCTCCCAAAATACTAGTCTCAACCCCTAGATGAATAGTCAAAGCCTGTGTTTTTGAAATGCCCCATATGGTCACAACGTGAGTGATCTTTAGTTGCGGCTGTGTAGTCTGATCACATATGATCAGACTGTAAGATGAAGTTAAACTAGTTGTAAACACTGAAGAACAATTTTAACATATTTGAGGAGAATTATACTCCTTCGATAACCTAACGTTGAAGGAGGTGCGGGGCGACATCACACACCTATCGCACCTTAGAAGTTGAGAATTGATAGCCAATTACAAGACTAATCGGATAACTAAGCGATATGTAGCGACTAAGTCACATTTCCAAAAAGCTTCAATTCAATGAACAAATAATAGAGAAGATGTTTTGAAGGTGAATTTCAAAATCGAGAACAAACCAACGCAACAAATGGAGAACTAAAAGAAAGTGCTTGTGATCTCCGTCCAAATAAGAAACTAACATGCTTCCAGTATAGTTGCTAACTGATGATAAAATAGCACTTGAGCCTCACTGTCTGTTTGCACCACTGCTCGGTCAGTCACAGACTCTGCCATCATTGGCACTCAGCAGACCAGTATCACAACCATCTGTATTCACCACTGCTTTTGTCGTTTTCTCGCCGTCACAACTACTATTGCTTTCGCCGATAATTTTCAGAACGAAGTTGCCATTGTTCTTATTGGTGATGGGCATCTGTTTGTTGGCGAGGTAGTATCAGGAGTATATACCTCTGGTATTTCCACTTCACATTCCGTACCTTTCTCACTCGAACAGCACTGTTGCTTGCACTGAGACGGGCAACTCAGGTTGCCGTTACTTCCTATGTTAATACTTGCCCCTTGGTAAACCCCTGTTAGACTCAAGAAGTTCAACTACACCTAGTGCAGGGGATATGACCAAGGCCCCAACAGTAATTGTGGAAAACACATTTTGCTCATATAATGTGTGTGCCCCAGCGACTTCCAAGGCATTAGCTTCAAATCAGGATCTAAATCCAACACTGACACTGGATGATTCTAATTCTAATACTGATACTGGATAAATCGTCGACTTCGGAGGAATCCTCGGATTTAATTCCGGGTCTTCCCTCTACCACTGGACTTAATGCTGGTTCTGAAGAGTGGGACCTCGTTCTGGAGAGAATCCTACTCAGTAATTTGGAACTAAGTCTGCCCAAAATGCTATAGGATTGGCAAGTTTGGCGGCTGTTCCCAGGACTAGTGTAGAGGTTACCAAGTCTAATTCGTCAATACTCACTCATCAGCGCCAACTTCATTTCTCTACAACAATGAAGGACCGGAGCGCATCGGTCCGGATCTTTGGCCACTGTCATCATTGGATCGTTTTCGTTGGCCATCACCATTTTTTAGTTCTTCTTTTTGGTTCAAGAATGCTTTGCGCCATGAAGCATACTCAGAATGAAAGAGTGGAAACGCATACTCATGATGTGACGTAGTGGTTTCTTCCCCATGAAAACAACACATGAACCATTGCTTATAATTTCTACTTGATCTAGATCATACATCACCTTACCACATCAAATTGAATCAACGAATCAATTCGTACAAATCAAGTACCGGCTATAAGGCTTCTTACCTTAGCTATAAATTTTTGATGAATGACTATTTTTTGTATACGTTCCGCCTAATTCTTCTTATAGACATACACAATTACATAACGAAAGACGTGCGATTCAGAAGATAGCGATCTGCCTCAGGTGCAGAGTGTAACTTCAGATAGAATCTGTAGATAGTTTTTGACAAGTATGCGGTCTGTTCCGGGTTGCTGGCCACTAATGATATTGTAGAATAAGGACCAAACAGCATTAGGGCAATGCGTGTGGTTTGAGATGATGAGTGGTTGCACTGTGGTTACTTGCTCTTACATTTTTGTTTTGTGGTGGCTGATGGGGCAAGTGATCGCCAGAATGGCAGTGTTGTATTATGTAATGAGGCGTTCTTTATCCACGAGAGGATTTAAATATTAATGGTGGAGCAACACAATAATAATAAGATTATGGAGTTATGATCGACTGATGATTGGTACTCAACATCTCTTTGATAACCACCACAATGTGTTCGCCAACACCGAAAGTCTTCATTTCGATTTATTTTGTTTCTCTTCACAGATTTGGTCTCAGTGCTGTTTCTATTACTACATGTTTCTGTCAGAAATTTCATACAACTCTTACAAACAAAATTATCAAACTTCCTCGACGTGCTCCATGGAATGCTTATTTGCTTCGACGGAGTTAAGGTGTCTGTTGGAAAGTTCAGGTGCCTCGTCGCCGAAAACTTGTGCCACTTCTTCCAAGGTGTAACCAGACGTCTCAGGGAAAGTGAAGAAAACAATTATAAGCTCCACGGCAAGAATACAACAGTACACAATATAGTACTTCCATTCAATGGCATCCATCGCAATTGGATTGACGTAACCGTTGTAAACCAAAACAATCATCATGCTGAATTGCATGAGGTTAATACCTTTTGCTCTGTGGGAGTAAGGCAAGACCTCAGTAAGGTATAAGAATGGCAAACCGTTCAAACCAATGTCATAGAACAAATAATAGAAGAAGATCATGGTAAGCACACCATTGGCCAAGGACTTATCCTTAAAATCTCTCTGCTGGTTGAGAGCTGACAAAATTGTCCAAATCACATACGAAAGCAACATACCGGAGATACAAGAAATGAACATGGTTCTCCTCTTGAAGTAGCGAACAACAGAGGCACATGTGAGACAGATGACAAAGTTATAGATCATTAAGCATCCGTTAATCTCCAATTGTTTCTTTTCTTCAGTGATACCGATGGAAATCAAGACCTTAACCAAGTAGTAGGACACCAAACCGTTACCCGAAAGCTGCATCATAATACCAATCATCATAGCCAAGAAACCTCTCTTTCTGAAGTTCTTCTTAGTAATGAAGTCGAGGTAGGAGGTGTTGGCTTGAATCTTTTCCTGTTCCAAAGCACTTTCAATTTCTTTCAACTCGAACTCAACCAAAGCGATATCTCTAGGATCCTGGGAATTTCCGATATGGTGTTTCATCAAAGTATTTCTTGCTTTCTCCACATTGCCCCTGGCAATGTGAAATCTTGGAGATTCAGGAATCATCCAGCAAAAAGCAAGCTGAAAAACAGGCAAAGCACCTTGCAAGTAGGAAGGTACTTTCCAGGAAGCGTTTCCATTGATTGTTCTGGTTCCATAAGTAACCCAGGCAGCCAAGATAGCTCCTAAGTACCAACAGATGTTGTAAAGAAAGGTTGCAACTTCTCTGTGCGTAGGGTAAGACAATTCGGATATCAAGGTGGGAGAACCAATGGTAGCCACTCCAGAACCGAAACCAATAATAAATCTGGAACCCAAGAAGAAACCGTAACTGTTAGAAATACCTTGCAAGATGGCACCAAGGATAGTAAGAGCCTGACCGGCAACGAGAACAGACCTTCTTCCAAAGCGGTCGGCCAAGAAAGGTGCGAACGGAACAGCGGCGATAGAACCAAACAAAGTACCGTTACTCAAAGCTCCAAGTTTCTGACCCTCGGGATGGCCCATAGCAGACTGCCAATGGGACAAAGATTGCAAACCGTTCAACATGGAACCATCGTATCCGTTGTTAGTCGAAGTGATGGTGATCAAGAAAATAGCAAACGACAAATATCTCAAGTGGGGCACCTTGTACCAAGGTCTCGTTTCAGCGATGTAGTCATGAACAGACAACTCGTGCGTCTCGAGAACTTGCTCGTCAAAAGTGTGTCCCTTCTTGAGAGGAGACTCTGATCCAGAACTGTCAGCCATTGTAATTGAATGAGTGGTGATCGATATCTGGCAATGATGCTAGCGAAGACCTAGATATTTATATTTACGATCGGCGAGATATATTATAGTCCAAAACCAACAAAATGACCCCGCTATCCGATTGGAGTAGTTTCTTTCGGGCATTAAACAGCGTTTACTACAAAATTGAAAGCTTCCCGGGTGATTCGAAGAGAGTCTGCCGTGAAGCCCTGGTGTGGCTATATGATTCCAAATTGGTGATGCTCCTGAGAGTTCCGTACACCCTTCGATTCCGTTTACACGATTTTCATATTTTTCTATTTATGGCCACGAACGCTAGTTCATGTCAAAACTTTTTTTTTATGCTCCAGGTATTCACTGGACATGCTTGATCATGAATTAAAGCTGTGAGAACTGGTGATGATTGGGGCCAAGTAATATTATCCCCGTAAATCAGTGTCCGATAACGTTTTCGCATGGTTCTGCAGTAGAGAAGCCAGGGATATTCTTGGCTAGAGATTTCCTTTCTTGTAAGGCATGGCTGGGGTAAAGTTGGGGTCGAGTGGGGCAATTTCGAGAATAACCCACCCCACTTGAAGTTCTTCGGTCCCTGGGTCGACCAATCTGGAAATTGAACGCTAGCTCCAAACTACTGCCCTTGGTGCATTGGGTAACTTTCCCAAAGAGGGTTATACTGCACATACTAATCGAAGACGGACTTCCGCATATTCACAACTCCAGTCGAATTACAAGGACTCGTATTGATGAATAAAAGGTTTCAACTTCTGTGACCGAGGCTTCAAGCACCGATGTCACAGTGAAACGAAATAATTTGTAAGTTCAGCCAGCAGGTGTTCAATCTGGTATCTTGTGAGATTGCCCTTGCTTTAGGAAGTTGGCTTCTAAAATAGTTCTATTCTTGCATTCGAAATTGTGTAAGCCTCTGTAGGTAAATTAAAAGGCGATAATGCTTTTTCCAAATTCTTTAGTTTGCCTCTAGTCTTAGTTTTGAGAGTGACTGTCCAGATCTTAAATTTTTAAATATTCATTCAAGATTTCAAAAGGGAGCAATTTGCGAATTTTTTGTTTCCTTGTATCTTCTTGGCCGAATGCTATCCTGTTCATTCTGCCAGCTGGGCTCCTAAATCTGCTGACACTTCTTGCTAATCTTGTTGTTCAGAACATACCAGAGAATCATAGCTTCACTGGCCAGCAATTCGACAATGGATTGTTTTCCTCCACAACTTACTAATAATGAGAGCCAAGTCCATCTCTGAGTTTAATTACCATATTGATATAGCAAACAACACATAGGAGTCATCTTGAATCAAGTTCGAGCTTGAAATTTACTGAACCGGATCGAATAATAATTCTTTTGCAAGGTACGTCATGACTTTCCAATTACTCAGAAACTTGTGGTACTTCATTAAAGGAGTGCAATCGGAGTGAGAATGAATTACTAAGAGCTAAAGAAAAAGGATGGAGATACATTAGGCAGTCCAAGCTTTGGGAGAGGTTCAGTGCAACGAAGAGAAATGGAGATTTGGGTATGAAATGAGATTTTTGGGGATCAGGTACATTTGTTCTGGCGTAAGGGAAATTGAAATGTGATTCATAAGAATTGAAGGGGTAGACAGGAGCGGAGAAAACCATGGATTAAAATGTTTGACATCCCTTTCGTTCGACACAGGGCCACGAATCATCTAGGAAAAGGGAGGGGAGGATAGGTCACCATTCTGGAAAAGTAATACCTCTGAGCGCAAGTAACAACCCTAAGTGGAAAGCCAGAATGGGGTTCTTCTTAAGGCTAGAGAAGAGATTGTCAAAACGTGATGACGGCAAAATATGATTCTAGTCAATTCATATTTGGTTTGCGCTGACCTATAAGATTTTGAATTCTTCCACTGTGTGGCGCATTAGGCGAAGTATTCAATTTAGATTACATGAATATTCAAGGTTCCGCCGACTAATTAAAATGAAAAGAATAAGTCAAAAGAGAACGCGCCGAATTGAACCTGCTACAAGATGTTTGAGACTGAGAATTACATAGGTTCTACAGCTAGTTCAAATTCAAGACCTGGATCCAATTCGGGTTTTAATCCAATTCCGTGTTTGGATTTTAATCTGTTTCTGCTTTTGACCCCAGTATCGAATCGCTATCTCTGAGGAATGGATCGAATGGAAGCACTCGATCGAAAGCAAAGTCTAATGAGAGTTCTGGATTAGTAGGTGCTGCACCTGGAGGTTTTATCTTGCAAGTATCAGGACTCAACTTCATCAAAGTGCAGGTATTTCGATGTTGGCTGCAACCACTAGAACTGGCGCGGACACCACAAAGTAAACATCTGCAATATTCGCTAATGTGGTTCCATCTGTTTCTCTCAATGAGAACAGCACTCTGAACCTTTCACGTCCAGACCATTGTCCGGTATCTTTGTTATATTGTTAACTCTAGATACCAGTAATACTTAGTTGATGTTGCTTCGATAGATCCAGTTTGGGTCTTGAATCATGAAAGCTCGTAACTCGAATATTATTATCAAAGCTAAAATCAAGTCGTAATGACTTGGGGGTACCAAAATGCGACAGTTGCATTTGTTGGATACTATTTTTGGTTTTTCGTTCAACGCCGTAGCCATGTTAATGACACTGAAACACTGAACAGGGTAATTGGTGTTGAACTGCGTAATTAGGCAATTGACTCAAAAAAGAAGAAGAAATCACATTAGTATACTAAGCGGTATTTTATATTTTAGTGATGCCTTTGCATTATTCCGGTAGAATTTCAATGATGTAATTTTTCTTTCCCTGGAAGTTATAGTGTAACTTAAAATAGCAAAGTTTACTTAAAACTGCTGATATTTTTATCTGAACTGATATGAAACATACAATATCTCAAAGCACCTAATGAGTGGTGTGTGAGTTTGGTTGGTTCGGCGTTGGCTTGTACAGTATATGCCATAACAAAATATTCCTGGTTCACAAAATACGTTAAGGGCGATATAATCGCTGAATAAGTATTAGTTGTTTACTCTCGTGTCCTCTCTACATCCAGAACCAGAGTATCAAAACGCAAAGTGTGTTCCTGTAGTGTGCATGAAACGCCCTGTTCAGATCAATATAGCAGGTTGCAGACGGCAATTAAATCGTATTTCCTTCCCTACTCGTAACGTAGTTGATAAATCTTCATCAAATAAGTTAATGTATTCACTCTCTTAGAACATTTTTCAGGTTTGGAGTCTATAATATCAGGATCCCTTGAGATAATTTTGACTCACTTTTGGGATATTCTGATGTACAAAGCCTTTCGACTTTATTTCCAACACTTAACGGAAGCAATTCGAATTGAACTGCATGCTTGAATTGTACGTCCGAAATAATTAAGAAATGAGAAGTCTGTGAGCTTCACAACATACACATCCCAAAAGGGGCTATCAGTTTAGAAAACAGGCTTTGTGTTTGGACAACCGACGTGAATTTCTGAAATTCATTAAGAGTGATTTCAAGGATATAAACGATAAGAACTTTGGTTCGTGAATAAATATAAAAAAATAGTAACTAATTCAATTGAGCTAAAGGAAACTGCGGTCAGGGCTAACTAAGTAACGAAAGTTTAGGCGAATGATGCTGCATCTTGTCCAAGCATTTCAAAAGGTACATGTCGGTAGTAAGATCTAAAGAGGAATGATGCATGAATGCGTCATTTTCGTGGAATTACCGTTGACTGTTTTCATGTTCTTTTTTTCACCACTGCATAACATAGCACAGCGACACTGTGAAATTATGTCAATGTTCATGCAAAATGTTGGTTTGAACGTTGCAATCATACAACCATAATTCAGATTTTCAACACTGTAGTGAATTCTCGATGAGTTGCCGGTGAGAATCAGGTACACAAGTTTGAGGGATTGAATGAGCCGACAGCTCGAAATTGACTACAGAATAAATGGCCCAGTTGACCAAATTTTGTCAACTTAATGTGGCTTGGCGCTAGTAGGAAACTTGCCACGTTTTTATGAGCATGGCACAATATAATGCATCAATGGATATAAATATGTCTTCAGAGCCATTAATTTGCAAAGGATATCGAAATGCGTTTCTCACATTGTGTGGCTAATATCTTGATGTGCGGATTTGTTGCCGCTCGTAGCATGCTCCATAATGGTATTTTGTTCTCTGAGAGTGATATTACAAGAGCCAAGTATGGTATCGACAACGAAATTACACCATACTACAGTACATACCAGCAGTTGTTGAATAGCGAAGGTTTAAAGAGCAGTTACGCTCCTCGTCCAGCCAAAGTTATTGTGCGTGGTCCTATCACGGGTTTCACTCAGAATTACCCTCAGCTTTATGTTGATGCTGCTGTTGCTTACCAAGTAGCCTGCTTATGGACAGTTACTGGAGACGAACTGTATGGCAATCTTGCTGTGAAAATTCTCACCAGTTGGGCAAATACCTTAGAAAATGTTACTGGTAATGTGGAGCGCTTCTTGGCAAGTGGAATATACGGTTATCAACTCGCTGTCACTGCTGAAATGATGAGAAACTACGAGGGATTCACTTCCGACAATCAAACACTGGTGAAGGACATGTTGCTCGATATTTTCTATCCGTTGTCCTACGAGTTTTTGACTGAGCACAATGGCCACGGCCCAAATGATACTCATTACTGGTCAAATTGGGACTTATGTAACATTGCTTGTGGATTGGCAGTTGGGGTCTATGCAGATCGTCCTGACATTTACGAGTATGCTCTCGAATACCTCCATAATGGTGGAGGTATGGGAACGTTAAATAAAACATTCCCTGTAATCTTGACACCGGAGGAGTCCAACAATACGTTTGGTTTGGCAGAGGGCCAGGAATCCGGAAGAGACCAAGGTCATGCTGGATTGGAGTTTGCCTTTCTAGCAATAATTTGCCAGATTGCTTACTTACAGGGAGATGATTTGTGGTCTTACAATGATAATGTGATTCTCAAAGGTGCAGAATATTTTGCTCGCTATAACCTTGGATATAATGTCCCATTCAAGCCATACTATTCAGATGGAGTTCTCTTAAGCACAATTGGATCGGACTCAAGGGGCGATTACAGACCTATTTGGTCACTCTACTACGCAACGTACGTCAATGATAGGGGGTTTAATGCTACATATATCAAAGAAATGTTTGAGAGCAATGACGTTGAAGAGGGAGGAGGATGGTACGGACCTAATAGTGGTGGATATGACCAGCTTGGGTTTGGATCGCTAGCCTATTGGACATATGGCAATTCATCCACTAACAAATAGGTGTCAGATAAATGGATCTTTTTAAAAAGTTATTAAGAACACTACGAACAATTGATTAGCACTAGTTACCTGCAACGTGCCCCCATATAGATCAAAAATAAAGCAGGGATGAACTGTGCCTGTAAATATAGCAATCTTCCAAAGCATGCTCAAACACAAAAGATCATCATTTCGAGGTTTGGAATTTTTTCCTCGGATAATACTTCTAGTTTCTAGGTTCGTGGCATGTCAATAATTTCTTTTGTGAAACCATAGCTGAACTATGCAAGTATGAATTCCTCATTGGAACTACAGGACAGCTATTTGGAATACTTGGTTTGTTGTTACATGGTGTCCCTCAGTTCTAATCCCCGCTTACTGGCCCTTTCAGAATTCAAGCAAGCCTGGAAGTATATGCTTGTGATATTGCACATCAACAAAAGCATCTTGTCAAAGTGGACTTCATATGAGAAATGATCGTGAATCACGAAGCTCTCGTATTTGATTCGTTTGAGTTGCCCATAATCCAGCTAACCATTGTCAAATTCTCCAGCTGCATTCAAGTTCTGAATGAAAAGGTAATTGGCTTTTGTGATTTCATTAAAGATCAGAAGTAATCATTCAATCGTGGTGCCCATGAGTGGTTTTAGTCATTCATAAGAAGCCATGAGATCCTCTTGGATTTACCATGAATTGCTATTAAGCTTAGGCATCAGTTACAATTTCCAATCTCTCTTAAGACATCTGCAACGCTTATAGTTCAGCCAAAAGGGTTATATCTAGGCTGCATTGATTTTGGCGATACTCGGATTGCAAGGGATACGTTGGTAAATTCGTCATAAATGCATTATTGAAGGAACGAAATCTCCTTTCCAAACATTTTTCAGTCAGAAAAGTATATCGAGGAAATCGCAATCTAGAAAGCAAGGCCACAAAGGTGCTTTCTAATAGAAAATTGGGGACAATTTTGGTAATACTAAATTATAACCGAGGCAGCGATCAGCGTTCAGATAATGAGAACTGGTAGAATAGATGCGGCTGACCGACAGATAAAGATTTCCTCTCTTATTGCTATCCGAATAGGCAATTGTTAGAGATGAATACAGAGAGAATTGCAAGAAGACAAAGAGTTACCAAATAGTATCAAGTTACATCGTGATTAATTCAACAAGCAATGGGAGTTGTAATTGACAAATATAATGGAAGGGGAATAATAACGTGGAAATTAGCAACACAATGTTTGAAAAATATAGCTCTTAGGTGTGCAGAAATTAATCATGAGGATTACTCTATGCATTGAACTCACTTTTGCAATTTTCTTTACACCGAACAAGCTATTTTGAGTCCCATTTTCTGGAAATCATGTGTTTGAGTCGATGTTGCAACTGACTTCATCTCCTACGGACTTCAATTCGTGATCAAATGAAGACCTTGGAAGTGATAATTGCACTCTGTTGGTATTGTGTCAACATGTTCGACAGTTTTTGCCTTATTCTTCTACCCTGACAATCCAAGTAGTAGTTGATTGCTCACTTCTGAAGAAAAGATCATTAGGGAAGTGGAAAATGCCACTAGGTCATCGATTGAGTTGAAAACATTCAAGTATTATCAATTAAATGAATGTTTGAAAGATCCAATCAATTGTTTGTTCTTAATTTTACTGCTTTTGCAATATTTTTGGAGGACTCTACCATGTATCAGGCTGCCACACTCTACACTGAGTTGGGATTTGACCATCTCAAGACAACACTTCTCATGGTTGTTCAGAATAGTTTTGGTACTTTCTCAGCCATTTGTGGAACCATCGCACTCTCTATCTTCAGAAAACTGTCATGCTTCGTTGCTGCAGCATCGCTAATGCCGTCTCTTTCGGTAGCTATATCTTTACCTTGGAGTATTAAGCCGGGTAGTTTGGGTAGAATGTTCTTGACAAGAACCATTGGAACGGCCCACATTTTCGTATGGTTTGTGAGTCAAACTACGGCTGCTCACAAAAACGTTGACCAGAACACTTCTTTTTATGATTGCTTACTCTATAAGTAACATCATTGCGCCCCAACTAAGGAGATCACAGTACAAGCCATACTAGAGGCTCTCCTGGATTATCCAAATCATCTTAATTGGTTCACATCCCAGTCATTATCCTTGTGATTCCTTACATTTTGTCAAGAAGAAACAAGGGGCGCCTTGCCAATTTGAACAATGACAATGAAGATTATGGTTTTGCGGACACGATAGATGAAGATGGAAATCATCAAGTATATTGACGGTGAAATATTCGCCGAAGACGTCCTTGATGTGATGTTGGAAGCCTCAATGGATCTTTCCTTCGAGCATGATTGGAGAGAGGGTGATGTAGTGATTATAGAATTATCAAGTCAGCCGCCGAAGAGAGCCATGGAGCAATGGGGAACGAAAAGTTTTAGTGAGTATGTGGGATAAGGCGGATAAAAATGTATATATGGTTTGGAGTCCTTGATGTTTCCATAAAAGAGTATTCCTTAGTGAATGAATTATGACTACATAGTCAGTTTATGATCTTCATATGGTTGAGGATAACAGGAATGCACGGAAGTTCCTTCGGGAGTGTATATCGGCTAAGTTCATGTTATGACAGCCTCCTCGCCTTGCCCGAATCACGATGACTGACTCCTTCTTTTTAGGTTTCACCATTAAGATTGTATCATTGAAGTTCAATAAAGTTACATTTCTCGGAGCTATCTTATGATTGCAGTATTGTGAACTCTCAGATAAGGGTGTTGGTCTCAATTATTCGTCAGAGGTGAAATAGCCATTCGACCTTGATCACGATAGGTCTCACACTTAGCATGGTTCTTCGAGATTTGCCTTACGAAATCCAATGCGAGATCGTGTCATACTTGCCTAAAAGAATTCTAGCTATTCTTCTAGACGATATACCACCAGATCACGTACTTAATGCCCCCGTAGCAAGCACAATCTACAGACATGTTAGAGTAGGAGTTTTCTACTCCGCTAACGACGGACTCGAGGATCCTAACACCCTCAAAGAAATATCGATAGATGAGCTTGAAAAATGTGCAAAAGGAGTATACCAAGCGAGAATTCATACTCTTGGAGTAGCCTATATTGAGGACGAGGAAGATTATTCACAATTAACCAGGACTTTGAAGAGCTACCCTCTTTTTTTCAAGAAAATCCCCAACATTCGATTATTTTTCAACCAAGGTCACTATCTTGCTGAATCAGTGAAGAAGTTTCCTCGTATTTTTGGTGATAATTTGTCACAATTAGATGCTCATTTCGATGATATTGAATTTTTGGAACTCCCAAAAAGTTTGGTTTCTTTGAGGATTATAATTGATGTTGATGATGATTTCGAGGAAGAGGAACATGTATCCCTAAGATTTCCAAAAACGCTAAAGAAGCTCATCTTGACGGGTCTCTGGTACGATAATTGGGCGTCAAATCAACTTCTCCCACCCAATCTCGAAGTCTTGAAAGCATCTGGTCTCACGAAGTTTTGGGAGCACTACCCCCTGACAATCCATACCATTGAATATGCAAATGGGTATATTACTTCATTTGCGGATTTCAACCTACCTGATCATCTTGTTGAATTGAACCTAGTAGGTTTCGGCGCTAGCGGTAGTCCCTTTGTCAATGCTTCTTGGCCGTCAAATTTGAAATCACTAAATTTGTATCGTACCCCATTAATGGATTTTGAGGGTGTCAAGTTTCCAGAAATGCTCGAGTCGCTCAATTTACATGATACTGGCATTGACTGCCTTAAATCTGCTGTGTTTCCAAAGCTGCTCAGATCACTCATTTTAAGTGACAATTGGATAAGGGACTTGAGTGGAATTACCTTCCCAAACCTACGCTTTCTTTGTCTTGATAGATGCCTTTTAAAATCCGTCTCCACTATTGCATTTCCAGATTCCCTAGAGACACTTGAGATGAGGGCAATAAAAGTAAAGGACTGGGAAAAGGCCACTTTGCCACTGAAATTGAAAGTTTTGAAAATCTTTCTCAGAGATACAAATATCAATCTTCCTCCACAATTAGAGGAATTGGAAGTGATCTATAAGAGAAAGACTTTCTTAAAAGCGGGATTGACATTACCTCCTCTGCTTCGTAAGCTTATTGTGAAAAAAGAGCGCTATTATCATTACAGTTGGGGAAGAGAAGAATTATTGCAGAATGAAACAACTTAGCTTCGTTTTTTATTGTATAATCATCTTGAAGACATCGCATGAGTTCGTTATGAAGTGTCAAATTAAGGGAGGTAGAGGTTTTTATTAAGTTTCAAAGAGCGGTAGTTCAATCCACGAAGTGGGTTGGATAAGGTAAAGGACAGGATCTATAACGAAGTACACGTTTTTATCGCCTAGCATGGAAGTGGCAAATAACTTTAAGGGCGCGGGAAGATAACTCTTGATCAACCCTGGATCGTATGCTCTCAATGATACGTATGTTTGCACGTTCGCTCCAAATTGAGACTTCCCACTGGGTAGAATAAAGTCTGCAGATTCTAACAATTGGGAAGTTGTTCTTCTGGGAGAGACAGCGCTTAAGTGGGCTGTCCTGCAGATCCATGGATCAATTCGTGGGTGGGTCTAACGATGCGCAGATTTACGTACATTCGGTACTTAATCTCGCAGTTGGAGCTCTTTTCAATCTATCCGTCGAAATGTGTCTAAAATTGATTCCTGATATCTTATCTGTCCATTTT
>Ga0160505_100834_pt1 | contig 15789 bp, 10 predicted proteins | sample DIDeMG_FD_108225 | JGI IMG/M metagenome (GOLD analysis project Ga0160505, IMG submission 108225) | Enriched chicken feces microbial communities from UW Madison campus, WI, USA - DID2874_E49_Stillage MG | ecosystem: Host-associated > Birds > Digestive system > Large intestine > Fecal ... | reverse complement strand
TTTTTTGGGGAGGGGGGTTTTTTTTTTTTTTATTTTTTTTTTTCCGATTCTTGACAGGGCCTGTTAGTCATAAGCACATCTTATGCTCGGTGAAAGCCGTGATCCGAAACCACCCTGTCGTACTTACCGGGGAACATCTTTCTGGACAGAATTTTAGAGAACTGTTAGGAGTTCCGTTTGATATAGATGCCAATTAATTTCATTGACGACAGTGTCTTTCAGTAGGCCCCTCTGGATCTCTTGTGTCTTGATCTTTACGGCACATCTGAGCCCGGGTATATGACCAGCAATATCATGACTTTTCTTCATAAAAGTTCTCTACTGAATACAGACTGAATTGCAGAGGACCGGTCTACAAAACGGGACAGTGCCGGTGATTCCTTTATGGCGGGCTCAGGTTTTGACATACACCTAACCCATGCATGATCCGCCTATGGGTGAATTTTTATGGGTCGACTTTTTTCTCTTTTCCTCCCTCTCCAGATCCATCGCCAATTCACGCCCATTTCCCGCCATGAATCGATTTCTTTTGAAAGCAACCCTGCCGAAGCCATTTGCCGGTAGATACTACTTGCGTCCTGTGGCTCAACGTCTTGCGCGCCATTATTCGTCCGATGCCGCGCCAGGCGCTGATGTTTATGATCTCGTAATCATTGGCGGTGGCCCCGCCGGCCTGACCCTCGCAACCGCGCTCAAGAACTCGCCTGTGACCCGCAACCTTAAGACTATTCTTGTTGAAGGCAGCGACATTTCCCCCATTAAGAAGTGGGAACCTGACATGGAGTACTTTGAGAACCGTGTCAGCAGTCTCACGCCACGCTCAGTGCGATTCCTTGAGAAGATCGGTGCGTGGAACCACATCCACCAGGAACGCGTGCAATCGTACGACGACATGCGCGTCTGGGATGGTGTGTCCGACGCCCGCATTGAGTTTGCACCATTCATCAACGAGGAGTCCGGCGACACCTGGGAGATTGCCCACATGGTTGAGAACAAAAACTTGCAGTTTTCCATGCTTAGCCGGCTCGCCGAGCTCAATAACGCGCTTCCTGAAGGTGTCATGCCGACGGAAATCCTTGACAAGTCGCGTGTCAAAGCAATTACTACCGGTGAGAAGCCCAGCACGGATGGTGCACTTGATTTGTCTGGCTGGCCCGTTGTTGAGCTAGAGGATGGCCGCAAGCTGACAACACGCCTTCTGGTCGGCGCTGATGGAGCTAACTCCCCTGCACGCTCGTTTGCAGGTATTGAAGCCCGCGGCTGGGACTACAATCGCTTCGGCCTTGTTGCAACTGTGCGACTCGAGTATGAGGATTTCCGCACCGTTGCATTCCAGCGGTTCCTGAAAACCGGCCCCATTGCAATGCTGCCAATGCCTAATGGCTTTGCGTCGCTTGTCTGGTCTTGCACTCCCGAAATGGCCAAGGTACTCAAGGGACTTTCTGGTGATGTTTTCACTGTGCTTGTCAACGCTGCGTTCCGCCTTGGCCCTGTGGATATCGACTACATTTTCAAGCATATGCTCACGCGCCCCGATGGCGTGACCGCAGCTGAGCTTCAAGATGAGCTGGATTGGCGTCTTGAAAACACGCCACTTGTTGATGAGGACAACAACTACCCGATCTACGTCGAAACCGTACAGGAAGGTTCCCGAGCGGCCTTCCCATTGAAGATGAAGCACGCCGACACCTACGTGGCGGACCGTGTGGCGCTTGTCGGTGACGCCGCTCACACAACCCACCCACTCGCTGGCCAGGGTCTCAACATGGGCCAGCAGGATGTCGAGTCACTTGTGGGAGCACTCGAGGTTGCCGCCACGCGAGGACTGGATATTGGCTCCCTCTTGGCAATTGAGCCCTACTGGGCCGATCGCTATTTTGCCAACCATCTCAAGCTTGGCGTTGTTGATAAGCTTCACAAGATATACTCGACCGATTGGGAACCTGTTGTGCAGCTGCGTTCGTTTGGACTCAATCTCATCAACAACCTTGACTTTGTCAAACGCGAGCTGATGAAACAGGCATCCAATTAGTAGGCCCTAGGCTATCTGTAGTGATGATGGCTTTCTTGTCATTGCACTTGTTTTCTCTATTCCTTTTTTTTCTTTTTCTTTCACTGCCCTCCCCCTTGTAAATACCGTAGCCACGTAAGAATGAATCACAAAATTGCTATACATATATATACATACATCACTCCTATATATATATTTTTTAATCAGTCTAACTTGCGTCTTCTATACTTGAGCACAACGTCACCACCACTGCGCCAAACACGGGTGCGAATGGTTGCAAGCGTCATTGTGTGCGTGAGAACCTGGTTTTGACACAAAAGTTCAACCCAAGTATTATGGTCCATGGCGGCAATCTCATCGTCAGACTTGCCAGCAAGTTCGGGCACATAGCGCTTACCCTCAACAATCTTTGTCCCCAAGGGCTCGTCGTCAAGCGGCACTTGCAGACGTTCGACAAGGTACGAGATGGCCTTGTGTGCGCGCAGCATTTGGTACCCGTTAAGTCGCCCGCCGCCCTGTTGTACAGGTGGTAGCGGCGCAATACCAGGCGCTGCCTGCTCGTCCTCAGTACATGGAACGAGAACAAACCCGACCTTCACCTCAGGTTTTTGAGGAATCTGGTCAAGCAATAGTACGCGGGCAATCCACGCCGGAATAAGCTTCTCAAGCTTCTCAAGGTCGGATGAAATGCAGCCAACAGTGCCCCGGTACAAATCAACCAGTCCACCAAAATCCTTGCCAAGCTCGGAAATCATCAGCTTTGTGTGAACAGGGATTGGGATCACTGGCAAGTCGTGGGGGATTGGCGGGGTGAATGACGATGGGAAGAGAGCAGTGCCGTCCGTGCTCCGGGACTTTTCCTCGTAGGGCTTCTGCAGATCTGCGATAACTTCTTCAAGGGTCTGTGGCTGTTTGGCATCATCCTCAGGAATTGGCGCGGCGGCTACCACGGGGGCAGGGGTAGGAACTGTGGCCGTAGGCACAACGACATTAGTAGAAACCCCGTTGCCAGAAGGTTCAGTGCCCTTGGATTTTTTACTGTTCTTGCCAAACCGGAACCGGTTCATGAACCCGCCGCTGCTTTTATCCTTCGATGGGGATGTGAGACCATTAGGCGGCGAGGGTGTGGTGGCCTGCGCCGGTTGCTCAGCGGCAGTAGGTGGGGGCGCCTCGACCTGTACACGGTCCAAAGAATCCACATCGCGGGTTTTTAAACGGTGAACTGGGGCTTCCATGCCATTAGAAATGCTGACACCATTGCTTTTAAGTACCAGACTAGTGCGCAAATCGCGGTCACGCTTGATCTCTTCGTCAATCAAACTTGAAAACAAGTTTTTTATCACCCATTTACCAAGATTGATGCGCTGGTCATACGAAAGATCCTTAACGCTAGGATTCTCTGCTGAGTACGACTTTAACAGGTCCTCGCCAATTTCAGGGATAATTTCATCAGCATAGACCTCAGCATCAAAGCATGTGTTTTCCTCTAGCGTGACAAACAGTTGGCCAGCACGAGTCGTGACTTGGCACCAGTTGGCCATGCTGGCAGGCTTATTTAGATGATCAGCCAATAAATCCATATCCTGGCCTGTACCGTACGACTTAAGCGGAATGCAGCGCAGCAAATCCCAGAGTACGACTTCGCCAGCATTGTCAGTGGTCAGCACGCGCTCACGGTCAGAAAGTAGACGATGCTTGATGAGGCCGACCTTACCCTGAAGTGTTTCCACGGGGTTGACTTGGAGTGGTTCAACAACTATCGACGTTCCCGGCGCCACGTAGGGTTCGTTTGAGCTGAGAGGGTCAAGCGAGTTATCGTAGGTGTCAACAGTAGCAACTGAAACATTATCAGCGTCGCTGGAAACTGGCAGCGAGGCTGGCGGCTGGAACCGCAGGCTGGGACCACCCTGCGTGCTCAGGAAGTGCGTCATGACTACGCTCTCAGAATTCTTGTTATCAGTTTGCTCATTATCCTTGTCTGCTGCTTCATCCTTTTTCTTCTCATTTTCCTCAAATGCCTGACCATATACTGAGTGTGGCGTTGTGTCAAAGTCACGCCATCTATGAATGCGCGAATTGGATGTGGCCGTCCAGACATGCTGGCCGGCAGCAATGACCTTGGAAACACCCTGGTGCTCGTTACATATGACTGAACACACAGCTTCATTATCAATGTCCGAGTCAACTCCGCGCAGATCTGTCTTAGCCACCAGGCCTGTGCGGTCCGCGGAGTAAAAGACATGTAGCGACGGGTGAGTTGAATAGAGCGACCATACTGAATCAGAATGCATATCAAACGTGTAAAGGAGTCTGCCAGCAGTGACTGACCACAGTTTGATAGTGGAGTCAGATGAGCCAGACAGAATCCAGTCACCGTGCTCGGAAATAAGAATTGAGCGAATATTAGATGTGTGGCCGACGAGCTTGGTAATAGGCGAGGAAGACGAACCAGCAGTACGGGTGTCCCACAGGCGCACAATGGCATCAGGCCCACCGGCAGCAATAATAGAGCCGCCGCTGTGTCCTCCATTGACGCCGAGCGCGTAAATAGACCGCTTGTCATCTGCACCAAGGTCTATCGAATACTTTTCTTCTGCCTTGCGCAAGTCCCACGAGATAATGCGACGGTCCAGGCCACCTGACACGACCCAGTCGGTAGAGATTTGCGATGGGGTTGCAAGGCACTTGACATAGTCACGATGTTGGCCAATAATTTCTTGGGTGTCATTGTGGGGGTTCCAAAGTTTGACTGTCAGATCTGAGGAACACGATACCACTGCACAAAGGAGTTAGAGAATGATGTACAGACCATTATAAAGTAGTACGTACCTTGTTTTCTATTGTTTACCAAGACAATATCATTGACCCAGTTTGTATGGTTCTGGCCCGAAAGGCCAAATGTCGTGAACCCATCTTTTACCGCTGCTCTGGGGGCTGGCGACGCCAACGGCAATGCCTGTGGCGCGTCGGCGGGGTGTAGAAAAGCAGCTAGTGAGTAGCCCAAGGCCTTTGATACCGAGGAGGTGGAGTGGTCGGTGTTAACGCTAAAGTTGCGTATCGTTCTTGGTGGCTGGCCAGGTTGCCGAGGGTTATAATTGAGATCTGTGCGCGCGGGGTCCGCTAACGAGACTGTTGAGTTAGTGGTTGTGTTCGTGTTGGCTTGGGCCTCAGTTGAAAAGTTTGGTAGAGAAAAGTCTGTATCGTGAATTCCCCACGCATTAATGGCGCCATCGCGGCCGGCCGAATACAGTACGCCAGAAGGTGGTACGAAGGGGTCGTTTGGCGTGTCGTCGGTTTTGTTTCCAGCTGCCTGTTGGAAAATTTGTTGGTAGAGCAGCGAGTCCTGGTCCGGCGGGCTGGGGTCTATTGCAAGAGAATTAACGCCCAGGGAGTGGCCATTGTGCGAAGATGGAGACGAAAGCGTGTACACGAGCTTTCTTGACGACTTTTTGTTCATTTTTTTGCGGGTGTCTGACAGGATTTAGAGAATGTGAGATGAAGAAGCGATTCTTGGAGAGAGGAGAAGGAAGAAATAAAAGTTGGGGGAAGAAGGGGAAAAAAGACGACCAGAAAGCGCTATTGCCAGAAACGGCGAAGCCTTATCAACCTGTCACTGCCGGCTGGCTCTACGCCGGTGCGCCTGTGATACTAACTAGGCAACGGAACGACATCATGTCTGTGCGGAGTTTATGGTGCCCGCGTCCGGCCCATGAGGTGTGTGTGCTGGCTGACCGGATGTCCCGAAATCTTGTGGTAAGGAAGAAAAAAAAGAGCCATGGATAGACAGCGGGGTCCGTAGCCAAAATCAGCTTCTTTTTATTTATTTTTTTAATAAAATTGCAGCGTTGCGGGATTGTCCGAATACTGAGTGAGCCCGAGCGGTACCGGCGGCGTCGTGGCAGACGTGTACTACCAGATTTGTAGTAATAGCAATGGAGCTTTCAATTGAGACAATAAAAAAAAAAACCCATTAAAGCAACGACGAACTTCTCTTCTTTCTTTTACCATGCTGACTTATTAGAGTACCGAGCAAGCAAGCGCTGACATGAACAACGTTGTCATTGAAGAATTCCAGCACCTCACCCTCCGCGACCCGTCCGCTAACCCCGCCTTCTTGCCGTGTCTGGCTGTACCTGGAAGCAGCGTGGTGGGTGCCGATCACCAGATGCTACTGCAGCTACCAACACCAGCAACCCCACGCATGCGCTCGCCGCCTCCACCGGTTCTTACCGCCGACGACGACGAAGAAGACGAGGAGCTTGACCGGGCTGTGTCATTTATTTCTCACCTGAGCCCGCGCAAGCGGCCGTTTTCACGCTTGCACCGATTTTACAGCGCCGACCCCAACCACGCCGCACGCGAGTACCGCAAGGAGCAAGTCAAGAAGTATGTGAAGCGGACATTGGGCGAGGTCACCGTCGCCCCCGGTGCCTGCGAGGGAGAAGCAATTTCCAAACGGGTCTTGAGCCAGACCGCGCGGCGTCTGCACAAACGGCGCCGGCGGCGGTCGGCCATGTATAAGAACGTTAACGGCAGCGCAAGCTCAAATATAAGTGTGCAAAGCGCCTTATTGAAAGAGCCAGTTCCGTTTACTGATGTTCAGGCGGCGTGCAGCGATGGCGACGAGTCTGAATCCGAGCAGCGCAGAGTCCGGTTTGCCGTGTGACCTCTACAAAACCCATGGCCTCCTTTCTTCCTTCTTGTTCTTGCGCAACACCGCATTTACCCCACCACCATGAGTCTACAATTAGCCAAAAAGCAAGCCCGCAAGCTCATCAAGGCCCGGCTCCACGAGGCCGCTCCCGATAGCATCAGAGAGCAATGTACGTCTCTTCCCGGATTAACATGATTGTATCCTTAGCTAACATGCCGCCCAGCCCAAATCATTGCTAGGACCCTAGACACCATCCCCGAGTACCGCGCTGCTACACGCGTCGCTTACTACCTGCATATGGAGAACCACGAGATTGAGACTGAAGAGATTATTGCGGCTGCTTTCCGCGACAACAAGCGCGTCTTTTTGCCCCGCATCGTTGACATCAACGAGTCTAAGGCGCTCTTTCCCGGCCACCGCAAAGAGCTTGAGATGATTGAAGTTGCACCTGATGAGCTTGCAACACTGAAGCCGTTTGGTCCGTACAAGCTGCGCGAGCCAGCGCTGGGCGGAACTACAGCAGTCGAGGCAGGCGGCCTTGACGCCATTATCGTTCCGGGCCTTGGCTTCACCAAGACATGCCACCGGCTCGGCCACGGCAAAGGGTTCTACGATACTTATATTGCCAAGCATATCGCGTGGGGAGCTGCACAGGGCCGGCCAGCCCCGTTCCTCATTGGCATTGGGGCCACAGAGCAATTCATTGACAGGATACCCACTGAGGGACATGACTACGTGCTCGACGCTGTCGTGGCTGGCGATGGTACTGTCTACACCAAGCAGTAACCCAGTCACCCATTGTCGCAGTAACAAGAAAGAAATTCCCCTTCGTAGGAAGTGATCAGAAGCAAACATAAATAATACATTATAAATACAAAAAAATGACCGGAACCATGAATTACGCGGTCGTTTCAAGCGCAGACACTAAAGTAATGTTATCACCTTTCAGCAGAATCCGGCCCAGCTCGCGCCGTGTGTTCTTCTTGTAGTTGACCTCGACAGTATCGTCCAGGACCAGGTTCATGAACTCATCAAATCCCTGCAATAAAAAAATAAAAAAAAAAAAGCCAGGTTAGTATAAATTATCATATGTCGGTCAAAGCCCCAATGCCCAGTCTGCTACTTACCCTCACTGTGCCCTCCAGCCGCGAGTCGACCTGCTCGTAGAGCCACACCTGTACGGGGGTCTGATCCTTGAGAAAGCTAAAAAGCATATTGATGGGCGGGACCATCTATCCTCATGTTAGTTACACCACGCCTTCTTCTATTCATAGGTGGGACCTTGTAGACGCTACTTACCACCCGTTGTTTGCGTTGTTCTGGCGCCATTGTATATATGTATATATTGGTTGTGTATTTTAATTTTTATGCCTTCCGTTTGGTGATGTCTCTGCCAGGCGTGAAGGGAGGAGGAGTGAAAAAAATGTGGTGGGAGAATCAGGGTAAGTGGCCCTTACTCGGGGCTCGGGACACGCGCAGCAAAAAGAAAAAATGAAAATACTGCCCAACTCCAGGACCCCGATACTACGCTTAAACAAACCTGTCAATGGCGGTCTTTTCATTAAATTGCAACTGTGTGCTTGTTCATTATATGCTAGTTACTTAGAAGCCCTCGAGGGTTTTCAGCGCGTACGCCTTGGGCACCACAAACAGGCCCTCGGCCTCGACCAGCACCTTGCCGCGCGCGGTCTCAACGGTGCCCTTGACACGGGCCTTGCGGTCGGTATGCTCAGTCACCTCCGTCTTGACCACGAGAAACTGGTGCGCGAGACTCGGCGCCTTGTAATTGATATTGAGGTTTGCCGTGACGCCCATGGCGCCGTCGCTAAAACGCAAAAAGGCCGAGCGCGCCAGCGACTCATCCAGCAGCGTCGCCAGCACACCGCCGTGGATGATGAACGGGAACCCCGTCACACGGTGGCCAAGATGGAAAATTGACACCGTCTCGGACGTCTCCTTGTTGGTGAAGACAAGCGGCCGTACCGAGATGCCACCAGGCACCCGCAGCGTGTGCGCTGTGAACACCGCCGACTGCTGCTTAGGATCATTATAATGCACACCTTCCCATGCACGCGTCTTGACAAACCCGGGAGTGTTCTCCAGCTTCCGCACAATGGAAAGGTTGGCCATCTCGGTCTCAATGAGCTTACGATAGGCCCTGGTGCCCACGGGGTCGGCGTGAGCATCGGGCAGGCTGGGCTCGGCGGTTTTCCGCAGCACCAGAAATGGCGGTAGCTGACCGCCGATATATGCGCCAATGGCAAGGGTTGAGGCCCACAGGGCAAAAGGGGACTTGAACGCGGACATGGTGATGAATGTGGTGGTGGGAGGTGATGGTACCCATGGAACTGGGAGTGGTAGAAATTTATATACAGGAAAATTTACATCACAAGAGTAAGCTATATCAAGACCAATGGCGGAAAGAACACTAAAATACCATCAATGGGTCATTTAAATAAAATGAAGAAAATGAAGAAAGTACTATATTGGCAACGGGTATTTCGGGTAATGCTGAGTGCTGCCGCTACAGCTTTCCCCACACTTCGTAGATCTTTTCAGAGAGCTGGCGGGTCACCTTCTTGCGGGTTATGCTGTTGCCCAGGCGGTCCGAGATCATGGCCTTGCGGCTTTCCTCGTGCGCAAGGCGGTTATAATCATCAATGAGCAGCTTTGGTGTTGGCCAGGCACTCTGGATACACATGGCCTTGTCGATCGTGACCCCCTTGATGGTCATCAGCATCCGAATGTAAATGTCCCGCACCGTCAGCATCCCGCTTTTTGCCAGCGCCGTTTGGAATGTGTCAAAATCAACGGCAAGCGCCTCCTTTTCAAATGATGGCAGTCGCTGACGCTCGTCCACCATGCTCTCAAGGTATGCTTTGGACGTCGTTAGAGGTGGCCATAACACCTTGAGCGCTTTATCATGGTACAACTCTTTACGCAGAAATTTAGTCAACTTGGCAAGAAATTGAACCGATTCCTCAGCCGTTGTTGTGCGTTTTAAGTGGAACCCATCAATAGTGATTGCCTGGCTCATGGCCGTTTGCACATGCTGATGGTACGGGCCCTTGTGAATACCCTGTGGTTCCTCCACAAGGTAGATCACGTTGGCAAGGCCGGACCGCCGCAGTCGCGTTTTTTGCTCGGTAAATCTGCCGTCTTTGATACTGCTAATTAAATCATCAACGCGTTTGCGCTCAAGAATGTAGTCAATCACCGCGACTTTCTTAGTAGTGTTATGCTGCGCAATCCACACGGCATCCCCGACCGAAAGCGCCTCAACGCGCGCCATGATGCCGAGACGCTCAAGCTCGTTGTGGAAAAAATTACGGTCGTCCGAGCTGCGAACTTCACGGTTGTCAATGATAATGCTAATGGTGTAGCTCCCCGCCGGCCAGGTCTCGCTACGGATACTAGACAAGTGGCCAGAGCGGGCAGTCGACTCGGTCGCAGCTCGAACAGGGGACGAGTTTGGGTTCAAAAGGCTCGGCGCCATTTGCACAATTTTGTTTCGGACTGCTGTGTTGGGGGAGACCTCTGGCTCGATTGTGCCGCTTACCCGTCGATGGGTCGGACTCATGGCCGATCGTGAAAGGGCCGTTGTTTCAGGCTCTGGTATCGTCGCTGTTGACACTGCTTGTGTGTCACCGCTGGTAGCTGGGCGCTTAGTCTCGCGTTCTGCCTGTAGCATTTTCTCTGCCAGGGCCTTGCCTTCGTCGGTGATGTAGTACATGCCATTACGCGAGTTTGAAGCATACACAACCTCATGCTTGATAAGTGTCTGCATGCTATTCCACGCTGAGTAAAACGCTTTAACATTGGGATTAGATTTAAACGATGTGTCGCAAAGATCACTGGCAAGGCTGATAATTGCCGGTTTGTTCATTCCCACGCCGGGGTGTACGGAGTCATGGTGATAGAGTGTCAGTAGGATTGCATAGCCGCCACTGCGGTAACGCGGCACCCACGCACGCTTTTTCTTTGGTCGCGCTGCTACCGTTTCTGTTGCTCCTAGATCTGCAGTGCCCAGCGGCGTGGAATCAGTCGCGGCCTTACGCTTCCGCGCGCGCTTCTCCGGTGCGACGGGCTCTGGCACAGGCGCAGACACGGGCCGGGCGATACCAGTCTCCGCGCAGTACTTTTCCATGCGTTTCTCCAGCTTGCCACAGATGGCTGGCCCAATGAACTTTAGCTGCATAAGCTCCTTGGGGTGATGAAATTCCTTTGGACATGATTGCAACGACTTGTGTGCTCGCTGCCAGGTATGCCGCACATTCTCCATATTGAGGTTGGAAGAGTTGCTGGCTTTGTCAATGACTTCCTGCATCCAGTCAAGAAAGAGCTTGTTCCAGTCCGGCTCCATCGTCGTCAGTCTTTGCCTTTGAAGTTGTTACCGAGAGCATCCGCTGCTGTTGCTGCTGCTGCCGTTGGGGGGAAATCGCGGAGAGGGCAAATTGTGAAAAAATGGCGTTGCCAAATGGAATAATAATTGTTTCAACGTGTCTGTCACGTGATAGCGCGTTGTGACGCGCCCCGTATGGACTATCTAGGCCTTATGCTGCAAACCCTCACATAACTGCATTTTCAAAGACGATGGTAGTTGCTGGTGTCCACGAAATAAGATCGGATGGAGTGAAAATATTACAGCCAAGTGAAACAGTATTTCTAAATAGCATAGATCTTTGGAACAATAAGATAAAGTTTGTAATAAATGTTGGCAACCACATGGAACCACACCTAAGCTTGATGTTTTTTCAGATGCAATCAATTGCTGTTGCCAACAAAACCATTATTAAAGCATGGGTTGACAGATTAAATTAAGTGTAATATTACAATGACATTACTATTGCAGAATTACATCCATATCAGGAGAAATTATGAACTGTGCTGCAAAAAAGCATCAGTACTAGAAAAGAAGTCTCTGTAAATGGTGACTTGTGAGCCAGAAAGTAAGAAATAGCTACAATAAGCTAGAAGTGCTGCTTATTGTGATTAACCAAAACTATATTGAGTGCAAGACAGTTTGAAAGGATTGTAGCACCTGAGCAACCCATATCAACGTGAAATCATGGAGCATGCAGATTATCTAACCAGTTCCAGAAGTAACGTGCCAGCAGCATTGAATAAAGTAACAAATGTACAAGGTCGATGGACTGTCTACATTTGTTTTGTTAAACCATGTAACAGTTGATATAATAATTAAAATTTCTATAGGTTCGTCAACTGCTTCGTATTTGGAAATACCACCAGTAGATGATATGTCAGATATGCAAAACGTTGTAAACTCTACGTCGTCGGGGTTGATTGAACCGCATAATGACAGCTGTATGTCATATACCTATAGTAACACTGCATACTGACCCACGCCATAATTCGACAAAAATAGCAGGTAGACAGAACTAATTACTTAGCAGTTTTCATCCTTTTTATATCAAGTATACTGATATCAGTTTCATTAGTGCTATCATCAGGCATTAATCAGTCCTGTATCTAGACGTGCATTTGTAAGTGCATAGATCTAAGCCCTCTCAAGGCAACCACGTCATTGTTTGCAACATCACGTTTACTGTTCCTAGCCGTAGGACTCACCTAGCAAACCCAAACCATTTAGACGCCGTGACAAAGCTAAACACAGAAAGAAAAAACTCATAAATACTGAAATGGAAGCCTTGAATCTTAACAAAGAACAATTACAATTGTGTCAGTAGTGCCCACAGTAGTAGCAAGATCTGCTTCTGGTGTTGCCGCGTGCATCGGGGGTCTAGAACGTGCAGGGCCCAACGGCCAGATTAATAATAGTCCATTCAGATACAAAATAACAAATGAAAATGAAACAATGAACAAAATGAAGCAATAGCACATCCGTTAGCCAGCCGAAGCAAACAAAAGCAAGCCAAACAAGCAAACCGGCTAAGATAGGTGAACCCGCCGGTCAACCGCCCTTTTCAGCAGCCAAGGGCGCGGGGACAGAGGGGTGGCATATCCTGCTGAGAAGAATGCCAGCCGTATGTCATGTGATGGATGATAAGATAAGAATGCCCAAGCCTAATTGAGCGATGGCGCTGTAAGATGGGCCAATTAGACGCCGGCAAGACTCTACAGTGCCAACTGCGTGTGACCATCCGTTTTTTTTGGTGCTGCGGGGGGACGTGAAGAAAACGAACCAGCAGCGACCAAAGGGGATGCAAAACAAGGGTATCAGAGCCATGAACAGTCCAGTCGTGGGGAGGGAAAGAATGGCAAAAATAGTGATAAATAATGCGATCGTGAAAGAAGCAAGTGGAAATGCAACGAGCGAAATTTGGTACCTTCGTTTTGCCAAAGTCCAGAGCAAGAAATAGAAAAAAAAAGGTACACGCAGCCGGCGATCCCAACCCTTGTCCGAAAGGAGATGGTTGAGCCGGCCGTTGCGTCTGGAACTGTTTGTCAATCAAAGTAATATATACTTAACCCCCCGCATGCCCACGTTAACCCTCCTATGCGACCGCGAGAGAAGAAAAAAAAAGGCATTTGGTTGGTTAAGACACTGTCGGCAAACGTGAAATACTATCTGTGCATTCGAATCACAACCGCTATACTAGCTAATGGCAAGGAAAAAGACCACTGAGAACAACGACATCCGGCCCATTAAACGCCGGAGTCGATCTGGCTGTCACAATTGTACGTACAATCAAAACAAATTTGAAAGAAAGATAGCGCAAATGACTAACACATCCGGCGCAGGTAAACGGCTCAAAGTGAAGTGCGATGAGACTAAGCCCGTGTGCCTGCACTGTAGCAAAAACGGCACCGCCTGCGACTACTCGCTCAAGCTCCTGTGGGGCGGCCGCCCGTACAAGACCCCGCGCGTTGAGAAAACCACCAGCTACACAACCATCGTGACGACACGCACGGTGCCGGCAAGCGCCGACCTGGCTACTCAGCTGGGATATCGGCCGCTACAAAATACAAACAACGATTGCCAGGGTCCGCAGAATGTGATTTTCCAAGAGTCGCCACTACAACAGCCAGTCGACACTGAGAGCTTCATCATGGAAACGCCAAGGGTGCACTTTCTCCCAGCAAACTACCGGCCGCGCTTCACGGTCGACTCTGCGGTGTCAGCGAGTGCCGCTAAAAAAAGCCCTCAGGCCACGAAACCCCCCACCCCGCCGCGCGTACCCACGTCACCAATGCTGTTTGCAAGTCCAGCCCAGTCGCCCGCCGCAGTACTGCTTTCCAGCTCGCCCGCGTCCGAGAGCGATTTCACCAAAGATATTGCCAGCACTCATAGCTACGAGTTTGCGGGCACGGCCGGCGTGGCCACTGTGCATGCTTATAACCACGACCGGCACTCGGCATTTATTCAGACGCCGCTGCGCAACCTTGCCTCAACTCAGGGCAGCTTTGCCGGTAACGGAGGTGTAACTACAGACGACCAGCAGCAGCAATACCAGCATAACATGAACTTGAACGACCCGGACATTATCGACATCCCGCGGCCGCTGGATGTGCTCCCCGACATCCTCAAATCGGTGCCACTTTATCGTGGCTTATTCCACCATTTCGTGCACGTCACCGCTAACCTACTTGTGCCGGCCCCGACCCTGTATCCGCAGAACCCGTTCAAAGTCCTGCTTCCGTCCATGTCGCTAAACACGCCGCATCTGATGGACTTGATTTTGGCGTATGCTGCCACACACCGAGCACATTTGCTCAAGATCGCGCAACCTGTCGACCTCATCACGCGGCTGCTTGCCCGCGTGTTTTCAGGGCTTACACGAGCCCTCGAAAACGACGATGAGGCAAAGTCCGACACGACGCTGACAACGGCCATTATGCTTGCGTCCTATGCAATCTATAGTGGCGATGTCCACGACGCGTGGAAAAAGCATCTACACGGGGCCCGTGACATTGTTATTGCGCGCGGGCTCACAAACCATTTCTTGGCCCCAACAAGACTCGACCCTGCCGCGGCTTGGAAGTTGGCACCTGAAGTAGCAACAGTCTCGGCAGGGCCAGCATGTATGATTGGGCCCAGCTTGATTCCAACCGAAACAACCACAACCTCAACTACCGCCAAGAAGGAATCCGATGTTGCCTACTTCCTCGTCCGCTGGTTCTCCTACATTGACGTTATTGGTGGGCTCAGCTCTGCACATACCACAACCTTCACGACCCGCAATGAGGATATGGCGCAACTTTGGGCCCTCCACGATATTTCTATTAACCGCCTGCGCGAGCATGGTGTTGAAGAGGATGTCATTTCAACTAAACTTATTTCAACCGAAGGCAAAATTGATTTCTTGCTGGGCGTTGATCTGGGCATGCTGCCAGTCTTCTCCAAAGTGTCGTATCTAGCCCGGCAGAAACGGCTGCTCGTGGAGCAGCAGCAGGAAGCTTCGGCAACCAGCTCCGAACACGATCCCAACGAGAATAACAGCGGTGATAGTGATTTGGCTGAAAATTGTTACATGCGGCTGGCCCAAATCCAAACCGAGGCGCGCGAGCTTATTACCCTCATCACCTCCTTTTGCGCTGCGTATGAACGCCGGCGCAAACAATACATCACCACAGCGTTAAACCCCGACCCCATTTATTCTCAACTCTGCATTCTAAGCGTCACGTTCTGCTTGACGGTAATCCTCCAAATCTACCGCCGCATCCTCGATTTCCCCAGCACCGACCCCCAAGTACAACGTCTCGTCACGGACATCACGGCGCTTTTTGACGCCCACATCCCGCAGGGCTCCGATGTCGAAAGCTGCATGAGTTTCCCTATTTTTGTCACCGCGTGCGAGGTCCTAGACCCCCAGGTGCGCGACAAGTTTTACCGCCGCGTGAAGCAAATGGAGCGCTTTGGCGCCGGCCACGTTATCAAAGCGCGCGAAATTATGGAGATTTGCTGGAACGAGAACCGGTCCTGGGCCGACGTCGTGGAGCATTACGGGTGGGATCTGGTTCTCGCGTGAGGAATCCAGATTAGCAGTATATGCCCTGGGTCCATCATTATGTTTGCATGATCTCTGTGCCCTCGTTCATTGAAAAAAAAAAAAAAAAAAAAAAAAAAAAAAATTTAATATTTTTTTTATTGGGGTTATGAGAGATTTAAAATGTTTAAAACATTTTTTTTTTTTATATAAAA
>Ga0160505_100833_pt1 | contig 15790 bp, 13 predicted proteins | sample DIDeMG_FD_108225 | JGI IMG/M metagenome (GOLD analysis project Ga0160505, IMG submission 108225) | Enriched chicken feces microbial communities from UW Madison campus, WI, USA - DID2874_E49_Stillage MG | ecosystem: Host-associated > Birds > Digestive system > Large intestine > Fecal ... | reverse complement strand
TGCATTGAACGTACTAAACAATTCCCTTAAAAAAAAATTCTAGATATTCGTGTTCATTAATATCCATACTCGGTGCGAGTGACTGTCTATATAGCCTCCTCTACTATCTACCATACTAATTACATATCTCATATATAACTCCAACAATATATCCACAAATCTACGCAAATCACCGCCTCCCAACCCCATCATTTAACCGTCTTTAAAAAATCACAAATAACGATTACAATTAAATAAATCAACCACCATTCTCATATATCGATATACTACTTAAAGATAGAAACCACCCATTCTCATCTACACTAGCCTTCCTGTACAGGCCATTTTCCCAATTTGTTAAATTGAACGCGTCTACTCATACACTCTTTTTCTTCACCTTCCATACTCTCCCTCTACAATGTCGAACTTCGTTTCGTCACCCAGAAGTATCCCATCAGATGCTGCACAGCTTCTCAATTCTTCACACATATCGTCGTCTCTAGGAAGGTCTGCCAATTCGCCACTGAGCAGTCAACCCAATGTGGCCTACAGCGATGCTCTGCAAGGTGCCAGTGGGCGTGAGCGTGAAATGAGAATGCCAGCGTCCATCAGAAGTACAGTGGAAGTCCCCAAAGTAGTGGATGTCACCGGAGAAAAGGTTCGTGAATCGTTTGAGCAGTTCATCGAAGAGTTTATTGACGAGGCTTCGGTCAATGACGACTGGCTGGGGAAGATCTACTTAGCCCAGATAGAAAGCATGCGTGTTTTCGAATACAGTACTTTGTACGTGGATTACCAGCACTTGGTGGCAAGCGAAAACGGAGTGTTGGCCACTGCGATTTTAGAGCAGTATTATCGTTTCAACCCGTTTTTGTTGAAGGGTTTGCGTAGATTACTCAAGAAGTATGCTCCATCATTGTTGTATATGAATTTGTTGGGCAACAACGATGCCGATTTGAAGTCTTCGCGCATGGACGAGGCTTCGTCATCGAGTACCTCGGGTGCTACTTCCAATGAGAGAGTGTTTCAGATCTCCTTCTTTAACTTACCAGTTACTCACAGAATCAGAGACATTCGTACAGATAAAATCGGTTCCTTGATGGCCATTTCGGGAACTGTCACTAGAACTTCGGAGGTGAGACCAGAATTGCACAAGGGAACATTTACATGTGACATGTGTTCTGCCGTGGTGGATGGAATCGAGCAGATCTTCAAGTATACCGAGCCCACCGCGTGTCCCTCCTGTCCAAATCAGTCATACTGGACGTTAAACGTGGCCAAGTCTCAATTTATTGATTGGCAGAAGGTGAGAATCCAGGAAAATGCGAACGAGATCCCAACGGGATCGATGCCTAGAACTTTGGATGTGATCTTGCGTGGAGAAACCGTCGAAAGAGCGAAGCCCGGAGACAAGTGCAAGTTCACCGGAACTGAGATTGTCATTCCCGATGTCAGTCAGTTAGGATTACCAGGAATGAAAGCTCAGTCTATTAAGGAAAGCGGACCAGTTGCTTCCGACTTGAATTCAGGTGTCACTGGTTTGAAGGCGCTTGGTGTGCGGGATCTCACCTACAAATTGGCTTTCTACGCATGTCACGTCAGCTCGCTTATTCTGAAAGTAACAGAATCGTCCGAGGTGGCTGAAAAGGAAATTGAATTCCAGGGCCCCAATGATCAGGAGGTGTTCTTGAACTCGTTATCAGATGCTGAAGTGTCACAATTAAAGGAAATGGTCAAGGACGAACACGTCTACAGCAAGTTGGTGCGTTCCATCTCGCCTGCTGTTTTTGGCCATGAGACCATTAAGAAAGGTATTTTGTTGCAATTGTTGGGAGGTGTTCACAAACAAACTGTTGATGGTATCAATTTGAGAGGTGACATCAACATCTGTGTTGTGGGAGATCCATCCACTTCAAAGTCGCAGTTCTTGAAGTATGTTTGTGGATTTTCGCCTAGAGCAGTCTACACTTCTGGAAAAGCATCGTCGGCAGCTGGTTTGACCGCTGCGGTGGTTAAGGATGAAGAAAGTGGAGAGTTTACCATTGAAGCGGGTGCTCTTATGTTGGCTGATAACGGAATCTGTGCGATTGATGAATTCGACAAGATGGACATTACTGATCAAGTTGCCATTCACGAAGCTATGGAACAACAGACCATTTCCATTGCCAAAGCAGGTATTCATGCTACGTTGAATGCTCGTACCTCCATTTTGGCTGCTGCTAACCCAATCGGCGGAAGATACAACCGTAAGATGGGATTGCGTGCCAACTTGAATATGACTGCTCCAATTATGTCCAGATTTGACTTATTTTTTGTCGTTTTGGATGACTGCAATGAGAGAATTGATACACAATTGGCTTCCCATATTGTTGACTTGCACATGTTGAGAGATGAGGCTATTGACCCTCCTTACTCCGCAGAGCAATTATCCAGATACATCAGATATGCCAAAACCTTCAAGCCAAAGATGACCAAAGATGCCAGAGACTTCTTGGTGGCCAAGTATAAGGAATTGAGAAGCGATGATGCTCAAGGACTTGGAAGATCTTCGTACAGAATCACCGTTAGACAGTTGGAGTCGATGATTAGATTGTCCGAAGCAATTGCCAGAGCCAATTGCACTGAAGAGATCAGCCCAACATTTGTTTCGGAAGCTTATGATTTGTTGCGTCTGTCGATCATCAGAGTTGAGATGGACGATATCCAGATTGACGATCCAGTGGCAGATGCCATGGAAGAAGAGATTGAGGACGATGAAGAAATGGGCAATGCAGAAGAACCGGCACCATATGAGGACAGAACTCAGCAGAGAAGAGCTGATAAGGCTACTATCACGTACGACAAGTATGTGAGTATGATGAACCTTATTGTCAAGAAGGTGTCTGATCATGACCAGGACGGTGGTGAAGGAATGACCAAGGACGAGATCGTCGACTGGTATTTGCTCCAGAAGGAAGAAGATTTACATTCCGAGAGAGAGTATATGGCTGAGAGAGCATTGGCATACAAGGTGTTGAAACGTTTGGAGAAGGATAAGATGTTGATGAGTGTCACGCAAAATTTGGATGAGGACGTGCTTCCAGGGGACGAGTACGAGCGTGCAAACCAGTCCACTCGTACCGTATATATCACCCATCCAAACTGTGCCATTTTAGGTTTCTTCGACAACCAGGTAAGGGAGGATGAGCCAGAGACTGGCGATGATTAAGGTCTGGGTGGTGGCGAAAGGAAATTTGTGCCCACAGAATGTATATTAGTTTATAAAGCGAGTTCTTAGTATAATTTAATGAATCTATAAAGCAAGTTTACAATATAATTTAATGAATCTATAAAGGGACTCTCACTCAGTCTTCTCCAAGGGCTCATCTCCGTTTTTGGAGGTTGTTGAACGCCACTCAGCGGGTGAAATCTGATTAGCGCAGTCAACGCAATGATCTATAAAGTGTTTTGACGACTGAAACATTTTCTGACACGCCCGGCACCACCCGGGGTCAGAGCCTGGGAATATTTGTTGCTTATCTTTGACGTAGTGTACCAAGCGTAAATGTCTCTTGAGAACATCAAGTCTGCTGAACGAACCGCCATTACGATGACACGTTGGGTCGGTACGCCAGTATGGACAATGGAAGGTCGGCTCCTTATGGGACTTTGTATGTCTCCGCAAGTCGGATTGTCTCGCGAACGACCATTCACATCCTTCGAACGAACAAACATATGGTTTGGGGTCCAGCATTTCCAGCAGCTGAGCGAAGCCAGACCTTGGCTTATCGAGGGAGTCCTTTAGGGACTTCGTGTGTTTGGAGTGAATGAACATCTTGCCGTGATACTTGTAGCGCGTGTTTTTCCCTTTGAAGATCGCCAGGTCTTTGAAATAGACAAACAGATCTTCGGAGGTTGTGGGCTGTGATTGGGAGGAGGCTGGCACTTGAGTACCGTGGAATACCATGCGCTGGCCGACGATAGGGAGCTGCTGGCCATACTGGCCGGGAATACTCGACGAGGTTTGGCCCAGGATCTGCTGGAGTTGCATGGGTTGAAGCTGTGACTGCGACAGCAGTTGTGACAGGAGCAGCGATTGCGACGGACCTTGCAACAGGGAAGATTGTGGCTGGAGCAGTGGCAGGAGCTGCTGTGACTGAAGCTGCTGTGACTGAAGCAGACCTTGGAGCTGGCCCTGAAGCAGATACTGGAGCAGATTCTGAAGCAGTTGAGTCTGGGACAGAGCCAGAATAGGATTCTGGGAGTACTGCGAATATTGTGAGTATTGGGCAGCCAATTGAGGGGGGATGGCCTCCTTATTCTGAGACAGACTCGAGCTCAGGAGCGTGCTAGCCTGGTTCTGTAGAGTGGCAGGGATCTGCGAAGCGGACTGGGAGTGTGGTTGGGACTGACTGTTCAACTGGTACGAAAACGAGTCAGGATAAGTATACCCATTATACTGCAGTTTGGAGGGGTTGTGATGGAACACGCTGGCGAGACCCAGCAGGTAGTACGACAGCGGCGTCAGTGAATAATACGGCGCCGTAGCTGAAGCGCTGGACGCTGGTAGTGGGAGGGTCAGCACTGGTTTCTGGATAGGATGTGACGAGGTAGGATGTGTCGATTTGGACAGTGACAGAGTGGACGCGCCGTTATCGGCACCTGACGACGATTCAGCGGGACGTGGCGTCATGGATGGCGTCAAATGGGCCATTTTGGCACGAGGTGTAGTTTTTGTAAGAATCTAGAGCGTTGAGCCGCTTGATGTGAGGTTTAGAGGACTGGATGCAGTGCGGACGGTTGAGAGCAGAGGGCATATTGACAGGGGAAAAGAAAAAAAAAATATCGCCGTTGGAAAGGTGGAAATAGGAGAAGGGAGATTATAATTTTGGATATTTGGGTATTGGATATTTGGAAATTGAAATTTGGAGATTCAAGATCTGAAAATCTGAATTTTGACTCTGGTAAATTTCATAACTGGGGTCCATGGCCAAGATCCCCCATAACCTGGACTTAATGTCGAGACTATTGATTTTCGATTTCGCAAGATCTAGGACATTGATGGTTATCGGCAGTACGGAATTGGAGGAGAAAATGAATGGGAAAATGGATGAAGTTGGTTGGAAGAAAAAACAATTCTTGGAAGAAAGGTAAAGAAATTTTTAGCATGACAAACGATGGCGACTCTTTTTTTATCTTTTGTTCAAGCCACAGGTTCTCGGAGTTAATTCTCCCGTTTTTTAGTCACGGCCAAGTCTATTTCAATCTTTACTAAACACTGTCAAATCTCGTCGCCTTATCTGCAGGTATCATTTGTCATGATTGTCTGGGGTCTCCACACTATATATGAAGGCATCATTGCTGTCCAGTGATTTTTCCTTCCACACCAGAAAAGTCATGTCTGACGTATGTTCAATGATGCTCAATTGCATGGTTTCCCAATTATGTTCCCCCTACTAACAAAATAGAAAATTGAAATTTTGAAATTCGCCGACAAGGACGGAGCTTACAAGAGAAAGGCCTCCACATTCAGAGACTTCATCTCCCGGACTCCCGGATCGAAGTTTCCGCCAGAAGCCAACAGATACCACTTGTACGTTTCATTGGCATGTCCATGGGCACACCGTACTTTGATCACCCGTGTGCTCAAGGGCCTTACGCTGTTCATTTCTGTCTCTGTCGTTCATTGGCATATGGACGATAAAGGCTGGAGATTCCCTACTAAGGAGGAGCTCGAGAAGTTGCCCAAGGGCGACGAATCTTTAGGTACCGTTGATCATTTGTACGATTTCGACCGCATCAGACAAATTTACTTCAAGGCTGATCCAAACTACCTGGGTAGATTCACTGTTCCAGTGCTCTGGGATAAGAAGTCGGAGACCATTGTCAACAACGAGAGTAGTGAGATCTTGCGCATGCTCAACACCGAGTTCAATGATTTGGTGGATGCCAGCCATGCTGAAGTGAATCTCTACCCTGAGGAGTTGCAGGCTCAGATTGACGACATCAATTCCTGGGTGTATGACACCATCAATAATGGAGTGTATAAGGCCGGATTCTCTACGTCCCAGTCTGTTTACGACAAGGAGGTTGCTACGTTGTTTGAGCATCTCGACAAGGTGGAGGCTATTCTCAAGAAGAATGCTGACAAGAGCGAGAAGTTTTTGATCGGTAATCAGTTGACTGAGGCCGATGTGCGTTTATTCACCACCATTGTCAGATTCGATCCAGTGTACCACCAACACTTTAAGTGTAACCTTGGCATGATTAGACACGACTATCCATACCTCCACGACTGGTTGCGTTTGTTGTACTGGAAGATTCCTGGTTTCAAGGAGACCACCGACTTTGAGCACATCAAGTACCATTACACCAAGTCACATGTTGGTATTAACCCACACGGAATCACTCCTGCTGGGCCAGTGCCCAACATTCAGCCTCTCTAGGTTAGTATGAATTATATTAGTGATTGTATCTTTTGTAGCAATAGTATTTTGTTAAGTTTACTGTGTTCTGGCTTTGAAAAGTAAAAATGGCTCTTCGGCTCTGTGGTTCTGAATGGCAAGAATCGCTCAACTTGACAGGAGCATTTCTAAATCGGAATTTTCGGCTTCACCTGCTCACACCTCGGTAATGTCTAATCCAGTCCTTTGTGTATGTAAATTATTTGTCCCAAACGGTTTTTCTAATCTACAACTAAGTCTCTTCACTAACTAAGGGAAGCTCAAAGAAAAGGACGATTGATCTTATTTAGTAAATGCCATTGATTGGTGGCTACAAGTCGAAATACCGAATATTGGTCCGAGTTGCTTTGAAGTGGTTCCTTAGCACAAGGCGATGGCTCATATGCTCGCTTACATGCTCGATATTCCTATACGTCCCACTTTTAGTGTGTCCTCAAGCATTTCTATTTTATATTTCAGTTTGTTATCAACTCTGGCTACCAATTCCAACTAGCTGTTCTCTTTATCAAATAATTCGAAACTCTAGGCTTTTTCTTTTTCAAGCCTTTCCTTACCTTCACTCCTGTCAATATTTCGACCTACTACTAAACTTTACTTACCTCAATTACTTCGTCAACAGCTTGCCTCAGTCAACTTAACATCTACCTCCAATTACCCCGGCCACTCCCCCCTTGATCCAGCTTGTCCAAGAATAAAAGGGGGAGTCCTCATTTATGATTCTGAATTCCACTGAGATTTTTCATTTCACGACTGATCTCTCACCGATCAATTTCTAACACTACAACAATGCCAAATACTCCTTCAAAACCGTTACATCCCGCCCCCAGAAAGTCTCTTCTTTAACATTTTAATGTCAGGTTTTATCACGTCTTCTCCATCCACCTGCACTGGCCCTCCTTTACATCCGCAACACTTCACCACCTTGCCTTGCTAGGCAACTGAGTGCATCTCAGTGCGGCATTCCATGTACATGCCCATTAGGATAATTTAGCCTCATGTAGTGGTGCATAATGACCACACTGAACCAAAAACTACCAGAACCAGCAAAGACACCAAAACCACTAGAGCCACACCAAAAACCGCCAGGAAAAATTGTATCACTCTCACCGAGTCAACTTATGACCATAGTCAAATGGCTCCAAATCATACCTTGCATTCTAGACCTAGCACAATCCTGTAGCAGTTGCCATATTAGCGCTGGGCCCGCAGAAGAAAGCCTGAGGCGGACGCAGGCGCGCGTACGTTAGACGGTAGGAAAAATCTGCGACCTTCAAAACATGATTCTCATTTTAGACACTATTCACTACTCTTCATTCACACAACATCAATGAGAGGTATGTACTGGCGGACCGGATGAGATGTTGGTTTGACATTAATGTGGCTGTGGTGAATATCATGATCAAGTGCACCATTGCCATTGTCAACACAACTATCAACACAACTATCAACACAACCATTATCAACACTACCGTGGTCAAACATCACCATTGTAAACCTCGCCATTGTCAATGTCCATGTTGATGATCCCACGTTGTCTCCTTTTGACTATATACTAACCAAATAGACTATAAGATTGTTGTTCTAGGAGCTGGAGGTGTGGGTAAGTCCTCGGTCACGGTCCAGTTCGTGCAAGGAGTCTATGTCGAGAGCTATGACCCCACCATCGAGGACTCTTATAGAAAGCAGATCGAAGTGGATGGCAGAGCTTGCGATCTCGAGATCTTGGACACAGCTGGTGTGGCGCAGTTCACTGCCATGAGAGAGTTGTACATCAAGTCCGGCAAAGGATTCCTCTTGGTATACTCGGTGACTGACGAGAACTCGTTGAAGGAATTGTTGGCGTTGCGAGAACAAGTTTTGCGCATCAAGGACTCAGATAATGTGCCGATGGTGTTGATTGGTAACAAGTGTGACTTGGATGAGGACCGTGTGTTGTCCATTGACGACGGAATAAAAGTATCCCAGCAATGGGGGCTCGTTCCCTTCTATGAGACGTCAGCCATGTACAAGACAAATGTCGACGAAGCATTCGTGGATGTGGTCAGACAGATCATGCGTAAGGAGGCCCAGATCAGTGCTGAGAAGAAGCAAGCAAAGGAAATACAAAAGCAGCAGGCTGCAGATTCCACCGTTGCCAACCCAGACACCGCTGTGGACAAGGGCAAAGTTGACGATGCACTGCTGAAGCGGAAGAAGCAGTCGCAAGCTCTGATTGAGGGAGCTCCCAAGAGTAAATGCTGCACCATCATGTAATTTTCCCCTGGATTCCGGATTATATTATATACTAATCAGTCATGGTGGGTTTCTGGCTGCCATGAATGCAAGACATTACATTGATTTGTGTTACCTCTATCCTTTAATTACCCTCCTATTACCGTCTTCTCATTACTCTCAAATTACCTTCATATTACTCTATCCAATTACCTTGCAATTATATAATGTCCCACTTATAATCGATTAGCCTATGACCTTCTAAAACACCTTTAATTTCCTCCAAACAAATGCCTACCAACATATCCATTACTCTACATCTGTTCAGATCTTACTTCTTCTGCACTTGGCCGTCCTCCTGACTTTATATAGGTTCTCATGCATGGAACCTGCTGTTGCCCCTTTCGGCTAGCGAAGGTTGCGTGAACATTTTTCAACAAAGAGACTAGGGTATCGTGAAAGAATTTTCCGACTTATTATTCCGTCAACCTCTCATCTTTCTTGGTTATGGTATCATGTGCTAGTTATTATCGCAACAAGATTTGATACATCAACTTTTTGCGCTGGTGGGTGCAGTAGTGTGTCAGACATGACAGCTTCCCCGCCAAGTACCTTGGATCCAATTGATAAAACAATGAAGTCGATCTCATATGTAACTTAAATCACTAAAACTACACCATTCTGTTGTCGTCTACGATCCCGTCGTCTTTCCGCAATCAAGCCCTGCCGTGATCGTATTCTTGTAAGGTGCCTTTTTCTGCACTACGCTAGTCGCTATGGTAACTTGTACAATTTGCGCCTGCAGATCACAGACCTCTCCAATTACTCCATTTAAGAACTACTCCATCCAAGAACTACTCCACTCCAGGATCCGTAGATTCAAACTTGGTTGATCTCGGCATCATGTATCCGTTCGGAGCAGGGTTTTATGCTCCAGAATCATCACAAAGGTTCCGTGGCCAGCCTCCCAAGCCTGCTGCTGCGCCTGAGGTACTACCGTCAAGGTCAAGAAGTATATCTGCTAGCGAACACGAGTTGATATCGTACATCTTCCCCGACTTCAATGCTGTGAAATACTTCCAGAAGGAATTCAAGATGTTAAATGAGTTTTACATTGTCGAGGAGACAGAGTGCTCGGGTTTTGAGATCTATTTAGTGGACCAATGGATTCGAGCCCGTAAGATCGGTACTGTTGTGTCTGCATTTCACGGAAACTATGAGTCAAAAGTGAAGGTTATCAAGTTTACCATAGTTAAGAAGCCTCCTAAGCAGTATCCGCCTCGGTTCCAGGAATATTTGAACGAGGTGTTGCTTAATCATGCCACGTTCAAGAAGCGAGACTTAGCCTCCGAATTGGGGACAGAGGTGACAGATGGCGATGAGGAAGGAACTCAGCCTGAAACAACGCCCGAATTTCTTTTGGTTACCAATATCACTGCCCTTCCATCGAATCTCAACTTGATTCCTATTCCGGGAGGAGATACACGTAAAGTGGAGTCGATATTTCTGATCAACTCCAATTTAAGAAAATTAAATTGTGGTGGTCGTTCCGTGTCATTGATTGCTGATAAGGTCTCTGATGCATCCGAGGATAAGTTTCGACAGATGTACCGAATCTTCAATTCGTCAGTACCCATTAAGTTTGCAATTAAAGAGTTAGTTGATTTGATCCAAACTTGCTTGTTCTACTTCGACTTGTTGGATGCACGGTACTGTGATGGTCTACTCTGTATGAAAACCGAAGATGCCATCAATTCTTGGTGGAATTTGATCGGACTCCCTCATTTCAACACCAAACCAAACCCAAAGGCCGGTATTCTTCCTGCCAAGACCGTGGCAGCCATAATAAGCTTAACAATAAGTGTCAAGATGCGGTTGCAGAATTTTGGAGGCTGTGATGTTCCGAAGGATCCCTTCGACTTTGAGAACTTTATGATCTCAATCGGCCAGTTCCAGAAGCAGGTTAAAATCGAGAAGAAACGGAAGTTAGACTTGATCACACTTCAGAGGCTTTTCTTTTTAACTAATCAGAAATTCAATTCGGACAGGCAGGTCTTTGGCGGTCATGATTTGTCCCTCGCAGATGTGGATCGCTATCTTTATGATGCATCCCTCAATTCCTCTACGACATCGGCAAAATCATATCTCTCGGGCACTCACTCTGCTAACCCATCAGCATACAGAAGAAACAAACTACATTATTCCAAGGAACTCAAGAAGTTGACTAATGTGGTTAAGAATACCGTTCAGGACCATATTATCACTCGCGAGGAGAGTGATAACTTCTACACGGATCCCGTGAAAGTGAAGCTGAGCAATTTACGAAGCAAAATTGCCTCGAAATTAAGTGAAGCTATTGCTCCTGCGGATGTGGAGACAATTGACTTGGACATCTTAGTGCGGAAGTTTCTTGTTGGAATGCGTTTGACGAGGTTATGGCATGGTTTGTCGTCACATTCGGGTCAAATTTCGTCATTAAACAAAGACGAGTCTAAGAACACTGCCTCCCTCCGTCAATCACAACACCGTCATGGAAGTTATCATCTTCGCCACCAGAGCATACATGATAGAAATGGTGAACAAAATGGATCTGCTCATAGTAACGCTCCAGAAACAGAAGATCCGAAATACCAATTTGTGAGTCTCCGTGACAAGATTTCAATGAACCAGGAGTTCAGCAATCAGCATTCAGATAAAGCTGGACGTCTTGGAAGAATGAAATACGCATTTCAGGGGAAAAGACAGAACTCATTTCAGAAGTTGAACATTTTATCAGATACCATGAGCAACCAAAAAATCGAGACTCCTCCGAAGTTGGGAGGTTCGACAGTCGGTAGTGAACTTCAAAGTCCCAACAATGATTCCCCTAAGTGTCCAGAGGATCTTCCTGACAAGTTCTGCAAGTTCGAGCGGAAGAACCCAATCAAGAGCACTTTCACCAGAAGAGGATCGTATCCTCTTATTTTCTCGGGTTCTGAGGCTTCAACAAGCATTATGGAGCAATTTAGGAATGAGAAGTATGAGGAACTGAAAAAGAAGGGTTTGAGCATCAAAAAGGTTAACAAGAGCGCCAGCTTTTCTAGTTTGGAAGACTATTTCTGTGGATCCTCCGAGCTATACACACTAGAGAAAGCACGGGCGGACTACACTGATTTAGTTTCGAAAGTGCTTTTGTTAGAGTACGCAAGGAGATCTGCCAGAAGATATGAGGATGATAGTCTTGATAAGACTTACAGACATATTAATATGGAACTCGTAAAGCTTCAAAATATGAAAAATCATATGGATACGAGAAGAGCTGTCATCGATAAAGAGTATTCTGCGGTTCTAACTGGACGAATGAAAGATCTCAAAGACAATATCGACCGAATGTCATTTCGATCTCGCGATTTGTTGAAGAGAATCAACGAGCTAGATGGCAACGCGAAAAAGTTCGAGTTCAAACTACACCAGGAGTGTAACTTGAAGTTGGAAGATATTGTTGAGGGGTTGATCCATTCGACGAAATTCCGAAAAGTCTTCAAGGATGAAGACGAACGTCAAAAGCTTATCTATCAATTGAGCGGTCGAAATTATCGCGAAGAAACAGACTTGGACAGTGATGACAAATTCTGGGGAGTCAGACCGTTGATAATTTTCATGTATGAGATGTTGTCGTTTGTTCTTCAGGTGTTCAACTTTGACAGGTCGAAGATGAACTTGGATCGTATTCGCCAGCAATGGGACAAGCTAGATCCTAACCGGCGCTACATTACAAAGGCATATCACTTTGTTGGCCGTGATCTGGTAAGTATGCTGCGAGGCAGCTCTTCCAGCCGTGAGCCGGGTGTAGATGGAAAATAAAATAGTATTGAAGATATCCAGATACTTTCAATACAAGCATGCACATCAATTAATTTTGGACTGGAATGATTTATTCAACCTGTTGATAAGCACGCCCAAGTCTTCCTTGTATTTCTGTGATAATAGCTCGTCGTAGCCGTCACGTATGGACACCAATGCTTCATGGGCGCCTCTTGCAGCTTTTTGGTAGCTTTCTTCGTGGTGAGTAGAGTTGAGACTCAAAAGGTTCGTTTTTTCACCCAAAACATCATTCTTAAACTTTTCAAACCTCTGTTTGCTTCCTTTTAATTCCATTTTTCGACTTTGTTCTGCTGTATCGTAATATTCAATAATGCTCCGCACAAGCTCCTCGCTTTCGTTGATCATGGCCTGGATTTTCTCAGCAAAAAACTCTTGCTTCTGAATATCCATTAGAAGTTCTAATCTTGCCTTGTATAGCTCTGCTATCAATTGGCTCTGGTCAAAATCTGAAGGAGTAGTTATTGCTTGTTCTTTGATTAGGACATCATACTCAGACGGTGGCACCAAATTTTTTGTACTTTTGGTGATTGATTCAATCTGTGCACCCATCTCGGTTACTTGTGAGTCCAATAGACTCGATAGTGAGCCCAAGGATCGAATGGCAATATCCTTCCCGTCCATATCGATATGATTTTGATTGATCCAGATCGTACAACTTATTATCCAGTTGGTGTACGGGTGTAGCTGGAAATTGGTTTTGAATTGGGTGGTGATTCCGTTCTAGAAACGAATGAATGGATAATATCTAAGAAGAATTGTTACTGTGAAGCAATTTAATTTCAGCATCTATTACAAATCATGGTTAATTTTCCTCTTAAAACTCTCAGATTCAAATTATCATCAAGATTCTCTAAATTCATGGTGTACGGGTGTATAACCAAACTTAACACGTCCAAGTCCTCAACGCCATACAAATCATTGATATCAGCGCCATGGTCACCATCACCGATGCTCACGAGGACTTGATCCATGATGCGGTGCTAGATTATTATGGAAAGAGGTTGGCCACTGCCTCGTCCGATAAAACCATCAAGATCTTTGAAATTGAAGGTACTGAAAACTACCGGTTAGTGGAGACCTTGGTGGGCCATGATGGCCCAGTGTGGCAGGTTGCATGGGCTCATCCCAAGTTTGGATCTATTTTGGCATCATGTTCATACGATGGAAAGGCTATTATCTGGAAGGAGCAGCCTGAAACCCAGCAATGGTCTATCATCGCCGAACACACCGTTCACCAGGCTAGTGTCAACTCTGTATCTTGGGCCCCTCACGAACTTGGTGCGTTGTTGTTATGTACGTCGTCTGATGGAAAAGTTTCTGTTGTGGAATTTAACGAGGACGGAACGACGTCGCATGTCGTGTTTGATGCACATGCTATTGGAGTTAACTCGGCATCTTGGGCACCAATTAGTGGTACCAAAGACAACACTGGCGCCACCCTGCGCCGATTTGTATCGTGTGGATCGGACAACTTGGCCAAAATCTGGAAGTTCGAGCCCGAGGTTGGCAACTACGTCCTCGAGACTACGTTGGAGGGCCATACTGACTGGGTGAGAGATGTATGCTGGTCACCATCTGTGTTGGTTCGCTCATATATTGCCACGGCCTCGCAGGACCGTACAGTGCTTATCTGGTCGCAGAGCAGCCTGGGTGAGTGGCAGAAACAGCTCTTGACCGAGGAGAAGTTCCCTGATGTATGCTGGAGAGCCTCGTGGTCGTTGTCTGGTAACATCTTAGCGGTTTCCGGAGGAGACAATAAGGTCAGCTTGTGGAAGGAGAACTTACAGGGCAAGTGGGAGTCTGCTGGAGAGGTTGATCAATAGATGTAGTATGTAAAATAAAAAGACACATAAGACTAGTTACGTTTACAACTCGTTAACGGTAGCCTCGATGATCTTCTGGACGTCCTTGGATGCTTCGTTGGCGCTTTCTAACACCTCATCATGCGATGCCATGCCTTCGTCTAATGGCTTTGGTTTCTCTGCAAATGCACTGGGTGGCTTTTCTCCGACTCCTGCGTTGGTGATCAACGAAAGTGCCAACACCTCCATTCCGCAGTGACGGGCCACAATTACCTCAGGTACAGTAGACATGCCCACAGCATCTCCACCCAACGTTCTGATCATTCTCACCTCGGCACGAGACTCAAACGTGGGGCCAGCAGCGAATAAATACACACCTTCATGGATGGTTCTGGTTACACCAAGCTCCTTGGCCTTGTCAAAGAACAACTTGCGCAACTGGTGGCTGTATGCATCGGATAATGGTTGGAATCTGGGGCCAAACTCCTCCAAGTTAGGTCCTCTCAATGGGTGGTAACCTGCGAGACCAGGAAAGTTGATGTGGTCGTTGATGATCATCAACTCGCCTGGCTTGTAATCAGCGTTTGCACCACCAGCAGCGTTGGTCACAACCACTGTGCCCACATTCAATCTCTTGCACAATCTGACTGGGAAAGTCGTCTGCTGGAAGGTGTAACCTTCGTAGAAGTGCAAGCGTCCAACCATACAGATCACTGGCACCTTCTTTTCACCAATGAGGCCAAAAATGAGCTTTCCAGCGTGACCAGGCACCGTAGACACCTGAAACCCTGGAATATCTCCGTATGGAATCTCCAATCTAGGTTCTTCGTGCAATACATTAGCAATGCCTCCAAGTCCTGATCCACAGATGATAAGAACTCGAGGCTTCTCGATGGAAGTGCCAGCAAAGGACAGGAGTTTTTCCTGAACGGCCGAAGTGGCTTTGTCTAACAATTCTGTGTATTCGGAGGGAGATAATTGGGCAGAGGTGGACATTTGAGATTCGGTTCAAGATGTTGACTGGTAGATAAGATCGCTATGCGAATGAGGAAATCTTAGTCGCAGACAATGACGTCCTCGGTCACTGAATTCAGACAACACGGCAAATATTGAGCAATTGAAGCATAAGATTTAAAGATATTAAAGATATTAACGAAATTAACGATATTAGAGAGATCAAGTTTGTTGAAAGGTTAGCTTATCTAAGCATCACCTTAATATAATTTATGTGGTATCTCTCTGATAGTCATGTTGGTCTGGACATTCCAGCATCTTGTTACCAGAAAAAAGAAAAATGCCGTACATCAGGACTGTCAGACGAGGGCTAAATACGGTGGAAGTAAAAATGTAAGCCCGATGCGGGGCTCGAACCCGCAACCTTTTGATTGACCTTATGAAGATTAAGAGTCAAATGCTCTACCGATTGAGCTAACCAGGCGAACAGAAAGCCCGATGCGGGGCTCGAACCCGCAACCTTTTGATTGACCTTAT
>Ga0160505_100832_pt1 | contig 15792 bp, 6 predicted proteins | sample DIDeMG_FD_108225 | JGI IMG/M metagenome (GOLD analysis project Ga0160505, IMG submission 108225) | Enriched chicken feces microbial communities from UW Madison campus, WI, USA - DID2874_E49_Stillage MG | ecosystem: Host-associated > Birds > Digestive system > Large intestine > Fecal ... | reverse complement strand
ATGGTGGACGCTTGCTCCAATATTTGTCATCGTCAATTCCGTCCATTTGCTTAACTCTAGCAAATAGCTTTTCAAGGTCGCCCTTTGCTGGCTTACTGCTGTTTGCGAGTTTCCACACCGGGTGAGATCAAGTTTCGCTTCAGAATGTATCTAATGAGACATATTAGGCTTATTTTCGTAGATTGCTTATTCCATTTTATTTTTCTAGTTTTCCTTTTTTTATTTTATGCTTTTAATGTCATCCCAAGGCCGTTTTCTATTGTTCTCCAAACAGTTAGTACCACTCCTCCTTACCCTATTATTTATTGATGTTATTCCAAACTTTTTTAAAAATCAATAACAGACACTTTGGCCGAGTTGGTCTAAGGCGTCCGACTCAAGAGTAATCTTCCACTGATTGCAGTGCATTCGGATCTCGTAAGAGGCGTGGGTTCGAATCCCACAGGTGTCACTTTTTGCCCCTCCTATATTTTAGGAGGTGGTCGATAATATGAGCTATTTTTTTAATAGTCACTTATATTACTAAAGAACATACAGCAGAAATAGCATCCATTCAATGAAATTCTGGGAAGAATACACAGAAATTGAAAAAAATGTTGGCATTCCTCATAATGTTGACATTTCTAGTGTGATGAATCACTAAGCCAGATCTACATGTCATTGTTGGGCTTTGGAAATCGAGAAATGGAAGTTCTTTGAACAAGCATACCACTATTAATATTGGTTTTAAGAATGCGTTATCTGTGAAATAGTGAGCCAGATAACATAATCATAACTGGCAATGAGGATAAATAGATAATCAGTTTATTGTCTTTACATCAATAGTTACACACAAAATTATAATGCAAAATGACATACAAAAATGACAATTTTTCAAAAACATCTGATTCTATGAGACTGGCAACTGGCAATGAAAACATTGGTGCATATTTTTAGAAAAGGAAGGTCTCCAGAATTCATTTCAACTGAAAATGCGGCTAATTCGAGACTTTACAATGTAAGTTCAAGCACTAGCAGGGAACGGCATCAAAGAGAGGTGTACTTTCCGGGGTGACATCGGGTCTGGACTTAGCTTAATTGTTGAATACACCAAAAAGAACACCAAGCTACGAAGAAGGATTTGTTGTGAAAATTAACAAAACCAAAATAAACAGTGAAATCTAAACATAATATTAGAAATCGAGGGCCACAAGCTACAACCCCGATCATCACATAGTTTACGATCGTAACAAGTCGTCTCTACAATAGTCTCAGACATGACGAAGGATCTTAGACGGAGCAGTGTGAAACGGCGCGCAAACGACTGAGTTTATATCTCAGAAGAACAGACAAGGCAACACTGTCATTGGAGACTGTACTGGAAACTGCAAGGTCTAAAGAAAATGAAGCCAGTAAAAGATAAGTTAGGTGTTGATTAAACCTTGAGTGTTTGTGTTTGGTTTGTGCTTGTTTATGTAAGCCTAATAAAAAAATTCCATGTGAAAAAAAAAAAACATTGTGGATTATCACACTCCGGAGTTTTATTACTTGAGAAAGATGTTTTCATCAGGATATCTTTTAATAGTTAACAGCTTGGACAAGAGGTCTCAGTAATCTGAACTGCAATGAGTTGAAAGATATGTTCCACATAAATTCTGTTTCAAAAGCCTTCACTTATGGTGATCTAAAAAGTTTGTTTTTGTTTATATATTCATGTTTGTGATTTATTTCTTCATATAGTTTTTTACTGTAATTAATTCATTATGCAAAATATACTATAATAAGTTGTCTGGTTCTTCTACCTTGATGGTCATTTGTTCTCAAATCATTACAAAAGCTCGACTGGTAATTCTTCAATTCCTAATAAGGTTGGCCAACCCGATGTAAACAAAGAAATCTAAGTTTCATAAATAATAAAAGAAATCTGTAAACAAACATTCGTTAATGCTATGCATGTCTGTATTTGAATCCTATTGAGGCAGCATCTCCAAGCAGTGAGAACTATCTTGAAAAGCTCTTTGAAAGACTTAAACTGTAGGGTGATATTGATTATTGATTGACTCATGAAGAATTCGGCTCTATCAATTTCACAACTCCTAATTCTCGTTAGGAGCTTTTGTTTTACTGAAATGACTATTAGGTCTAGAAAGTTTTTATCTTTTTTTATTTTCTTTTGTTATCTAATTCCTAGTTATTAAGACAATCAACACATTTTTTATCTATCTCTTTATTAAATATAAAGTATCGGTAATAACAAATATAGAACCAAGCGACGAAATAGATTATGTTTCAGAACAAAATTACTGAAAGGGTTCACACAACAATACGAAAACCGAAAGCCATAGCGTGAGTGGCTTCAAGGGCTGGGATGCCAATCAGATCAATCAACATCGTCTTTGACGTTGGTATTTTTAAAAAGAAATGATTTCTTTGTAAATGTATCTGTTATTCTGATGTTTTTGTTATTTATTTCCTAGATATAGGTCACTAACTCGGAATTCTTTTTTTATCTCTTCTTTGTATGACCTTTCATTATTATGATACCGATTGAAACTCTGTTTATAGTTTCAATATCTAGAAATCACAAAACAAACCAAACTTGAATCGATACATATGGGTAGCCAAATTGTCTAATTCTCAAAATCATCATAACTAAAAGTTGTTATTATATTGTTTTTCGGACTTTCTTACAATACTAATGCGATAAAATGAGGTTGACGATAAAAAATGAACATCCATAACCTATTTTTGAAGTTTTCTTTGTATATTTTTCTTTTTGTTTTATCAATTTGTAACTACTGTATTTGGACAATCAATCAAAAGTTTTATTTACATGGTAATAAATGTATCTTTTAATTTATTCACTGTTGTTATTATATTTATTAAATTTCTCTTTTGGGGTATGAATAGTAGATTTGTTGACAGTTCTTGTTCGAAAGAATGAAGATTGAAAAGAAAACTAAAAGATTGCCTATCAGTTGACATTACTTGGATATAAATTATATGCTTATCTTATAGATGTGCCCGATGTGCCTAATATTTTGGGCGTGAGGCAGTGGAGTTGATACTGTGCTATTCATAAATTTGCAAGTTAGTATCAGGAGAGTCTGACCAATTTATTTTGGTATTGAACAAAAGAGATAAACTGGCACTGAAAAGTATCGACCGAATAAAGCCCTTAGAGGAATCGGTATTTTGAAGGTTTGTATGAGAAGTAATGCAAGAATGTTATGGGCAATATTAAAAGGCCAGTTGTGTTATGGGATGACGCTGCAGCGAAAGGTCCAATTGAAATTAATAGGTTTTTGGGGGAAAAGAATTCATCATGGGACTTTCATAGTTGGAATAATAAAATAGTGATCCATCTATGTAACACTCATTTACGGTTCGTCAGTATGATGGGAAAAAAGCATTTTGCAAACTAAAAACTTTTGTAATCAAATATTTTGCTGAGATCTAGTTCAGGATCTCTGTCTATGAATGATAAATGTAGTTTAATTCATGCTATCGTGATCATTGAAAATACTGTATTTTTTTATGCACTTTAATGTTAACCAAATTTTGAATTTCACGACCTCATTGTGGAGGGTTTCATGCGCATCGTATTAGGGCTTCAAGTCATGGAAATCCTTTATGGAATTTCTACCACAAAGATAGACCACCTACTTACTGTTCATACAAGCAAAAGGTACACAACAGGTACCCCGAGTTTGTTTTGGGTGTTTTTCTAGCGGATAGAGAGAGTCCGATTGTTTTGTTTACATAACAACAACAATCGTGGGAATATTTATTTTTACAGTCGTTGAATTATTACGCTTCCATTAGCTATAATACCTGATAATTGCACTATATATATATATATTTTTAAATTGGACACAATTTTAGCCCGAGCGTGAACTCATTAATGCTGAACCAAACATCCCCTGGTCACTTGCAGCAGACAGTTTACATCCGGACCAATCTAGGCCAATGGTACAGATCATAGGGGTCTGCAAACAAAAACCCATAGAGTATATACTGGCTAATATTTCCAAAAAATGGTTTCTCCTTTACTGATTTTGGGTAACGTGCCTTTTCTTATATGTAAACTCTTGAATGGTCATCGGCCCACATATTGAAAACAAAAAAAAAAAATTCTATAGATTGAAATGCCCGCAGAGCGGTCACTTTTCGCTGAGAAATGGATCCCATTCCGTGTTTTCTTTTCTTGCACAGGTACCTTTCAAGCTGTAGCCATTGCATTCCTTCAGATGAATAAGCAGTTCTGCTTCAAGCAGTGATCACAGACACCAGCGGGCAGTTGATTCTACTGGGCCATATAGCTAGATAATAAATAACAGGGGGCGGGCAGGTAAAGATCTTTTGCTTTAACACAGTATTCGACAAGTGACGACCGTTTTAAGGTTTTGATCTCTTCTTGTATTGATGCCTTAGTGGGTTAAATTTTACTTGCATAGTGAGCCAGCACCACAATTTCAAACGGTAATTTCCATCTCAGAGCCTGAAGGCTAGAGCCTTATAGACTATAATTATGTTGGAATTGAAGGCGAGTGGGTCGCCAACGACTTGGTGATTGAAGTCACAAGTACAGCTGATCAAGCCGTAATGGTAGTAAAATACGACAGATTTAGCGACCCTGAACCCACGCTTTGAACTCACCGTTAACTAGCCGATAGCAATATTGGGATGCTTACCCTTGTCTCTACAGACATGTATATTTTTTGCATCAATACTATTTAGGCTTGTGAGCTGCAAGCATCTCATTGCACTGTCGCTAGCCGACAAAATATATGACCAAAGAAGATACATGTCCATAGGTATTAAGGAGTCTACGCTGTGTATATCCCCTACAAGTTCAGGTATAATTATTACGTACAGGCTCTGTTCAAAATTTCTTTTCAGAAATCCTCCTTATTTGCCTATACTTACTCGCTTCATGATATCAAACGACCTGCCAGAGCAACAACAGCAACCAATCCAATGTGAAATTTCTCAGAAGATTTGAACCAAAAATAAAAAACTAAAAGACAACTTTTAGAGAAAGGTTGTAATGAGTTTCTATGTGAGCTTCACTTGAAAAGAAATACCTCTATTTTGCCCTTTGTGAGCTTATTTGAAACAGTGGCTCGAGAGACCTAGCTGGCCGATGACCTATATGTAATTCCATGTGGTATATCTTGGAACTTAAACTGATAATTCTTTTTTAAAAGTAGGAAAACAGCGGCATAAGTCTGTCCATTGTCTCATTGTGCCTACAAGCTAAATACAACATGGAAACTTTCATATTCCCTGTCTCAAACTCGAACCCATAATAATACATGTAGATTACAAGGTGTTCCATATTATTCACACTTTAATCTGTTTTTGCAACAGAACGTCATAGACGTTTCTGTCAACATATCGCATGCTATCATAAGAAAAAAAAATTACTTAGACTAGCTTGCAGCAAACTATGCCCGGGAACCCATATCCATTAGAGCAATGGCTTGGTCTGGGACACACCTGTATCTAAATTTCTTTAGAAGACAAAAAAGCGGGGCCTTTAGGCGTTACTCATAGTCTGTATTATTTCAATGCAACACGATGGTTTTGTCAGATTTATGTCAAATTTGGAGACCTTCATGAAACCTTTCGCAATTGCTACACAAAGCTTTTTTAGTGCCTACCAAAACCAAAACCAAAAAAAAAAAAAAAAAGTTTGGGCACCAGAAAACTCACAGGTTGGTGCTGAATCAAGGGCCTTACCCGAGAATAAGCTCCAAAATGGCAATATTCGCAATGACTTCATTCATGGGTCGTATTCTACACATCTACTTTTTTTTTGGACATCATTTGTTGCGACCAAACGGCTTTAAAGCATTCTATCATTGCTTGAAAAAATGTATTTGAGATGCGACAAATCTTGGTAACTATGGTAAAAGATCTATGCCATCATTATTGATCAACTATTGACGTTTGTAGTCGCCCTTGAGCGTCAGCAAGTGTCGATATACAGTTCGTTCTTTGAGCTCACAATACAACGTTTCAAAAAATTACAATTCGTAAGAAAAATATAAAAAGCAAAGACAGCAACTTTGCGTTCACAAATAGAGTTGTCGCTCGCCAATTGCACTTGGAACTTGAACACTAAGCTGTTACTACACTGCTACCACTATACCTGCACGCATAATAACGACGGTTAAACTCTTTAAGTCAAACTAACATTTGGAAAACCTAGAAATTTTAACCGTGTGAGAATAAATGGTGTCTATTTAATCTAAGTTGACGAAAGTTATGAAACAAAGGTTTCTATTTATAACCGACGTCTTGAGACTATCGTCCAAGAGGGACATTGTACCCCGACATTTAGAAGAAACTTGGAAATTGAAACCTTCCAATCTAGCTGATTTCTGATACCATCTCGCTTCAACTTGAATGTAGTTTGAAAAGCGATGTTCATGTAGGGGAGAAATTAACGGGACACTATATGTAGTAGGGAAATGTGCTATTTTTATCATGGGTATTAAGGTGAATTATTCAAAATACTGTAGCTGGAGAAAAAAAATACTAGATGGCGTCTGAAGGGTGTCTTCAAAGAGGAAAATAACCAGCCGGTTCAGGATCTTGAAACATAAGCGAGCAAGGTGAGCCAGATATTAATTTTCGTTTATGTTCCAACATCCTTTGGAAAGTTCCGTTTTTGTCAGAGTTGCGCAAAGATGTGCATAAAGTTTGCACTACGATACTTGCAGTCTCAGGTAAAAATTGACTATTCTGTTAATCTATGATAACGGTCTTGCACCTTTAAAAGCTGGGATGGTCTACTGCTAGAGATACAAGGATGCATACTGGATATTGCTAGTTTAGAGCGGCCATAAACTAGTTCGGACCGCTGCGACCGGCGCTGCTCGAGTAGGGCTGGGATCTTCAGGTTTGTAATGTGGCCCACTCAATCTGGCTTTCAATATGCGTCTCGGAAGCCAGGAGTGATGGGGGCAGCAAGTGGGACGAAGTGTCATTGCCAGGAGCTCACGCTGAAGGTACCACTTTGCGACTGTGGTCCAGAAAATACCAGCTGAAAGATGTCTATTTGTCAAGCGCGTACCGTTAGGTCACAGTAATTAGATCACGTAGAGCAGGGTTGCAACATGATGCACTTGTGCTTATTACAATAATCCATGCCATGACGCACATGACTCAGCTATGGCCAGGAGCGCTTGTGGTTACGTGGTGCAAATAAGGAGGTGTCCAAAACATTTCACGTACTTGCCCGAATTAATAAAAAACGCAGCCCAATGAATTAGCCTTTAAAGTCCTGTTTGGGATTAACGAAGGTAATCGGCCTGCCATTTAGTCACTTGGTGGATAACTCTTTTTTTTTTTTTTTTTTTTTTTTTTTTTTTTTAACTAGCAATCTAATAGGAGCACCAATAGATTTACCAATATTATGTCAACCCTTAATCATGAAACAGAAATGTGTAAGATGAAAAAAAATTAAAAAAATTATTAAAACACCAGGGCATCAGTATGGCCCAGAAAATGCAGCTTTATTTTTAGACCGATCAGTGCTTGGACAAGCAACCGATGGAGATGAAAAGCCCTATGGGGTCAATGGTCTGGGCAGCTGAAATAGCAGCAAAGGTACATATGTAATCAGCAAACTGTGCTTTGTGCACCGATGTAACATGGCTACTTTGCTCCTACTTTTTTGCTTTTTTACCTTAAACATCGGAGTTTTATCAGTAGGGCTGCCAGCAACAGCCGCAAATACAGGCAGCTACAGACAAAATATGATGGGGTAGCTAGTTGGTAGTAGCGCAAAGCTAAGACAAGGCTCAATCGAGGTCTTCGACTTTTCGATAGCGCAGCTGAAGCTAATGTAGGTGAACGTTCGACCACAGACTATTGCGATATGAGCTGGCAGATCGGTGATTAGACCCGAAGAAAAACAAAGCTCTTTACAAACTCTGGGGATAACCGCATCAAGCTCGCGATGATAGGTTCTAAACACTCTACAATGTGCTAGGTGACACTAAGATTAACAATTAACAGCAGAGAAAGGCTGGCTGTAGAGTGAATCATGAGATCTACATGTTTTACAATGATGTAAACAACTGTCACCCAGGCAGGACCAAAATAACTCATATAAAAACGATGCATATATATATATATATAGGCAGCAATAAAAAAGACGGCTGGAAAAGTGTGCCATACTACAGGTTAAACAGACTCTTATTAATTGTTATTGTTGATGACAATCTAGGGTCTAAATGCTTTAAAGGTAAAAGATAGCCAACTACAGCTAGCTGATTGATGTGCATAACAGCAAAAGGATGGCAAGCTAGCTAAACAAGGAAGTTACGACGTCAAAAAGTGATGACGTCCGAGGGCAATGTCACCGAGCGCATGAAGCCTACAATGAATTGAGGTTGGCCTATGCCAGTCTACGAGCTCTCGAGCTAGCACTGGCCTCGGATTTAGCGTACGTCTATTTGCAGACAAGGCCGGGACCAAGTTGATCAAAACATCAAACGAAGCCAGCCACCCAGCCTCTGCTGCAACGAAGACTCTAATTTTGGCTAACCGAGCTCATTGTTTTGTAGAGTTGTATACAGAAAAGGGAAAAAAGTATGCTAGATCAGTTGCAAGCGCAGTTTTAAAGAAAGAGAGAAAGGGAAGAAAAGAGTTTAGAGGTACATGAGCGAGCCTTGGTCTAGCAGAATACCAAATACAAACAAAGTGAAAAGATGTGCATTTGGCCTATGTCGCATAGATTAACGAGATTCTTAGTGGTATGGTTTCCTTTCTTTTTTCTTTCTTTTATATACCAAAAAGGATAGAGCAGATGTACCAGGCCGAAAAGGGAGACAAAGAAGTACTGTCGCTAGACTACTGCCGCCTTCGACGACGACGGCGGTTGTGGCCCAATTCGGAGGTCCTAAGTCTGGGTTGGTCAGAGCCGGTGTCATCGCGCAGTGGAGCAGCTGCAACAGTGTATGGCGGCATAACGTTGAGATGACGCTTGGTGGATAATTAATAACAATTGTTAAAACTCATACATTTGGCCAAAAAAAACAATTACTAACGTTGTATTAAGGGTTTCAAAAGGCCAGAGCAGTGTGAGACAGCGGCAGCTGCGAGAAGGAAACCAATGTATCAAGTTTTGGGAGGGTACCACTGCCTTGGACAATGTATTGGAGTGTCGAAGTTGGCAAGTGGGTAACTATAGAAGAAATTGTAGGAGCACCAAGAAAGTTAAGGGATGCAATAGAAGCCCTTTACAGCTGTGTCGGTAGACATGCAAGCTCTGGTAATCTACCATGCATAGCATGGACTGAAAAAGAAAACATTCGTATTGCCAGCCCACTTGTACTCAAGCCTTGAGCACCGCAATTGTATCAACAGCTGAACTCTAGAGAGAAGCGTACCAGCGTCAGGCCAGTTGGCTAAACGCCAAAGTTTTAACTCCGGGGTCTCCAAAGAAGATTGTTGCAACTGCTAGGAGTGGTACATCCAGTTTTCTGTCAACAGCCCAGAGAGAGCGCACGCCAAACAAAAGGTTTCAGCACTAGTTCTCCGTCTCCATCAGTCGCTGCTAACACTTAGACCCAAACTAATTCATCTTTTTCCTTTGGTACCGAAGTTATCAGCCGTCGTTGTCTTTGACGTCTACAAAAAAGCAATTATCCAGCAGCAACTCAATAGCAAGTTACTCGCCCGATGCCATCATTATTAATATTGTTTTTGTATTTCGTTGAGACTGGTCCATGATTCAAAGACAAGCTAGGTACCTAGCTGCTGCTACTTTTGTCGTTACCATTTATTGATCCTACAACAGCTAATTCGTCGCCTTGACAAAAAAAAAACAACAACATGTAGATGAGAAACGATGTTCTAAACAGTCCATCTTTTGCGACGGCACGGCCAGAAGATCATAGAAACGCCTGACAGACCAGACTTTTGGTTTGAAGATAACGCCGGGCGGTGATGTTATCGCCGCTTGGGCCCTCTGTTTGTTTAGCATCATTGCCAGACGATGTACATTCTGGCATCACCTTCTAGCAGAACGATCTTCATAACCGTCCAAGACCTTTCTTCTTTCTCTTTATTTCTAATTTGCCGTCATGACCTTCCTCTGCTCTTCGTATGCTCTTCTGTTTTTCGTCTGTTCTTCGTCTCTTCTTTTTGTCTTTTGAATTTCTTTTTTGGAAGAAAGGAAAAAACAACAAACAGGTCGAGCCTTAAAAAAAGAAAATTTCAGCTTTAAATTTAAAAAAAAACAAAAACAAAAACAAAAAAAAGAAATGTTGTAATCAAAAACGACCATGCTCAGCTTTGCAAACTCGTCGAACAAATATTTCGAATATATGGAATACCCATAGAATATATCAAAGATTTGGAAAAGAAAAGATATGGAAAAGATCATCGAATACATAAACTATATATATCCTCAATCAAATCACAAACCTCTTTTCTATTTTCATCATTCTCTTGCGTTTCTCAGTTATATATTACCTACGATACTTGTTTTTTTTTCTCTCTCTCTCCTAACTTGGCATTCACGACACTCATTCGTAATGAACTCCAACTACCTAGTACCACCATCAAAGTCACCTCTCAGTCTCCCAAAGTTCAAGGTCCCCGAGTCCTACCCTGCGACGCCGATAGCTACCCCCAACATGGAGAACACTTCCTATATGCCCTCGCTGCTGCCGCCGCTCGCCAAAGTTCCGGGCACGCCGCTGCCGACACCACAGCTTCCTTATGATCAGTCATGGCCCAAGGACGTCAACAGACAGCAGTTGCCCTCCCTCAAGCATCTTCCTCTCATGGACTTCCATCCGCCCCAGCATCATCAGCCCACCCAGCATCCCGAGTACTACCCTCCACCTCAGCCATACTACAGCTACCAACAGCCAGCAGTGGTGTCACAGCCACCGCAGCCCCAGTACTATGCGACTTACCACGTCAAGCAGCAGAGCCACACACATCATACAATCTTGAACTCGTCGCGCGAAATCAAGCGCCGGACAAAGACGGGCTGTCTAACCTGTAGAAAGCGCCGTATCAAGGTATGTATATCTTTAACTGGTTAACACCACTTCTATACTTTTGTGATACAGAACTAACTCTAAGTTTGTTTTCTTTCTCTTGTTAATAGTGTGACGAGAGACATCCAACCTGCTTTAACTGCGACAAGTCTAAAAGAGTGTGTTTGGGCTATGACCCACTATTCACTCTCGCGCACGATCGCAAGGCATCGACGTCTTCGACCGAGTCACCTAAGTCTGCGCAGCCTCAAGGAGCGCCGCCCACCCCCGAGATGACACCGCAGAGCCCCAAGTCTGACTCGACCACGCTTGCAAGCATTAATACTCCGCGCACACCAACTTTTTCCATGGAAACCCAATCAGCCACGCGATGCTCGGAGTCCTGCAGCAAGATGAACATTAATAGTCTGCTAGATGCCGCCGCAGTCATTGAAGAGGAAACTTCCAGCCGTAAGCGCAAAGCGTCAAGTGTCGACGTTGACAGTGAAGAGCCGTCGGCCACGCGTGCACCCAAGAAGCTCTGTGCAGCAACTCTTGACGATCGTTCTTGTGACAGCTGGGACGATGTTGAGCGTATCTTCACAGAAAATATTGCTGGATTTCTTGACAGCTTGCTTGCAACAGATCGATTTTCACAGATGAACATTCTTGGAAAAGCCAAGGTATGTGGACTGCCACTCGATGGCGGCGATGCCATCAACATTCCCATTGGCGGCACCATCAGTAGCCCTAACGGCACCGTACGCGTGGGACAGGACCTTGCAACTTTGGAGTCCACCAGACACCTGCTTTCCATTCTGTGCCCTAGCTTTTATCTGGACAATTTATCCATTGATGACCCGAGCGTGGGTAAGCTAGAGGAGCTGCGCATATCGAGCGACTACAAGCTCTTGCGCGCTGTGGTTCAACTGATGACGGCGTCCAAACACACGCAGTTTTTGCCAGTTGATGACAAAGATGAGGAGATTTTCCAGCGCATCCAAGCGCTGCATCGATTTATCACTGGGGATGAGCAGCAGCTGTACCGTGCCACACCAGCACCCGAGAACCAGCACCAGGTGTCGGGGGTGCTTGCGCGAGGACTGAAAAGCGCAACACCGACAGAACTGTGGTCAGTGCTGACAATGCTGGCTCAAGAGCCTGTGCAGCTAGCGCCTGCCGACGAGGACGAGCTGGTGGAGCTGGCGCGAAGCAGCAGCAGCGACGCAGCGCTGCGGGTGCCACTGCTGCTAGCAACCAATCATTACCTGCTGACGCGTAGACCGCAACAGCAGCTGGTGGCCGGCAAAGACAACAGTTTGAAACTGTTGCTGCATGAAAGCAGTTCATCTGGCATGAACGGCAATGTGGTTGCGCGCCGACTGGTCAACATGGTCATCAACTGAGCCCGCATCAACAACAACAATAACAACAACACTGTTGGTGTTGTTTAATTCTGTAGCTATATTTATTCTAATTCTATTTATTTATTCTAATTCTATTTATTTATTCTAATTCTATTTATTCATAATACTTATTTTTTTTTTAATCCTACTGATGCATGGCTGCTTGCTTGCTTGCTTTGCTGTTGCTGGTGTGCCGCTGGTGATGCGCCGGTCCGGGTAGACAATAACCCTAACCGCGGCCATTGGATTGCTCTTGTGTTTTTCTTGGCCTCGCCCTTTGTGTGACAAAAAGTGATAATTGGGCGGGGATGAGGGTGCATTTATCACTATGAACACTCAAAATATCATGCATATCCCGTGCTTTCTGCATTTGCTATTCTGCCCATTTGAAAACCTTCGGCTTGGAATGAAAAGGGCCCTTTGAGACATCAGAAGAAGACACAATTAAAATGCAAAATATTTAAAAATAAATAAAAATAAATAAATAACCAGCTCGATCCCTGCAGCTCAGTTTTCTTTCTTCCTTTCTCTCTTTCTCTGTTGCACCATCACCTGTTTAGCTCGTCCACCCCACGCTCGTTTCCTTAGCCAATTGTTGCAGCCCATCTGCAAAACACCACACCGTTTCGCAGACTAGAATAAAGGGAAAATTCACAAGGCATTACCAAGGCTAAATTATAACCATACCACTAACCGACTCTTTTTTGTTTTTTTGTTTCTCTGCCACGTCTTCACTATGGCTATCAATACGCGCAACCTCACTTCCCCGGACTCTCCGCCGAACCCGCAGCAGCCTGTTCATACCACTGCCGCACCATCCGAAGACAATGTCCCTGAAGAGCCTGGATTCTATTTTCAACCTCCTCGCAATGAGGAAGCCTACCCACCACCCCGTAACCCATTTTTGACAGACAGCACTTCGGACGAAGCCTCTCTGGGCTCAGACCAGCACTTGTTTGTTTCTGAGAACAACAACAATAACAACAACAACAACATCTACAGCACATCTGGTAGTGAATCCACTCATGGTGGTGGGTATCCAGAACGATCCGCATACCTTCCCCAGGAAACTGCCCCAGCTGCTATCGACTATCCCAGCGGTAACTATACTTCGTCGTACACCCCGGCTGGCGGGCTTCCAACACCAATGGGCATGTCCACTGCTGCTGCCGTCGCTGGCTCCGCGGCAGCTGTTGCAGGTGCATCCGCTCAATTGCTGCCAAATCCTTCGTCGCGCCGGTCGTCAGCCTCGCTCAATATGCTTTCTGCAGAGTTTGACCGCTACCCCAACCGCATCTCGTCCGCGGCTCCTTCTATAATGTCTATGGGTGCAGGTCACTCGCTGCTGCGTTCGGGCAACAGTGACCTCTACCTTAACAAGCACAACCGCGATTCCTCAATTTCAAATGACTCTGGCGTATCCTCCGTCTCTGCGAACGGTGGCGGCCGTCCTGCTGGAAAATTTGCGTTTCAGTCGGATTTCTCACCATTTGGCGGCTATCCCACGTCCTCTTTCCCGCTTCATATTGATGAGAAAGAGGCAGACGACTATCTGCACAACCCAGACCCTATTCTAGATGCCAAGTACGACCGCAAGTGCCAGCGCCTAGATAAACGTGGTTGGTTATCACTCTTGGCAATGCTCGCGCTACTTCTAGGCGCAATTGTCCTCTTTATTGTCTACCCTGTGTTGACCTACACGGGACATACGAGCGAGCACAGTCGCCCTACCACCGCCGTTGAGCAGTACGAGGTTCTCACGACATACGAATACAACATCCTCTCGGCCATCCGGACAACGCTTGTAGACCCGGACACACCGCAAGATGCCAAGAGTTTTACTGCTCTGGATGGATCAAAATGGACTCTGGCATTCTCAGAGGAGTTCAACAAGGAGGGCCGCACCTTTTACGAAGGTGACGACCAGTTTTGGACTGCCCCAGACATTCACTATGCTGCTACGACTGATTTAGAGTGGTACGACCCTGATGCATCCACAACTGCCAACGGCACGTTGGTGTTGACTATGGATGCGTTTAAGAACCACAACCTGTTTTATCGCTCGGGAATGCTTCAGTCGTGGAACAAATTGTGTTTCACTCAAGGCTATCTCAAAGTCAGCGCGCAGCTGGCTGGCTATGGTCATGTTTTAGGCCTGTGGCCCGGTATCTGGACTCTTGGAAACATTGGCCGCCCTGGATATCTGGGAACGACCGAAGGTGTCTGGCCCTATTGTTACAGTGAATGCGATGCAGGTATTACACCTAACCAGTCATCAACTGACGGCATCTCGTATCTCAAGGGCCAGAAACTGAATGCGTGTACGTGTGATGGTGAAGACCATCCGAACCCCGGTGTGGGCCGTGGTGCTCCGGAGATCGACGCTCTCGAGGGTACTGTTAGCTCGGATTTGAAGGTCGGTGTTGTATCGCAGTCGTTGCAGCTGGCACCATACGATATTTGGTATATGCCAGACATGAACTTTATTGAGATTTACAACCGCACCACAACGGTGACCAACACGTGGTTTGGTGGCCCGCTGCAGCAGGCCATTTCAATGGCATCAACGCTAAATACATCGTGGTATGAGTATTCAGACACCCCAGGGTATCAGTCATATGGGTTTGAGTATCTTAACAATGACAACACTGGGTATATCCGCTGGTTCATTGGTGATACCCCGACACACGCACTCTATGCACCGTCATTGGGACCCAATGGTAACGTTGGCCAGCGCCAGATTTCTAAGGAGCCCATGTCCATTATTTTAAACCTGGGTCTTTCGAACTCGTGGGTCTACATTGACTGGCCGTCATTGGTGTGGCCAAGTCACATGCGCATTGACTATGTCCGGATATACCAGCCACCCAAAGCAATCAGTATTACTTGTGATCCCTCTGGATACCCAACCTATGACTATATTGAGAGTCATCGCGACGTGTACGACAATCCAAACATTACGTCGTGGGAGGACACAGAATATGACTGGCCTAAAAACAAATTGACTGGATGCTAATGTGTTTATTTGAGTGTTTTTATTTTTTTTTTTTGTTTTTTTGTGTTGATATATTTTAGTTTTTTACTGGTAAACGGAGTTGGTTATTTTACTTATTTTTTTTTCGGAAGCGTCAATCATATACTATATATCTCGAAAATTAGTTGAAATTATACTATCACGGGCCATGGACCCCTCTTGCATCACAAGTTGATGATGGCCATTGGCTGGTACAACAACCCTTTAAGCGGTGGCCAATCAGCGGCTAATTATTACCGATTTGTCATGTGATTTGAGACCTGAGAATTATTACTAATACGCAATCCAAAAAAAAAAAAAAAAAAACCACAATTTTTTATTTTTCGAAATTTTCTTCTTTTTTTTTTTTTTTTTTATTCCATTT
>Ga0160505_100831_pt1 | contig 15793 bp, 6 predicted proteins | sample DIDeMG_FD_108225 | JGI IMG/M metagenome (GOLD analysis project Ga0160505, IMG submission 108225) | Enriched chicken feces microbial communities from UW Madison campus, WI, USA - DID2874_E49_Stillage MG | ecosystem: Host-associated > Birds > Digestive system > Large intestine > Fecal ... | reverse complement strand
TTTTATAGTATCCTCAAGGGTACCGAAAAGATTCTACCCCCCGCGCCAAAAAGTCTCTTAAAAGTAAATGATTTGAAGAGCCCTGTTTTTTCATGGCTGTTAGTTAAAAAAAAAAAAAAAAATATTGGTTCGAAGGTCTAGCGATATTAGTGGATATTCATGAAGCTAGAGGGAAAAGGGGAATGAATGAAAAGAGTAACAATAAAAAGAAAGGGAAGTGAAAAGACATAAAACACCACATAAAAAAATAAATTAAATTAAATTGACTTAATTTAGACTAATTTAAAATAAAATAAAATTTAAATAAAATTTAAAAAATTTCTGGGTTTTGTTTTTGTCTTAATTTGGGTTTCGCATTACATCATAAACAAACACAACGTTTTGTTGTTTTTATTGCACCTTCATTTTTTTCAACCTTATTAATAATGATAATTAAATTCATATAGCAGACTAAATGGGTCTTTTTTTTTTCATGTAGCATTAATCTACGTCTTAGGACTGTAGCTATTATTGTTTCACACTTCCTAATTACGAGACAGCCCTATGGATCTTGCATCAGATTAATGGTCAATGTTTCAAGTGTCACATCAGCTTCACTCTAAATCGCTAAACTGCCAACAAAATCATTGTCACACAATCTTCCCGGTTTAACCTAACAGCATGTTTGATAGTGCACTCATTGCCACTAATAACTGCCTCCATAACGTTCAACATATTAGAATCTTTTAGCTCTTTGTGAGCAATTACTTATACTGTATGGAAAAAAGTAAACATTCTAAAAAATGGTAGCCAAAGGCCAGTGGGCAGCAGCCTTTTGTCTAAACTCGTCCACCTTTTCACTGCCTAGCTTCTTTAAAATCTCCAGTCCTCGGAGCGCATCAAGAGGCTCCACATCCTCGCTGACAAGTAAATTGTTAAAAACAGCATTTTCAATAAGAACATTTGGCGAATCGTGCTTGATCTCAAGGATAGCAGTGATGTACTCAAAGACGGACTCCGCCGTGGTGCCCAAAACCTTTTCTTCAACAAACTTGACAAGGTCATCAACAGCCTCGATACCGGTGTAGGCATTAGGAAGAGTGCGCTCAACAATCACCTTGATGGCAGGAGGGACAATAGTTTCATTCTCAGGATTCTGGACAGCATTCTTCAATCTAGCAACTCTTTGCGCAACCCATGCATCAGAAGCGCCGCTAGTCTTACCCTTGGGTGAAACAGCCTGTAAAGCCAAAAGGTACTTGTGCTGCTGCGAGTAAATCTCATAACCAATAGTCCATGTAATTAATGACGTTGGGCCTTGTTCGCTCAAGGGCTTCCAGTATCTGGCAGCCTCAGCTAAGGGATCTTCGGCTTCCAGCAGCTTCTTACCATTGGGGTCCAAGTCAACAACAGGTTTAGGTGTATTGGGGTCTTCCTTGGCAGCCTTAGCAGCCTGGGCAAGCTTCTCTCTCTCCTCAGTCTCCCTCTTAAGCTCCTTAACTCTGTCCTTCTTGATCTTCTTTAAAGCGCGCTTGCGTTCCTCCTCACTGAGTTGCTCAAGCGCCTTCTCAGCAGCAATCTCGTCTATCTTTCTTTGATCATTATCCTTCTTAATAGTAATGTAAAGATCGGTAGCACCCTTGGCAGCTCTATGGTAGGTATGCAAGTCGTAGACTCTGTCAGAAAAACTAATGATATCAATGTAAGCACGGGCAGTACCCTTGAGCAAACTGTATGAATGGAAGTCAAACTGATCAGTGAAAATCTCTCTAAAAACGTTGTAAATGCCCTCAAAGCTCTTTAACGAAGGGCCATAGTTGCCAACGCGCTTGTAAGCCTCGGCCAACTCAATCAAACAGTACAAAGACTGCATGTCGTGCATGTCACGAACACCAGAGCCATTGGCATCATTTTTAGTGAACATGCTGAGAGTCTTGATAGCGTCCTCAATTTTGTTGGCTCTCAGAAGATACTTACCAGTCTTGGAGTTGACAAATCTATCAGCCTTATCCGAAGCCCTAGCTTCCTCCAAGACAGCACTGGCACCAACAAGGTCACCAGCGTGCTTAAGGATCTTAGCCTTGACAAGGGAAAACTCGACGAAATATTTTTCAGGGCTAAGCTTGAAGCATTTATCAATGTACTCAAGACCAACATCATTCTTCTTGAGGTAGCTGTAGTGTTGTGCCAAGTAAAAAGTTACCCATAAGAGGGAGCTATCTTCACCAGGGTTGCTCGAAAGAGTCTGATACAATTCAGTGACAACCTCGTCAATAATCTTCAACTTGGATTGATCCTTGTAAAAAGACTTGAGACTGACAAAAGTAGAGGGAACACCTCTCTTGAAAAAATTGGTCAGGTAGCTGGTCACGGAGGCCTTAAAATCAGCACCAGTGAGAAACTCTAGAGGAATGGCCTTGATAACAATACTTCTAGGGTACTTTTGAGCAAGCTTCTCATAGAGGATTTTGCGAAGCTTAGTGTTGCTGGGATCGATGCTAAGGGCTTCCTCAAGTTTGAAAAGATATTCTCTGTTTTCTGAGTTTCTCTTGACCAGAGCACGGTACTCTCTCTCAGCCTCCTTCTTGCGGCCGAGCTCAAGCAAGTATTTGGCGCGGTACTCCATAACACTCAACGGGTCGTTAACATCATCAGCAATGCTATCCAAGTGTTCAAGGGCGCGAGCGACATCGCCGCTCTCGTAGATAACAACATTTTTAAACAGAATCATCTCGGTGTTCTCCAGATCAGTCTTGGGAAGCTTAGTGTTGATCGCCTTTTCAAAATTAGTTAAAGTGTTCTCAGAGGCGCTGTACTCCTTGTTGAGAAACTGTGCAACAGCAAGGGCAGACCAATTCTGACGAAATCCGGGCTTTCCCTCGAGAATTTTACCTCTAGAGATGACGGCACCAGCAAATTGCCGGGTCTGGGATTGTAGCATAGCGAGATCTCTGCAGACGGAAGCATTGTTGGGCTCAAGCTTGAAGGTCTTGGTGAAAGCCTTGACAGCCTCTTCATAGTTCTTCTCCATTTTAGCGTGGATGCCATACAAGTGCCAGCAAATGTAGCTCTCAGGGTCAGTCGTCAAAGCTTTCTTCAAATCAGCGATGCCCTCATCTTTCTGATTAATATGGCATCTCATCAAACCTCTCAGAGCAGTGGTTTCACCATGTCCAGGGTTTTTCTTAAGGATTTGTTCCGTGATCTTGTGAGCCTTTCTGTATTGATTGGCTTCGTAGAGCTTGATGGCATCACGGAAGTTCGATTGATCCTTGGAAGAAAGAGGTTTAGAGCCTTTGGTCGACATTGTTGATGTAGTTTTACCCCAAGATTATCTATAAATACCGAATATTTGGTGTTTTAAAACGTTGTCTTGTTGTACAAAAAGCGGGTAGTAATAACAAAAGGGAAGAGAAAAAAAAAAAGAGGACGCAATGACCATGTAGCACCAAACAAAAAAAGTGGAAAATTTCCATTATGAGTCGAAAATGGAAACCCCATGAGGGTGCAACTTTTTGTACTTGACCCAAACTCTTGGAGAAGTTGAAGAATATTATCCAACACATAAAATAGAAACTATCCCATATATATAAAAGGCAGACAGAACCTTGCAGTATAATGATCTGCTTTAGTTTAAATGAATAAAATAAAACGATGATATAAAATATAGATACATTAACCAAATCCTACTTTAAATACAGAATAAAGATACGTTTAAGGCTTCTTGGTCGCAACAGCAAGACAAGCTTCTTCATATCCCGGAATATGAATATAATGAACACCGGCGTCAGTCAGCTTTTTCTTTCCAACATTGTTGGCAACAAAAGTATCAGGCTCCAAAACACCAACGAACACAGTCTGGATATTGGTGTCAAGAATCCTGTCAGTACAAGGCAGGTTTCCACTAAGTCTTTCAGAGCAAGGCTCCATGGTGGTGTATATGACAGTACCCTCAGGAACTTCTCGAGTTCCGGTCTTTTCATAGTATTTTTCAAGCGCACATTGTTCAGCATGTGTGTTACCGGGAAGTTCGCGAGAGTAACCAGTAGATAAAATTTCACCGTCTTTGACTAACAGAGCCCCGACCGAGAATGCAGTCTCAGTGCCTTCACACTTCTTTGCTTCCTCTAAAGCCAGCTCCATATACCTTCTGTTGGGCTCAAGCGCCCACTCAGGGAAGGGGGTAGCATAGCTCCACGATTTGTCGTTCGCAGAGTAGGTAAGGGCATGCAACCAGAGATCTAAGTCGTTTGAGCTGGGGTCAGAGAATAAATCGGTCTCACAAACCTCACACTTAGCTCCAGTAAGCATTTCACCCTTAAAGTCCGATTCTTCAATAACAGGATTGATCCAGGTACCGGCGGGTCTTGATCTACCAATATGTCCCAGCCGCTCAGCAATGGCCTCATCGTCACCAGCGCCATTCTTACCCAGTTCAGGGCCCCAAACCCACTCATTCGAATAGACAGGGTCATTTGCAATCGGATGACCTAAGTACTGAAGATGAACTCTAATTTGATGAGTTCTGCCAGTAAAGGGGCGGCAGCGGACAATACTTGTCTCGCCATCGTAGGAAATTCTTTTAAACGCAGTCTTTGCTGGCTTGCCAGTAGGCTTAACTCGGTTCAAAGCAACTTTAGGAGCAACAGTCAAAAGGGGCTCTTCACAGACAATGTCACCGAGAGGGAACTCGCCCTTGACTCTTGCAACATATTCCTTTTTAACCTCTCTGTCTCTTAAAAGTGCCCCCATCTTGTCTGCACCTTTACCGGATTTGGCAAGGAACATCAGACCGGAAGTCAGTCTATCAAGGCGGTTGCATGCTAATGACAGTGTTAGAAAAAAAAAACCCCCAAAAAAAGAAGAAATATCAATTTACTCACGGTGAACATTCTTGTTTTGTTCATGCTTGAGAATCTGAACAACAGAGTTAAATCGGTATCTACCTGTCGGATGCACAGGCATTCCAGAAGGCTTGTCAATCACACAAAGTTCATCGTCCTCAAACACAATCCTAATATCACTCGAGGTGACAGGAGGCTCGTGTTTATGAGTTCTATGACTGATCTGATCTCCGTTTCTAATAATGGTATCAAGGTTTGCAACTTTTTTGTTAACCGTAACCTGGCCGCGCTCAATAGCCTGTTTATAGTAAGCAGCATCTCTATCTCTGAACTCAGACGTGAAAAGCTCAAAGATGTTTCTGTCTCTCCAACGCTCTTTGCAAAAAGTTAAGTAGGTGAAATAGTAAGGGGGAACTCTTCTCAGATTTCCATCAATGACGTACTTTGCACCTTGAGCCACTTCATCGGCAATAGTAATTTCATTAGAGACACCCTTAATTGCTTGGCCTACTTGCTCACTGGGAGTGGTCTCCTTAGCATCCATTTGCTGCCTCTTGATTCTAAATCCATTTGCATCGTAAAGTGAGGTAGTCTGTCGTGGCGCTGACCTCTTACCAGTGGTACTCACTTTAAATCTGGGATTAGTTGTAGGATGCCCAGATTCCTTAGCTTCGATTTTTTCGACTAGAGACGCAACAACTCCAGGGTTGTTGTCTTCTTGAGGGTTTGTCGGGTTCATTGTGTTGGTGGAGTATGGAAATCGGGTGCCCTCCTTGACAAAACAAAGGGTCTGTCGAAAAAGTGATCTAACACGGAGATATGAATTCAACTTTTCTGTTGGACAGGCTCCTTGTTTGAATCTGGTATGCTGAAATTTACAGCTAGAGCTGGATGTTGAATAAGAATCGTCTTCCCTTGATGGTGAAACAAAATGGGTATTATGAAAATTCGAAACAGTTCTTGTTGGGAGGTGATTAGATAACAAATGACATAAATACAAATATTTGCGACATAAGACTTGTATAATATGGTTTTATGTCCAAATGGCTGATCATAACAATCAGTTTTCCTATCATCTCTTGGATGCTATTTAACAGCTCCAGTTGGGTTCAATCTTTTTCTTCTCTCTTCCTCCAATTCAACAGTCCACAATCAAGTTGTACTTTTCTCTATAGTTTACAACTCACTACTCGTTAAATCTTTTTTATTACCAAATCATTTCACTATTTGAAAATGCATGCTGAAGACTGGCTTTTAGCTTTTGTTGCTATCCTCCTGCCGCCTGTTCCCGTCATTGTAAAAAGAGGGTTCTGTTCCGCTGAATGTATGTTGATAGCTTATCATGAAGTTGCCACCATTTGAAGATGAGTACTATTGATCACATCATTGTGTCTTTTACTGATTTTAAACATCATTATTATATACTCTGAAATATCATAGTCTGTTTTGCTAACCATTGCCTTTCTGGCATTTTTATTTTTTAGTGCTGATTTCGATTTTCTTGCTAATCCTCGGGTTCTTACCATCTTTAATCTACGGCTGGTACATCATCTCCAAATATCCTAGAACCGAATACCTAAATCTTGATGATTCCGCTACTTACGGCTCGGTCTAAACATCGGAAACTATGTTAATTCTCTGGTTCACCATGAAAATTTCTATTGCTTTTTTTATTTTATTTTATTAGCTCTTGTTTGTTTAGTTGAGGTATATATATAGCGCTCAATTGAACTCCCCACTATCAAATTGCTACTGCTATCTGTCTATACTAAATCATGAATGTTTCTATCATTATAAACTGCAAAAAACCTAAAAGACTAGAATCATTTAGAATGTAACTATGTTTGGCTCAACAGCTAGAATGATATCACAGTCTGTATTGCAAATAAAATAATTGAGGTACGTTTTAGGTACTTGAAATAAGGTTGACAGTACAGAATATATATTTAATTCTGAATCAAATCAAATATTGCTTGAGTTATGGGACACATCCAACATACGATGTTGAGTTTCTGGCTAAGGACGCTACCAAAGATGAAAACCAAAATTTGAAGACAGTGTATATCAAAGCAGTAAAAGAGTAAATCCATATAAATTGGAAGACTAATCCTAGCTGGACTATCAGTGGTCGACATCCAGCCCGTGAAACGTCTGGGGTGTTTTGATTTGAGACATATCAGGCCAATTGATGTTATTACTAGACTTCAGCTTGCTTGACTACTTTGGTAATGAATATATCGTTACTATCTTCATATTTGTTAACTTCTAAAGTTTCTGTAAAATTAGGGTATCAGTGAATTTAAAACCAGAAAAATCTTTGCAGTTGGTATTGAGACCTTGACTAAGCAGTTTTCTTTAAAAAAAGAAACAAATATCTTTTATATTGAAGGTGGTACCTCAATTTGAACTGTATGGCAATTATCAATTTGTAGCTTTACACTGTTCAGTAAATTTCAGGACAATGTAGTTCAAGAGGAAATGAAAAAAAAGAAGAGGCTGGGAGACGATTAAACTTATAAGAATAGTATTATCAGAATCTGTTATATGAAATGTTCAATCCAAAAAGCTGACCAAAAACACAAAATTGGGCAATAACCAGCATCTTAACTATTCTTCTACAGATCAGCAATATTCACAGTGTTGTGGTGAATTATCCTGAACTAACAGAAACTGTATATAACAATGCGGACCACTTTCCCGCGAAAGGTCCCAGGTCTGACAAGACTTAACACATGCAAAACTATTATCAGATATGAATCCTTGAAGCTTAGAATTGGGACCTGACCAAGAATCTTACTGGAGCCGTGTGTTGATAAAATTGGTGGAAACCAAACATTGAGCAGAGACCCAAAAACATGAGAATGACTTTGCTTGCCATGAATTCATAACAGATTTATTCTTATCAAGAGACTAAGCTTCCAGCCGAAATCATTCTCGTACCTTTAAATGATGCTACATTGTAATAATATATATTAAATAGAAATGCTTCGACCTGTCCACGTCATATCTCTAACTCGTCTCAAGACTATTTACAATCAAGCCAATTTATTTTTATTCGGGCCATTACTAATACTTTGTTGTTGTAAATAAAAGTCGATAGTATACTATTTTTGGCTTTATATTGTAGAACAATTATTCTTATAGTGCTAGTAACCACTTTCTGTGGTATTACCGTCTATTTTGGTTAACTAATCGGAAAATTTGAGGCATGAAAAATCGGCTGAAATGTATGCAAACATGAACTTTTGTAGAAATAAAAGATTTAACTGTAGGTCAGACCCAATGTTATAACTGAATCAACTTCATAGTGGTAGCGGGGGTCTTGACGCATCTCAAACCATAATAATATTTTCAGTGCTTCGCTTATACAGTCAACCTAAGTATAGCTTAAGTTCAGTTTCGCAGTCAACTAGAAAATCTTTTTTTTTCCGGATAGTCATCACTTGGTTTTCGTATTTGAATGTCAGTATATTCATGTGCTGATGAGCGGGCATAAAGTTATGTTAGAATAGTTTCCTGTTATCAGTGCATTGTGTCAGATCATGTTTACATTTAATGCGCGAAAATAATATTAAAGAGTATACCTTGTATAACAACACAGTTGAATTATAACACTTAAACCTGGTTGTATCTTTTAGATTTTACTTTTGTTAACGTCTCAATAAGCTGTGCCAATAGTGACGGAACCAAATAGATAGCAAATTAGTTCATTGCTCTAACATCAAATAGTTATAAACAAAATTATAAAACAAAATGACATACAAAGACATTAATTTCAAAAACATTTGCCTCTATGAGACTGGCAAGGTAGGGATATCAGTGTGTATTATGTAGTGACAAACTTACATTAGCGCTTTAATAGACTAGTACAATCTATCTTTATTTTCGTTTACACAGCTTTATATTACTGAACAGTATAGATTATATTGTCACTTACTCTCATTTAGCAACCCCGTTTCAAATTGATATAGATTTACCTATATTGGTTGGCACTTACAATATTCAAATGCTGGTTTTATGAACGCACGCTACCAGATAGAATTTATTATTGCTTATAATTTACCTTTAAAAAATTTTTTTTTTTTTAATTTTTAATTCTTTTTTGACCTCAGCTTCTATTTACTTGAGAAAGTAATTATACATTCGAGTAAAAAGTAGCGATCATCAATGTAATCATGATCTGAAACAAGCCTCGTGCAGTAACTGATCTTCATATCAACACCTACGTCATCCACCCATATGCTTCAAAATATTATTTAACGTTCTTTTCTGTGGATGCCTGCACAACGCAGAAATTTTCCCATTGTCGTGAGTCTGACCAACAGGGTCAACGGTGATGCAATATGCATGGACAAAGTTAAGCCCTCGAATCTAAACATTAAACTCAATCTGGCAAGAAAATTTTGGTTAACGCCGTACCCACGATTGAATCGACCTACCTTCATTGAACCAGGTTTTTATATTTTAATAAAATAGACAATAGCAAGTGTTTCTGTGTATTAGATGATCTGAATATGCACACAACGAACCAACTAGTGTTTAGAGCCTGTTAGCTACAATGTAGACATCGTGGGTATGGGCAGCACTAGGATGACGGATAGTTGCCAGAACAATATATATGGTATATACTTTGGAGTCATTGGCCAAATATAGTAGATGACTTAAAGCATGGTACAAAATACATTGAAATACTATTTCCGACCTACATGGTTCTTGTCATAGCCAATAACATTAGTAGCACTGGCAGTGAGATATCTTGGAGGCAAGTGAGAAAAAATAGCGAGAAGCAGTCTGTTAACACATAATTGTTGTTTTCAAATATTTTTCTTTTCATAAAACATGTTCATTGTGGTACCAACTACGTACCAATGCCAAAACCAACAGTCCAATAATATTCAGTATACATTTGTTCAACCGCAACTCTAAGCCAAGAAGACCGTCCGCTCAACTACTTGGCTATGTTAAAATAGTCCTAAAAACATAAAAAAAGAGGTGAAAACACCATAAAATAATGATAAATCATTTAAATGCCACCAAGATTTTTACTGATATGGTAGGATCGCCTTATATTAATAAAAATGTGATCGGCTAACCGGAGAATTTTAGTACAAGCCCCGAGAAAATTCTATACAAATTATAAAATATTTTATTTATCAAACAGTGGGGTAAGCCACTGTTTTTGTTATACAAATTTATTATAGACAACCCCTTTTAGAGAGATCAACTTCATCTCCAATAACGTAGATAGCAATGCTGGGTCATGCTTTTTTTTTATGGTCCTAGGTTGGACCACATAAGATATCACAGCTTAGAATACATCACACTCAGAAACAAGTAGGGAAGGTAATGATGATCGGTTTCACCCTCAAATATCCGAATGTATTGTATAATAAACTACTAAATTTTTTTAGAATTATCGGCTGTGAGAATCATGTCAACAGTTTGAGTCAACGTCTTGAAACATATTTATTTCAGCCTTTACAATTTTTTGGCTCAACAACAACAACAGTCTCAAACGGTTTTATTACTCGTTTTTTTTTTTGCAAATACATCTTTATTGAATGTTTCATTGATGAATGGTTCTAAAATATTAATGAAATAAAATAAAATAAAATTCTCGGAATATCTACACCACTGCTACCACTAAACTTCAAGATTGTTCGTGGCAGTTTCTTTTTTTGTATAATAAATGAGTCTACCCTATAGATGGAATATATTTAGCTCATTTCTATGTCATCGGGAGATTCAGCAAATATTGACTAAATAGGTTTTCTACAGGTGTCAGACACATAATCAATAGAATATCAAAAATTCTTTGAATCAGTCATATTCCTTACCGGCGATACCATTTTATTTTTTCCTTTTTGTATGGTTTTTAAACTTGCCTGTATACCTTAATTAAATATTGTACCTCATCTAAAGGTCTTTGGTAAGGGTGTCATTTAAATCTTGATAAGAGCGATTAATCTGAGTAAGAATCATGAGTGATTTTTTTAAAAATACCCGCGATTACGGTATCTTGATAGGCTAGCCATTTCAATACTATCAGTTGGTTGATTGACTTTAAAACTAATCAGCCAATAATGACCAGTTTATTTTGAATGATCTATTGCAGCTATTTGATAACATCAAAACTACTGCGGTGTAGGGATATTTGTAGCGAGCCTCTGGTTATAAGCGCGGAAATTTGAACCGACCGAAAAATTCATGTAAAATACAAAACTATGGGCAAGGGGTTCATTAAGTTTGACTCCAGTTTCCGGAGAAACCTGGAGCTGATCGTGTAGGGACTTTTTTTCTTCCCTGTTTTCTCCTCAAGTACAGAGCCAGTAGAGTAAAAGCTGAACTGCTTATACCTGTCCAATTTCTTTGTTCTGGAATTAGCAAACTACCTTGATGATTAATAATACCGGAAAACTATTATGCTGGCATGGAGAATAGAGATTTAGCCTAATGGTTCAAGTCCGGATATTGGGTTTGGTTTTTAACAACTTTCCAAGGTTGGTGTCAGGCTCAGTTCCCTTCTCTTGAGGTTTATTTCCTATCTTTCGTCCCAAGAAGTAAAAAACGTATCCATAATAAGGCTTGTTGAGTTGTGTACATCACGTGCCAGTTTCCATTTGAGACAGGATCCAAGGCTTTATCGGAGGGATAATTAGGGGGAAGTAGTGGGCTCAGTGCAGCAGGTAAAAAGGGAATAAGAAACCTCCAATTACTGAATCAATGCAGGTAGAGCCATATAAAAATTGACACGGGGTGATACGAAGGAAACTTTGGGAAACTCGGATCTTGCTCTGGTATGAAGCTCGGTGGTAAGCGTGGGGAGGGAGTAGTTGATGGTATAATCCTTATTGTTTGGTAAATATGGACAAGTAAGCAATAATAAAAATAGATTTCATCACATAACATCATAACATGATATGGGAACTTAACCTAACTTTTAGGGGCTTCAGAATCGGTTTCACTTCATTATTTGACCAAATAGCCATTAGTTATTAGCATTTCTATTAATTTGACCAAAAATAATTTGATCAAGTAAATGTAGTGTTTGGTCTCAATAAATATTAATATTTTGAATAAATTTTGAGAAATTACAACTTGCTGAAGGCCAAACTCGGAGGTTTAACATGACCTAACCACTTGCTACTCATATATTGAAATATAATTATCTCGAAATTATTGTGCAACATCGATTTCTATCGGTAATACCCAATCTGACCCCTGAACTATGAGACCCAAGTGATGTGAAGTGAAAATTCAGATCATTTTTCAATATTGAGAAGGTTTTTATTGATGAAAAAACAAAAAAAAAAAGCCCAATGGTTTTAGTGTTATGTACGTTTACCATCGGGGACAAAAAAACCAAATATGCACAAAGCATCAACTCATCGGATCCAAGAATGGCAATATTTGGCAGCGTAAACAATAAATACACGGTAATTTTTGTGCAGTGCTTGCATCCAAACCTCGAGTCACATTATGAATATCAGCTTGGAAATCATAGTCCAAAAAGCTCTACAATTGGAATTTTAAATAGCCCTGTTATAATTATCACTGGTTATTTGAGCATTAATGATTTGCTTCTTAAGCAAGAAAATAAGTGGAATTTAAATTTTTTAGTCGGGAATTCATACTTTCTGGTGATAGAGGAAAATATTCATGTATTACATGATCAATATGGATGTGCGACTATGAGTCTCAGAACAGATGTCTTCTGTTAGAAAACTGACTGCCATAATATAGACCCACCCCTCCTCATAAATTATTTCTGTCTTAAGTACTCTCCTTGAAATGAACAGTTCAAATAAATTTATAATCAGATTAATGAACACGAGAAAATTAACTCAGGTTTGAGAAGGTTTAGTTTGTACTTATTTACACTCAAGTTAGCCTGCCACAACCTTTCGCAAGTTATTATTTCATGGGATCACGTTTTCATCATGTTATTGCATCTGCTGATTTTAAAAACCACGAGCTCTGTTATTTCTACTCATGATCCTTATATTTTTGTAAATCCAAACGACTTTTAATTATCTGGGAAAAACCTGCCAGATAGAAATTAGAAATAACTCATCATGAAGATTGTAATTGTTAACTAAGAAATTGAAGCCTTCTACAAATGAAACCTTGATGCCCATTGAATTCAAACATATTGGCGTTTCCAGCATTTTTCTGTCAATATGATTGGGGAGAAAAAGCCGTTTTTTATGCTTTTGTTTAAAAAAATAAAACGGGAGCAGATGCTTAACCAGGTTATTGGTTTGTATGGAGTAAAAAAAATTTCAACTTTGTGAATTTTCGTGGATATTTTGGTGCCGTGAGAACGGAAAAATAATGCCTTTTATGGCCTCACTTTCAACGTGCATGCAAGTAAAACAGTTCCAGCCGTATCCTTTTTTCTTACTCACCCAAAGAGCCCTTTGGAAAGCAACATAGAAACCCAACCTTCCAACTTTTAATTTTAGTACTATAAGCAGGCCTATTTGGTGATACTTGTACTCTTCATTAATAAATTTCCGAACATCTTACTAGTAAGATCTGTGGAGGGAGTCCTGGCTTCCCATGCCCAGATAATATCGTAACCACATCCAACAATGGTCCGATCTATTTGCTATTCAAATATATGTTTTTTTCTGGATCAATAAAAGCGTGAGAAAATTTTTTCTTTAACTCATCATTTCACAAGGAGTATTCCGCCATTACCATAGGTAGGCGCGTTGCCTTGACGTTAGGGGATTTCAAGACGCTGTGTGTTGACGTTAGCGGACATAATTTCTAAAAAGTTTTTCGCACAATGCTTACCTAAATAGGGAAAAACATTCAATTTTTCCGATGAGTGACCAGAATTTTTAAATAAAGGCAAATTAAGCTCATTTGCGTAGCTAGTACTGTAGAATAAAATTAGCTGGAGACTGGGGTTGAATTGAAAGCTATATAAACACAAACAAGTCCAACATAATTCTATTATAAATTTTTGATCAAATAAATTCCTTTGATTAATAAAGATAGCATTTGGATTTGCCTTCTGTTTTATTATTACTATTACTTCATTTTATTTATTTGACTGTTCTATTAAATATAATGACGAACATTCTTAACACTTTACCGCCTTCTTACTACCCTCCCCCTGCCAGTGAGATTCACGCCTTTCCGGCGCATCTGGAGCGCACACAAAGTCGAGTCTCCACTATTCTTCCTGACTACACACCTGGTGTATCTATAACTCCAAACAAAACCAACGTTATAAATATGGTTTCAATCGTTCTGGATTCTCCTCAGACTACTTATGACATTGGTGATATTGTGCATGGTTCCATTGTTTTCAAACCCAGAAAACGTATTGATATCACAAGTATAGGAATTTACTTAATGGGTGAAGAAGTCACTCTGAAAAGTTCCTGGACTTCTGATCGCTTTGTTAAGCGTTCTTTTAAACTTGATCATCATATTGTCCCTGAAGAGACGTTACCAGAGAATAATATTTGTGAGCCTGGATTTACGTACTCTTTCTCTTTCCACCTGGTGATTCCTGATCTGATTCCTTCTACTGAAAATTCTTGCTGCAAAGATGGAGTTCCTTCACATTACAGATTACCCCCTAGTCTGGGATCTCCTCCAGAGCTTCCTGAAGGTATGCTAGATGTTCCTAACAGAGCAGCCAGAGTTACTTATTCTTTGGTTGCTTCTGTGAGAGTCCCAATGACTAAAGGCAGAACTAGTCCGTTTCTTTCACAATTTGTGAAATATATTCGTATGTGCCCATCTTACACACCTTCTTGCAAATTGTTGCAGAGCCACCAGAACCCACAAAAATTCAAGTCTAGTTCTCAAGGTGTTGTGAGAAAAAATTTGCTGAAACGCACCACTAGTGGTAACTTATTTGCATCTATTCTAGAAACACCTATCCTATCACTTTGTGACAACTCCCCTCCCACTTCTCTTCCCATCAAAGTTACTTACTGCCCAATCTCAAAGGGCAGCACTTTGCCCCCTCCCCCCAAAATTAGAAAGGTCAGCATCAATGTCATTGCCGAAACCACTTACTCTACCTATAACTCAATGCACCCCAAAATGGGCGCTGAAGATAAAGCAAATTTACAAACTGCTACACAGAAAATTAGCACTTTGCAAGTGAGCCCTTATCAATACCAGAATCTTTGGAACTTGGATAACGAGTCTGAAAATTCCTACTCTACTCAATTTATGATTCCCTTGAAGCTTTCTGAGATTTCACAGTGGCTTCCCCCGACGTTTGAGTCGTGCTTTATTTCACGCAAGTACAAGATTGAGGTTACCATCACAACCAACGGCAACGGCAACAGCCCTATCATCGTTGAGACTCCTCTCATGGTGCTTGGTTCACTTTTTCCACGATCAAATATGCCTGTTGGTCTTGAACCCCATCAATATCAGAGCCCAGAAATTACTGGTACTGGAGGTTCTAAGGATGAGTATGAGAATGTTATTGTCAGTGTTCCAGGCCTGTCTCTCGATTCTGTGCCTGATAATAGAAGAAACCTAAGTTCTGTGTCGCTTCCGGAAAGTGGAACTGCCAACAGACCCATTTCATTTGCATCAGAACAAGAAAGAATGGCTAAGACCCCTGTATACATGACACTTCGTGGCTTGTATTAGTATCTGTGTTTTTAGTTTGTTTATGAAGACCACGCTTATTTATTTATGTACTTATTATTTATTTTATTATTTAACTTTTATAAAAGTTCTAATGACCCCCTTGCTTTTACTTAATAACTTCAACTATTTGAATTTTGCGGCTATAGCTCAAGAAGTGTTTGGCTTTTGAAAATAATCGTAAAAGTATCTACTACTTGTCATCTCTTCAATCCCATACTGGCCATGCCAGCTATTTTCAGAAGTGGGAATTTCCATTTTACGTTTGTAAAAAAAAAACCAAAAAAAAAAAAAAAAAAAAAAAAAAGAGTGAGGAGAAATGAAAAAAAAGCAAACAA
>Ga0160505_100830_pt1 | contig 15798 bp, 8 predicted proteins | sample DIDeMG_FD_108225 | JGI IMG/M metagenome (GOLD analysis project Ga0160505, IMG submission 108225) | Enriched chicken feces microbial communities from UW Madison campus, WI, USA - DID2874_E49_Stillage MG | ecosystem: Host-associated > Birds > Digestive system > Large intestine > Fecal ... | reverse complement strand
TTCGAGCGGCTATGACTATCCAAGAAATAGAATGCTGCCGAAACACCCCGGTTCTTGCTACCAGCCACGGTGACCGCGTAGTTACCATAACCATCCACGGCATCCGGACCAACGCCAGCCACGGAGTATGGAAGCGAGCTTGCTAGCTGCATCATCTGTTCACGTGAAAGATTCGACTCATCATCGTGGTTTCCCATCGTAATCGCATAAGGTATCTTTCTCTTGACGAAAGGCATAACTGCCTTGAATAAAGCTGTTTCGGGATCTGGTGCTGCCTGGCCAAACACTTGGTCTCCAGTCATTACCACGAAATCTGGATCTTCGATGTCCAAAACTGCTTCAATAAACTTGAGGGTACGAGGATCAGCCTCGCAACCCTCTTGCGATTCGATTGGCACTGGGTCTCTGCATTTACCGACGCCTGTGGAAAAATGAAGGTCTGCCACTTGCAAAATCTTGAAACTTCCATCCTTACGGAACTTCAAGTCCTTCTTACACAACTTCTTGTAGTCCATGCGAGGACCAACACGGAAGGAGAGGCGTGGTAACAAATGGGGAACTGCGCCAGTATCTAGAATGGGATTGGGCAACAAATTCCAGTTTGGACGAGGGTCCTTAGCATCGGTGCCGTAGAGGACATCAATGCCTGTGACCGACAGCAAGCCTGGTGGCCCGTACTTGACCCAGATACCATTTCCTCTGGATTCCCACCCCGCCTCATTGAGCTTTTTCAAGGTTGGAATTGACATGTAATCTTTGAGTTTGTGACGGGAGGTTTCTTTCTGACGACGAACAAGATGCTTTTCAGCTCCATTGCGCTTCTCGTTTGCAACATCATTGGCCATTTCGGTGGCCACATCATCGGGGGCTTCATCACCGTACACTTGGTCATTGTTCTCTGGTTCCGTTTCGTACTGGTCCTGGTCCAACTTAGAGTCTGGAACTTCTTTGAGATCTTCAACAGTAGCATCTTTAAGATCTTCAGCCTCTTTGGGAGTGTCTGAGACTTCGTTCTCGCTCAATTTTTCTCCCTGTTTCAACTTGTAGTCCTCATTGTACTTATGAGCAGATTTGGACTTGTCGGTGTCAACATGCAACTTCTCGTCCTTATTGACATCAAGATAATACTTGTAGCCATCATCGTCGAAAGGATGCGTTTTCATGTAGTCCCGAATCACCTCTTCCGGAATGCAATCTTTATTACCTTTAATTGCGCAATCTTTTTTGGTACCTACCCAAACCAAATGGACCGTTCGTGGGTTCTTCTGGGTATCAAAGAAATCCGGCTTGATAAGCTTGGAGTAGAGATGTCTTTTGCTCACCCACAGTCTCCCAAGTAGCAAGTCTTTATCAACTTTAGTCCACTGACCTTCTGGGACATCACCATATAAACCCAGGGATTTATCGGGTTCACCGCAAGTGGGTGACTTTATATTCAAGAAGCTACACGAGCCAATAGAGATGTCAACCACATATGCGTCAGAAGGTGGCTGGAAGAACTGGGGAACCAAATCGCCAGAGATGAAGTGATCCAAGTGGATGATGCGGTTCTTGTTGGCCACAAGCACGAGAAACAGCGCAAACACGAGGAATCCCGCCACATAACTTAATTGGCGAATCCACCTTCGAGGTAGAAGCATGGATGGACGATGTGGAGTGAATGGGCAATGAATGGGGTGTTTAAAATTAAATGATTCAATTAAATGAGACGTGAATTGTGTGGAGGACAGGCAGACAGGTTAAATAGGTTAGAGCAATGCAATGCAAGATACTCTATATTTAAGATTGGAAGAGAGGTTGATCTGTTATAAAAGTCTGAATTTTGGAAATGTGTAATTATTGATTTGTCTAATAATATTTTAGTAAATTGGATTATAAAGATCGTACTTCTATAAGTGAGACACTACTTACAAACCTCATACATTTGATGATGAACGATAAATACATTCTACAATTACATTTGACAAACAGTCCGATATTCATTCAATAGATACTTTCTACTTTACACCCTCGTCCTGAAGCTTGTTTTCATTCAATTCCCATCCATACCATCATTGATACCTCAAACCTTTGTATCATCATTTCTTCAATCGTATAATCATTCTCATCAATTGAGTGGCAAAAGCTGATTCCTTACAACTCCTCTTTCTTTCTAGCAGCTCTTTCCGCATCCAATTTGGCCTCACGAGCCTTTGCCTCCGGCTCAACATCTGGGAATTGTTGCAAGTTTGGAACAGGCTTGTCCACACCTCCAACCACCACGTTGTGGGGCTTGTTAATCTTGGAGAGGGGTACCTGTTTGTTGCCAATGGTGACCAAAAGATCTTCTTGACCTTGTGGGTTTTCTTGATTCTGCGACATGGCGAGGAAGAGATAAGTGGCGAGAGTCAAGAGGATGGAGAGTAGTAACATGGTTGCTGGAGTGCAGGTGACGTAATGTATAGAAGGGCTGTGTAGGACAGACTGAATATGGGATTAGAAGGGGGTGTATTGGAGAGAGTGGAAAAGGCCAGGTTGAGTTGAATATGGAGAATTTGAATATTGGAATGTTAGATTAAGAAATAAACAATTTGCCGATCATTAAAATGGGGATTCTTAAGTGTGGAGTGAGACTTAGGGCCCGTGGGAGACTCATGATAGGTATGCGAGGTTCTATGATGGCAAAAATAGCATAAAGGATCAGGAAGGAACAAGTATGCTCAGGAGAGAAAAGGGATGATAAGGAAAAAAAATGAGCGAGAGGGACGAATTTAGCATGTGATAGTTAGATATATAGTATATTCTTTGACAGGTAACAAAGGTGTATAGTTTTGTCCTACTTTTGAGTTTGATTAGTGTTCTTCATCGAGGTATTATGGCTTTGGCTGCGAAACCTTGAGTGATCTAAACAAGGTGATAATACGTGGATTAACAGATAAATACTTCATTTTATGCCAAATATTAATGGTTACATACTGGAGAAAAAATTTACTAAGTGCAAATTTTAGTTTGTGTTAATAAGTATGTAGTTACGAAAAACCATATGGCCCTCAGTGATGAATCCAGACCCGTTGGCAGGTCACATGGAAAGGCGGTCGAAATTTTGAACTCCATAAAACAATCTATTGTAATAATTTGTACATCGAACAGATATCTAGGGTCTCACTGTTGCAAAACGTCACAATATAGTCACTATCTTCAGACTCAAAGTGTCCATCGCTTAGGAAATCGTATACATGATCGTATTGGTCTCTTCCAAATTATACACTTTCAATAAATATCAACAGGTTCAATTCATAAAAGAAGATTCCGCGCTACAAATGCTTTTTTGTTAAATTACACAGATCAAGCATCATCGCATTCTAACCTACTAGAAAAATTAGCGAACTTCTTCCTATGGAATTAATAAGCACTTAGTATTTCGCAATTTAAAGTAAGTGTGCGCCGATTCATATGCATGGAAGATTTACATTGCAGAAACACCACTTAGGCTGGTTGCTGCGCATCACTTTGCAAGCTTCCATAAGACCCAGTATTAAAAAGTAAACGAAACCTAGCAATTTTTAAGGAAAGTTTGGGCCAAACAATGTCGAGTGCCCAGTCATTGGCCGAAAAAGAAGTCGTCCTCACTGTGCGTTGCGTTGCGTGGCTGGTTCGTTTCATTCTGAAACACCCGCATTCCCCTCCAAAACATACACTCATTCCTCCAAAATTCATCCTTCTTGGCTTTTGAGGTACAATTCAAAGTGAAACGATCAGTCAATCGGGGATCTCTGATCTTTTCATCAGAACTTACGTCCTGGGTTGCAGATTTCTGATAATTGCTATGTTCTCAACAATGCATCGCAACCTCATGAAAAGTACTTTGTAAAGCGCCATAATAGTGAACTCTCTGTTTTTGAAACCGATTTCCAACTAGATATGACTAGTAGCCTTCTAATATCTATCATAACGCCCTCTTGTATTTGCTCTGGACCTCTTAGGCACCCCATCTTTCTCCATCTTCCCTCGCGTTATATGCACCCTTGTATCACCACAGTATGCCATGAAGCCAAATCTTGAACCCTAAATAGCAACACTTTACCCGAACCAGGATTGTTCTCCATTCTCCATTCTAAATGCCCGAGTCGTTTCTCTCGTGGGACCCTGCCCAAGTGTCGTCGTACCTTCGATCGTACGTGGACCAAGACGTCACGGCTGCCTTCATTGAAAATAATATAGACGGTTCACTTTTACCGTTCCTTACAACTGAACACCTACGAGAATTGGGGATTCCCAAATTAGGTTCCCGTCTCAGAGCGAAGAGAGCCATTAATGACCTCATGGCCCAGCAGTTTGCCGATGCCGTGCCCACTGGGCCCAATGATCCCAACTTTCGGTTAACTTCCGTCAATATCAACTCCAACTACGTCTCGATGGAAGCTCTTTCACTCTGTGCGGTTCTTCTTCGTGATATCAACAAGTTTCTCGAACCCAAGCCAGACACGGATGCTCTAGACTTGCGCAAATTGAATGATAACTTCAATAAGCTCAAGACTGATTTGAACCCAGTGATTCGTCTCATGAAGGAGTCCAAACCGCTTCCCACACCTACTTTGGATCCAAGCGTGGGTGTTCTGCTGCCCACATACTCTTCTAATTCGATTTACTCGACCAACTCGTGGCTGACATCCGAAAGTGACGGAAACAATACTAGCAGTGGAGGATCTGCCCCTGCTGCCTCTGCATCGGCTGCTTCGTCAGTTCCTTCGTCTGCACCTTCATTGGCACCTTCTTCGGCACCTGGATCGTCAGGTGCCACTACTACGTTGACCCTGCTCCAGACAAACTCAATCCCCAAATCTACCTCCAATTCGTCTCTTCAGAGACAACCGTCTGTGGCCAGCCCAACATATTCCAAACGTTTTTCATCCGGTTCGGTTCTTTCTATGGGAGTGGGAAAGATCACCGAGGTGAAGTCGGCAGCAGCAGGCAGATATCTTAATAAACCAAGGTTGGTGGAGGCCCGACAATCTCCAATTACCCACGAGAGTGAGGGGGGAGAACTTCCGGGGTTGAAGCTGCTGCTGCAACTTCAAATGGTGACCGGTGGCCCACCCAGCTTGAAAACCAAGGCGTCAACCAACCTGATGGCTACATCAAGAACTGTGACGGATATGCCTCATTCGCAGACGGGAAATCAGCCATTGAAGCAGCTCAAAGCCTCAACTGATGATACATGCTTGAAAGTGCTCCAGCTGGCTATGCGTCGACACCACATTCCTCGAGAAAAGTGGTCGAAGTATGTGCTTGTCATTTGCTACGGAGACAAGGAACGTATTCTCAAGCTCACAGAAAAGCCAGTGTTGGTGTTTAAGGAGTTGCAGGGCCACGAGAAAAATCCCACCATTATGCTTCGTGAGTTGGCAGTCACTAATACCAAGGAACAGTACGAAGATTCACGCATTGGAGATGAGATTCCGGGCGGAACTCTTTAATTGAATTCTACATTTACCTAATAATGAAGACTTCAGCGCGGTGACATATGGACGCCAAGATAACTAATTAATAGCAATAAACGATTGTTTGCATGTTACCAGCTTCGTTTGAACACGATGGAATGCCTATAAGGGTGGACTTCTACGACTAGAGTAATTCTTTCGTTGTCGAATTAGATTTTCCCATAAGGCAACATTCCTAATTCTGGCAGCAACATTGGGGCCGTCAAGACGATACCCCCTCAATCCCCAGCAAAGATTAAAAAATGATTATCTTTCAAAAAGTCTGGATACTACGGCAATTGTCCAAGTAGTAATCCATTATACGTTCGAGAATTATTCCTAGCCCAGGGTGTTCTGTTCGTATCTTGCAGGCGACACTCTTGCGTTCAAACTTCGCATAGTTCTCTAGTTTGGTTCTGATGTTCCATATATTTTTCCAAATCAACTTAATTGACTGCTCAAGACATGGTAAAAACGGACTTAACTCTATCATGATATACCTATCCAAGGAAAGAATTCCGAGAGTGCTTGGCTAGTGGTTAATAGTTGTGAGTCTAGAGTTCTGAACTCAGTGCATGTATTCTTGTATCATTTGTTGATCCGAGCACTGGGGTTTACTTTTAGGGCTGAACAAATAGAACTTTTTTTTGAAGTAGGTACGTCTGTTATTCAATCTCTGGTGCCAGTTTTGCAAAGGTGATAATCGCATTGATTGTGTTAATGACTGGTTTCTCAACCTTCTCTGAGTAATCTGTTTGTTCTCTCCAATTGTTCCACTTCAAAAGTGAGAATAAACGGATGACTGATAGATTACAAGCCATGACCATTCAGCTGAACACAATTTTTTTCTTGTTCTCTGACAAACAAACTTTCTACAAGATGGGTGTGATTACAGTGATCAATTTCGACATAGTTAACTTTCAGGGCCAAAATAATAAAAGGCTACAATGAAATCTTGAACATCGAGTAAGGGACAGCAGCTATTTTGATAATACCGATCATTCTCACGCAACGCTTTAGAGTTATAGGAATGAATTAGATACATGATGTACAGGCTGTCGAATTTACATGACTTCGTAAATTCTCAAGTTGCAGTGTCAACATCCATACATGTACGCTTCCCAGTTCTACATGCAGTATTAATACAAGCAAGAAACTAAGCGAAAAAAATGAATCCAAAAGACACACCTCTACTGTTTTCTTCTTTCGCGACTTACCTACAGAAAGGCATGGATTTTAGACTGCCGGTTGACTGCCATAGAAAATGAGCCGCAAATCACTCCTTTCTTCACTCGTGACAAGTAAGTACTATTACTATTGCGCATATTTGATTTCTTGGCGCCTGAAGGGCTGGTGATACGAAGTTTGTGCAGTTAGATCCAGTATAAATTTGTCCATTCTTGCCTTGACGATGTAGCTGCTCACTACTCTCAACAATGCTACTTATATTCTTCCTCTTATTCTTTGTCGACGCTCATATTCGAATGGACCTTTCGGCCCAATCCCACCCTGATGAGAGGATCAGAGAAAGAGACAATGTGAAGGGAAAATTATCTAATCGAGATATTACTTTTACTGCGCTTTTACTGATTGGCTCAGAAGAGGATAAAGTCCGTGTAATGGTCAATACTGGTCTGAACCTCTTCTGGGTGCCAACTCGTAACTGTGACTACTACAGTAATAACAGGCGAGACACAATACCTGAAATAGGTCAGTGTGACTCAGCCGGAATATACCTCCCTTCAGCACTGACTTTGTTCCATAATACAAGTGAAGAATTTGTATGGCATTATGGGAAAAATGCAAATACAACTCAGAAAGGATTCGGTGGATACTTCGGTACTGATAAAGTCCAATATGGAGATTACGCAGGAAATATGACTTTTGGTATTGGCAATGAAGTTAATCATATTGGCGAACTTGGCTTGGGCTTCCGAGATCCCGGAATGACATACTCCAATTCGACGTTGAATCAGCTAAGTTTCTTGCAACAACTAGTAAAAAAAGGAGACATCCAAAGAAATGCGTATTCTTTCCAATTGGGAATAAACAACGCTTCTGAGGGTACCCTTCTACTTGGCGCTGTTGATCATAGTAAGTATGAAGGAAAGCTTCAGAAGGTAAAAATGGTTGATCTTTATAGTGATAGCTCAGATTCTATTCTGATTCTACTTGATGGGATTCTGGGTACAGACTTCAGCATGGAATTGAACATGGCTGTTGCTATCAGAATAGAAGAAGCAACACTGATTCTTCCTGATCGTTTCTTTGATAAACTAATTGCTCACTTGAATGCAATTAAAACACCCGATGATGTTACTGTTGTTCCCTGCAGCATGTTGAATCTGACGGATCTGCTCTCGTTCTATTTTAGTGGTATTGAAATTCAAGTACCACTAAGAGATCTAATCTTCCAAGAGAGTACATTTGGTTGCTGTCTAACGATTGATGATTATGATGGTCCGTACCATCTCGGTCAAGACATACTCAAAAGTGCATACGTCGTTGTTGACTTGGACAACAAAGAAGTTGCATTGGCTCAGGCGACGAATTCTTCGAGCGAAGACATCGAAGATATCGTGTCTGAGATCCCTCTGGCTCTGGAAGCTCCACTCTACTCGTATACCGAAGTTGCCGAGAAGTATTACTACTCAGATGGGTGGGTAAGCTCTCTGTATGACGTTTCATCTCGGCCCTCATACTCCACAAATACAGGAAGCAGGTCTGTCGATCTTGGAAGTACAACATACATGCCTTTTTATACAAAGGCAACTACTATTTATGATTACTTTGCTTCCCAAAGGAATAGTGGACACTTCACAAGATGCCTGCCTTTCCTGTTCCTCCTATTTTCGATACTTTTAGCTTTGTAAACTATTTACCCGAATATGGACTGTTGTAGCGTTTATGATGGGTGTTTCAAAAATGTGACCTGAAGCTTCCAAATCTTGTTATCCTTTCTTTATATGCATGGTACTCATCCATCTGGTGCGATTAGTTACTAACGTGCATAGCATAGATCCCTCAAAATCAATATTACACGTATTAGTTTTTGCAAGAGAGACAATGAAGTGGAATTGTTTTATCATTCGACGTATCTGCACATCTTGATTAGATGCTCGGTCACTATAAACACTAATGCAGTGTTTGCGCTCCATGCAATGTCGCTCTCTTCATACAGGAACGAGGTGTTGACACAGAATTTCGGACATTGGTTTAGGTCGTCTAATCGGTTGAGTTAAAGAAGGACCACATACTTTGATTAGTCCATTCCAACTAGAACAGTCATAACGACCGTGTCTAGAAAGGGGGGGGGGGAGATTTTGGCACATGCTTCCCATATTGCTCCATAGTACTTGCAAAGTTGATTACGACAGTGGTTACGGGAAGTCTCTCGTATTTCTCTTGATACCTTGAATGAATGTGAATACGGTAGCAGAAATCCTAGTCATAATTCACCAACTCTCCATAGTTCACACTTTTCCATATGGGTTTTAACGGAAACAACTACTTGTATTAATGTCGTACTCAATTAAGGGTGAATGATTTTCTTGCGGAGACTGACCCCGCTCAACAATGATCGTTCTGGGTATTATATCAGGATATTGCCCATCGTCACGTTACTTCCCATATTCCACTTTTAGGTATAGTTTCGAGAGAGACACAGTTTTCTTTTGACTCGCGTATTGCCTAATTTCTATTCTCACTTCACTAATTAAATGAACCTCTCTTCTCATATTATGCACTATAGTTGAGTCAAAGACCAGCCTCATAGTAAATACGTTAAGCGGTAATACAGTTAAAGTTCATAATCATGAGTGGTGCAAAGGTACAGGCTTATTATATTTGAGGAGACTCTTGTAACCAGGACAAGTGAACGCCGCGGGCATGTCACCATAGAAGAAACATTAACTCTGCCGAAAAGTTTACGAGGAAAGTAAAAGCGTGATTCTACTGCAGGCGGAAACGAGAGTATGCATGCCCAGTTCGATCAGGGAAGAAGTGAAGTAGATTGATTGACCGCTACCACATCTAGGCTCAATTGATGAGTGGCCGTTTACAAGTCAGGAACAATTCCAACGAAAGAATGTTTATCATTTTTCTCTGACAACCAGATCAACATTCTCCTAAATATGAACTATAATGAAATAGCAATCAACAGTCTCAAATTTGCAACGGATGACGATTGCAATGTAACGATGAGAAAAGAGGAGCAGCTACGTAGATAATACTTACATGCACGCTACTTATTTTTAGAAGCAAAGATTGATCCATATTGTACTGTCTGTTGAATATACGTGACTTCGTAATTAACCAAAGTTACAGTGACAAGCCTTAGAACGGATGATTCCTAGTTAGACATGCAGTAGTGATACATTTAGCGACCAACCAATTCAAAGAAGTCAATTCAAGTACAATCCTCAAAATACAACGTTTTTCGTGATTTTACCTATTGAAGCAATGAATTATAGGGCTAAAATGGGCCAGAACGAAGAGTAAGTCTTCCCTAAGATTATATATATATATATTTTTTCATTTCATGACCTTGCTTCTGTTACTATCATGAAGTTAGGAGTGTTCTGCGCATCTTGAGTTCTCTTGGCGCTTGGAAGGCTGATCATCCGAATACGAAAATTGTTTAGTCAGATCCAGTATAAATTTGTCTATTTTCGCCTCGAAGATGTAGATGTTCACTTCACTACTCCCAACAATGTTGCTTATTTTTTTTCTCTTATTCTTTGTCGACGCTCATATGCGAATGGACCTCTCAGCCCAGTCCCACATTGATCAGAGGATCAGGGAAAGAGATAATGTGAAGGGAGAGTTATCTAATCGGAAAATAATTTTTACTGCACCTTTACTGATTGGCTCAGAAGAGGATAAAGTCCGTGTAATGATCAATACTGGTCTGAACCTCTTCTGGGTGCCAACTCGTAATTGTGACTACTACAGCAGCTACAAGCGAGACACAATATATGAAATACGTCAGTGTGACTTTGCCGGTGTTTACCTTCCCTCCGACCTGTCTTCGTTTACAAACACTAGTGACGTATTCCAATGGTGGTATACCGGCAATTATAATGGTGCTTGGGGATACTACGGTACTGATAAGGTTCAGTATGGAAATTACTCAGGAAATATGACCTTTGGAATTGCCACTGAAGCTGACTATATTGGTGATCTTGGCTTGGGTTTCCCAGATTACCAATATATGTCCCCCAAGTCGACTTTAAACGGGTCCACCTTTTTGGAACAGCTAGTGGAGAACGGAGACATCGAAAGTAACACGTATTCTTTTCAATTGGGAATCAACAACGCTTCTGAGGGTACCCTTCTACTTGGTGCTGTTGACCATAATAAGTATGAAGGAACACTCCAAAAGGTTAAAATGGTTGACTTGTATAATGATGGCTCAGATTCTGTTCTGATTCTACTTGATGGAATTCTGGGTAAGAACTTCAGTTTCGAAATGAACATGGCCGCTACTATTAGTTCAGAATATACTGTTCTGTCTTTCCCATATGGTTCGTTTGATCCCCTTATTGATGAATTGAAGGCGGTTGGAAACTATTACGGAGAATATATTGTTCCCTGCAGCATGTTGAATCTGACTGATCTGATATCTCTCTATTTCAGTGGTATTGAAATTCAAGTACCAGTAAGAGATCTTGTCTTCCAATCGTCATATTATGGTTGTATGTTAACGTTTGAAGAATATGACGGACCAGCAGCTCTTGGTCAAGACATACTCAAAAGTGCATATGTCGTTGTTGACTTAGACAACAAAGAAGTTGCATTGGCTCAGGCGACGATTTCTTCAAACGAAGACATCGAAGATATCGTGTCTGACATCCCTCTGGCTCTGGAAGCTCCACTCTACTCGTACACAGAGGTTGCCGAGAAGTATCAGTACCTCTCTGGTTATGGATGGTACAGCTTTCTGACTGACGTTTCATCTCGGTCTTCATATTCCACAAATACTGCTAGCAGGTCAGTTGATCTTGGAAGCACAACATATGAGGTCTTTTATCCAGAGGAGGCTTCCATGTATGACTATTACGCCTCATATTATGCGCTGGATTATTCCTCAGATTCCTGGGATATATCATCAGAAACCTCATCTGAAGTTTCGGAAACCAGCGAAGCATCAGCGCATTCCTCATCAAAAAATCCTTCAATATCAAAGTCGTCATCAGAAAGCTCGTCACCGGCATCTAGTTCGTCACCGGCATCTAGCTCGTCACCGGCATCTAGCTCGTTACAGGGATCAAACTCTTCTGCAGCTAGCAGTGCTCTGCAAACAGAAAACAATCAACAGAGCGATTCTGCTGAGACTACCGGAGTTTCAGTGTCCACAGAATCGACATCACTGGACAGTGGGTACGCCATGAAGTGCCTGCCTTTCATGCTTCTTATTTTCTCCATACTTTTGGTTTTCTAATTGATATGAATTTTCTTTTCTTTGCTATTCTCTTTTTTTTGGATATTATATTATGTTTCGTTATTTTTTTAATTGCCTAGTTTTAGCTATAATGTTGTAGAAACGCGAGTAGTTTGACCAGACTACCTTTCTGACATCTTAGCCTTCTACTGGATCGAACCACTGTACTTATCCTTACGTTGTTTGTTTGGCCTTTGAAGATTGCCAGTACATTTATTATGCCACTTCTCTTAACATATCCTTGAGACGAGACAGACAGTTACTGTTAAGGATGGAGATGCGTTTTCGAGAACGTCTTTGATCTCGTTTTGATATTTTGTCGATAAGAATGATTAATTTCTGAGCGACCTATTACCTATGCGTGGTCTCTATAACAATGCATATGTTGCCATAGCTTGCAGAATTGCGAATTATGACCCACATTTTGCAGCTTCCAATTTTGTATTGTGAGCCCCGGTCTTCTTTACTCCTGATTTTTACGACTGTTTACATGTAAATACTTTGTTCACAAAATTCACTAAGAATCAAGTTTGGACATTCTCGATTTGATGTTGTCGTATATCACTTGCAAGCACTTACAGATTATGTTTAACCAGATTTGTTGATCCGTGTAAAGCATGTCATTTGCTGAGTTTTGCATCATAGAACAGTAGATTCCATACATCTTGTTAAATCTAGGGTGGATATACGCAGGACTGCCTAATGATCCTGAGAGAGCTTTCGAAAGAAGTATTAGTCTCAATGGGGGGAATTCAGTGATTTAATCAAAGGAAGAGTAGTCTGAGTTTCTAATGCTACAATGAGCTGAAAACATTTATCATCTATATTACCTTTCAGCTCCCGAGAGAAACGAAATATCAAGCTTTGATGGTCTTAAATTGCAGTAAAAGCTATCACTTCAAGAATAACGTATTATTCGAAGATTGCTAAGACACAAAACAAAAAGGACATCCTACATTACTAAATTATTGAATTTCTTGTTTGGAATGCATATTATTTATCCTGACCAAACGAATCTAGCAATCGAAGCAACCTATATCTTAACTTGCTTAACAGAAGAAAGCGATGAGTTTGACATAAAGCAGCCTACATTCCTATGGTTGCAAACACTCTTGTTGAAAAGAGGATTTTGGACATATACTTAAATTAGTTGGGCCGTCTCAGAAAACAGATACAGATGAGACACCACACAACAAATCTTTGATGTGTAATTCGAACCACAAGAACGACTTCACGATGACTTAGGTCTTAGTAAAAGTCCAAGAAGAACAGACATTAATAGAGCAACAAATTTAATGACTGACTGGGGCTTCATTTCAATATACTATCTCGGGTGAACAAACCATCAAGACAAGTGAAATCACTTTTCTCTCCAATTGGTTATTTCCATCAGTGTACTAAGGATTTTGACACTAATAATCGTTGCGTCTTTTATTCTGATCAGGGAAACAGCAATTTGACATATAGATAGTTGTGTTAACATCATTTGAGGTCCGTTTAATTCGTTCTGAATCATATTTGCACTTTGATCGTTAAAAGAAACAGAGCTTTGATTCCTGTTGAGAAGCGGTGATTTTCTGTTCATGGATGTGAAATTCAGTTGTGGAGATTTGTATGCATCTTCAAGACCTTCCCATCGTACCACTAGAGCAAGTTTCAAGTATTGGATTTGCTTCCTTTGAGGTGGATCTTATGGCATTGATAAGAATAACCAACGCGACGTAATGCCGGGCTTCAAAACATAATTGTCAGGTTACTAGACTACTCAATGTATCTATTTTGCTTTTTCAAATTTAACACCCATCGATGCTTCCAGTTCTCGGTTATTTCGTTCTGTCAACAATGTAAAATATGAGTTTCACGTTCTAGAATCTACTTAATTAGGCACTGGGAAACGGAATTTGCGTCGAAGTAGACGTACTTGTTGCCCTCATACATGAAGGTCATGCGGTAATCTCTCAATTAATTACAATTCACGCTTTGTGGACAGGGCTGTGAAACTCTACAGCCTGAAGTGCAGGTTACACAGTCAACCAATTTGACATGGTGCCTTAACGGAAGAGGAATTCGAAATATTATGTTCTGGTTTTCGATATTCCAGGTACATCCTTTTGACCGGAACCAAAATGTCAAACTTGCGTTTCCTCTTACGTTGGTGATGTTCGAAGACTGTCTCCTCGATTCCTGTTTCTCTGAAAATGAGAGAAAGCATATTGACAAATTTAGTTGACGGCTGGCAATTTACGAGCTGGGACCAATTCAAACTGTCACACATTCTCAATCTACTCCGGTACACAATAAGTATACTCCACATTGCGATTGAATACAGTGATGTAATTCGACATAGCCACCAATCATGCCCCTGAAGAATAGGCTACAATAACAATAAAGCTATCAACATTGAGTTAAGAGGAGCAGCTGGTTGATAATCCTGATCAATAGCATGACTCCTTTTTCTCAAACCTAAATTCTGCCCTTATTGTACAGTCTTACACGTTTTCGTGACTTTTGAATTAGCCTCAGGTACAGTGACTTCCTCTAAATGGATTAGTAACCCCCTAATGTGACATGCAGTAGTGTATCTATTTGGAATCGAGATTACCTAAAGAAAACCCCAAACCACAAACCTCAAACTTCTTTTGCGTCTGTTAACAGTATCTAGAGAGTATGGAGTTAGGGATGCAAATGAACGGCAATAATAATCAGCCTTGGACTACTTTTTTTTTTTCATCCTGATATGTATCTCCAACTTGCAATAAGGTTCCCCCATGTTCCGCGCATATTTTGTTTTCTTGGCAACTGAAGGACAGCCCCATCCGAATATAGACTTCTATCAGCTACGGTATAAATTTGTCCATTCTCGCCTCAATAATGTAGATGTTCACTAATTACACCAATGTTGCTTGTATTTTATCTATTATTGCTTGTCAATGCTCATGTGCGAGTTGATCTAACGGCCCATCCCCATTCAAATGAGAAGCTCACTCGAAGAGATGATGTGAAGGGAGAATTGTCCAACCGAGATGTTGCTTACACGGCAGAATTCAAAATTGGCTCCGAGGAAGATACAGTCCGTGTCAGTGCCTCGACCAGCCTGAACCTTATTTGGTTCCCCATTGATGATTGTAACTCCTACAACTATAAGCGGGACACCTTGAGCGACCTAGTTCAATGTGATTCTGCGGGAGTATACCTGCCTTCTCAGCTGTCTTCATTCAAAAACACTAGTGACGTTTTCCAATGGTCGTATGACTATTATGATTACGGTGCAGTGGGATACTTCGGTACTGATAAAGTCCAGTATGGAGATTTTTCAGGAGAAATCACCTTCGGTATTGCCGATCGGGCCGATTATATTGGTGAACTTGGCTTGGGTTTCCCATATAACCAAAGTGTATCTTCCGATTCGACGCTGAAGGAGCCTAGTTTCTTGGAACAGCTAGTGAAGAAAGGAGATATTAAGAAAGATGCGTATTCTTTTCAATTGGGAATCAACAATGCTTCTGAGGGTACCCTTCTACTTGGTGCTGTCGATCATAGTAAATATAAGGGGAAACTCCAAAAGGTGAAAATGGTTGATCTTTACACTGATGGCTCAGACTCTATTCTGATTCTACTTGATGGATATCTGGGCGACGGTTTCAGCTCTGAAATGAACATTCCTGTTCTCGTCACCATGGACTATAGGAGCCTGATATTTCCTTTTGGTTCCCTAGACAAGATATATGACCACTTGGACGCTGTATATAATCAGGTTTCTTACCATGTTGTTCCCTGCAGCTTATTGAACCTGACAGAGCTGATTTCATTTTACTTCAGTGGTATAGAAATTCAGGTACCGGTTAGAGATCTTATTGTGCAATCTCCAGATTTTGGTTGCTTGATATCCATTAGCGA
>Ga0160505_100829_pt1 | contig 15812 bp, 4 predicted proteins | sample DIDeMG_FD_108225 | JGI IMG/M metagenome (GOLD analysis project Ga0160505, IMG submission 108225) | Enriched chicken feces microbial communities from UW Madison campus, WI, USA - DID2874_E49_Stillage MG | ecosystem: Host-associated > Birds > Digestive system > Large intestine > Fecal ... | reverse complement strand
GACGTAGTACTTGGGGGTCTCGAACTTCCAGAGAGCGATATCAATGGTGATACCACGCTCACGCTCGGCCTTAAGCTTGTCAAGGACCCAAGCGTACTTGAAGGAACCCTTACCGAGCTCGGCGGCCTCCTTCTCGAACTTCTCGATAGTTCTCTTGTCAATACCACCGCACTTGTAAATCAAGTGACCAGTGGTAGTGGACTTACCGGAATCGACGTGACCGATAACGACGAGGTTGACGTGAGTCTTTTCTTTACCCATTTTGATTATATATGAAGTTTCTCAGGTAGAATGCAAAGATTTCTGGTGTGAGTGACAGCGAGAAAGAAAAAAAGGAAAAAAAAAAAAGGAGAAAAAAGGAGAAAAAGAAGAATAAATCCTATACATATAGCTGGCAAGATTTGATAAAAATTTTCATGTCAAACATAAAATTAAAGTTCACAGCATTTATTTATTACTTCAAATAGAAATAAACAGTCACCAACTTTTGTAGTATAATGTGGCACCACAGTATATATCAGACTGCGTACCTTTGCTAACCAGATATTCCGGCGGGTAACAATAGACAGTTGCCACTTAATAAAGGGCTAGGGCTACATTAAGGTTTAAATATTTAAGCCTGCTTATGGTTTCCAGCGGCTGCTCTTGCCTAGGCACATGTGGCAATTAGGAACGCTGTTGGTTTGTAGTTAGTTCGGTTAATTAGGCACGGCAGCCTCATTTTGAGGCGTTCAGACCAACTAGGTGAACTAGTGTTTTATAAGCGAACCGGGCTTAATAGTGCAAAACCAGCTGTTAAAATTCCCCGGGTTCAAACATCTAAAGGTATTCAAACAGTGTCATAAGATAAGAAAACGGGAGCTGTAAAACTGGTCGGCTTGGTTATGATTTTTTCAATCCCCTTGTAGAATACGACTGTTTCACTCATGCTCACTTGGAGGTATGACAGGTGATTTATGGCTTGATTCGGATGAGTTTCTCCATTCGCCACTTCCAGGACAGCCATACGGAAAGCCATAAAATGAAGATTATTGCGCCTCTGGATAACACCGTATACTATTCGGCTACAAGATTGCTAGACCTGAAATACTCTCCAGGTTCTGCACACAAAGAGTTTGAGTGCATAATTAGTGTTTTATTGGTGCCCTGCGTGCAAATTAAGACCGATATATGTTTGAAGGTCATCTCAACGTGTCTGACTTATAATACCTTTTTTCATTCATAGCGCTTCTTTCATGAAAAAATAATTGGCGACGGAAAGACTAACATATTGAAAGCTTTTCGTGAACACTATTCACTTTGCTCATTGTAGATATCCTTGAAAATTTACCAATTATTCCAAAACACTACCAGCTCAAAATTGTGCAGCTCATTCTCAATGCCTCTGAAATCCTTACTGTAATATATAACTAAAATCAAGATTCAATTAAACCGCGATTCTGTAGCTATCCCTAGAACTTATTAAAAAGGCCATTGACAATGATGAAAATGCATAATGAGTTTCTAAACATCAGTCAGCAGCTATCTGCCTTAATTCCATCTCAAAACTTGCTTTCAATATACTATAAACCTGGGATCAATGAAGTATAAATTTACAGGTATGTCTACAGTTCAAGCAGCAAATGGGTTTTAATGAGTCCAAGGGGTTAGACAGAGGTTAAAGGTTATGAATATTAAGAACCATTGAAACAAGTACCAGTCGATACTTTTATATGAGGGTTGCTATATAGCAACAGGAAGGCATAATTCCAAAATATGTTACCAACCAAAGGTTCTACTGCATGCTTGCAGATACAGGAACTTATTGCTGTCATCACATGAATATACATATCATTTATGACAATGTACATTAACCACAGAAAAACAAACAACTAGTTTCTGAAGAACGCCAAAGCTGACGAGAACGAATCAGGATTTGGCTGAGACGAGTTTTTGATTTCTATTTGTTTATATAAGCCTAGTCAATAGACAATGATGAAAAAATCAAACAACCCGGTTTTGCCAACTTGACTCTCGCTGACCTCATGAAGACAAATGTTTTGAAATTCTTGCCTCTTTCTATGACATTTTGTTATATATATATATTTATATTTTTATGTAACCATTGGATGCAAGAACAATAAACTGATTATGTACCTAGAATATAAAAAGACATGGAACTCTAACACTTATCTCAATGGGATTGACAAGATAGGGCTCTCAACACGATCGAGTTATTTTTGTTTTTTTTGCATTACTTGTGTAAGATAAGTCATGGATCTATTTGGTACTCTCTATTTTAAATTTTTTTTTTTGCAGTATTTTAGTAGTTCCAGTTGAGTACCAAATAGAGCGGGTTCCCGCCTATATACAACTGAATAGAGGGATTTAAATAACTCAAGTAGTCTCCAATCTTAGCCCAGGTTCTGAATTTTTGGCAGAAGTAACTCACCGCCGAAATTTCGTCATAGCTAGTTTTAAATGATCTCAATGACTGTCCATCAATATTTTCAGCGCGTAAACCTATATATATAGAAGACCCCTCAGAAGTTAAGAGCCACGCAAAAATACGCCATAATCTAGAAAGCACAAGCCAGGAAGAAGCAGTATTTCCACATACAAATTACTACAGTGATGCCTCGTTATAAAGAAATCCCACTCTAGTTGATTTGCCTATGTGTTTCGAACCTAGTTTCCGTGCTTTTTTGTGGCTGCTTCGACTAGGCATTTGGGGCCAAGGACTTTTCAGGCCCCTCACTTTTAAGGTGGTCCTCAGTAGACTGAAACAAACATCAGAAAGAAAAAAACAGGAAAAAACAGGAAAAAAAAAAGGAAAAAAGGAAAAAAAAGAAAAAAAACAACAACAGCACAATATGCCGACTACGATTAATTCACGGAAAGGGAAAAAAGCAATTTCAAAAGAAAAAAAACGGATGGAGAAAACTTCGTAAACGAAAAAAACTCCACCCACGACAAAAGGGACATCATTTAGAACTATAGAAATGTCAACAGTAAAGTTGACAGATAACATAAGGAGCCAGAAAATCTTGGCAAGGCCTTAAACTATAATTTAAAGGTCCAACAATAAAACGTGTGCAGTAGAATCTGCTTCACTTCAATCATTTTAGAGCTTAAGAGCTCAGAGTTCAATCATTTTAGAGCTTAAGAGCTCAGAGTTCAATCATTTTAGAGCTTAAGAGCTCAGAGTTCAATCATTTTAGAGCTTAAGAGCTCAGAGTTCAATCATTTTAGAGCTTGGGCACAAGGTTCAATTATTGGGGGAAGTTAACTGAGGTCCTGGCCCAAAACTCAGGAGAACACATCTAGAAGATGGTCCGACCAACAAGTACTATGGACATACAGCTTGCTGGCAAGGAGAAGAAAAGAGAAAAAAAAAAATAAAAGAAAGAAAAGAAGATTTTGGATAAGAAAAAAACAGGATTTTTATAGTTAAATATATCACGTGATGAACATAGTAGATTTTCGGATATCAAGAAAAATTGATAATATGTACATGTTTTCAAAGGACAACAAACAGATATTCTACTCTAAAAAAATGTGTTTTCAATTTTTCTTGATATTTGAAATTTGACTACTTAATAATCACGTGATACACATGACTGTACGTTTTTGCGAGTTTCCCCCTCATGATAAGCATGAATTGTGTAGTAAATTCACGTCTGAAGCAGTTTTTGTATCAGCTTTGTTAAATATAGGAGTTGGGTGGCTGAATCCTCATTTTAAGATTTGCACTTAAGACTCGTCACGGCCCAGATCTCTGGCCCGTGATCACCAAGTTTAGGTGTAGTTACGATGAATGAAATACTAGAAATCCAAGTTTATTTTACTTAAGATTAGGAGTTAGTTTGGCTAAGATTTAAGTCGAAGTTTGGATTTCCCACTTACAGAAAAGAGCATGAATGTAGAGGTTGAGTGTAATCCTGTTGTTTAACTTAAAATGAAGTAGAGGGAGTTGAGAAGGATCAGTAAGGTCGTTTAAGGATTGTCCTCGTTCTTACTCTTCCCTCTTTTCTAATTCCAAGCCCGTCCCAGTGGTTATATATATATATATATATCTCATTTGGAAATCCTTATCCTACTGGAGAGAGAAGGTGTTTTCGGCTTTGAGTGGACTCAGTTTTCTCAAATCAAAAACAACTTGATTTAAGAGCTAAGTGTAAGGCTTTCATAATATCACAGATCATTAAACAACCAAAGTCTGCACCAACCAAGAACTATAGAAAGATAATTATATGGTTGTGTTACAACCTATCGCTGACATTTAAATGATATTGAGACACTAGGTTCAAGAGTAGTGCGTGCTCAGAATATTCTGGCTAGTCCAATCCGTTTCTGACAGTCTTAATTTTGCCCACATTTTATTTGCTGAAATTGAGAAATATATCAACAATACAAAGAATAGAATATGCATGACGGATGCCAGCAACAGATAAAATGGTGAAGAACATAATAGCAATAAACTGCAAAGCGTTCCGAGCAAACCGATAGACAAACAAAAATAAAACCAAAAAATAAAACCAAAAAAAACCAAAAAAAACCAAAAAAACTTGACACATCCATGGAGAACTCGGCATCATTGAATGCCAAATCCCTTTACACGAGCTGAGAGGGCTAGTATCATTGATATAAGCTTTAGAATTATATGTCTTCTTTTCATAATCTTGTCATGTTGGTTTTGTTATCTAACTTTTAGATATTAGAAAAATAACAAAATTTCATCTATCTGTCCTCTGGTACTTTGAACCAACTGATAACCAGGGTTCAGAATCGCAGTGTAAGGAAGTCTATGTTAAACAACGGCAAAGGGTCTGAAAGCTTTGTGATGTTGACAACAGTCTATTGGTAATCTCGCACTTTCTAAAGCTCCAGTTTATGAAAACTGATCTGTGTTGTTCTCCTCTACATTAATTGCTGACCTTATAAACCGCAATAAAATGGCACTTTAGGTAAAGGCTGAAGAAAGTGACCGAAGACATGAATAGGTGATACAAAAGGGACAAAGGCCCATCAAAGTTTCAAAGATATTTTGTTTTCTTTTCATTTGTCTCGATAATTATTAAATAAAAACGAATGTCTTTGCTTTTAAGAATATCCATAGTAAAATTAGAAATATTCGGACAATAAGGTTATTGACTTTGCAAGTTGTTGTTTTCTGATTATTCTGGGACGCGCGGAAAACAAAAAAAATCGCATCAACTGCTCAAACTTCCAACTGTTTAAAATTCCATAGTCGGCCACCTTTCCTTTCTCCATCATACAACCCATCACCGTTATTGCTAGCTTCTACTCTCTACAAAACTTATCACGCAACTAACAATATCTCTAACATTCTCCTGTTTTTGAGTCTCTCTTTTTGCGCGTTTCGTACATACCTATTAGCATTTTAACGTTACCTCTATAGACGGACTGACTTTCTTATCACCAACGCTAAGACTCCTAGATACTCATCACCCCTTACTAACCCATTTCTCTGGGAAAATTTTGTCAACACCCAAAGCTCTACACCTACACTATGTCACAGTCCAGTAAAAAAGCCAGTGAAAAAAACACCAACGACAGTAAGGGAAATGAAGAGGTTTCCATTAATAGCATAGCAGACCCCGTTGCAGCGGCTGCCATGACGACAGCGATTGGCGCCGCAAGTATAGAGGATCTGCCCTGCACCGCAACTTCCCACGCGTCGGGGCATTTCTTTGATTTGCGTGGGCTTACCAAGGCGTATCCAGGCGACACAACTGATTGGATAGTGCGTGGACAAGATTATTACCCAGCGAACTTTACCCTCAACATTTGTGCCCCGCTGCTACTGCCGCTGGATCATCTACTGGAAAGTGGTAACGGAATGGCGGGAGCAGATGGCGATGCGCTCTCGACAACGGCGTTAGCTTCTGCAGCTGCAAATGTCTCTGCAGTCGCTACCTACGGCGATGGCTCAGTGAGATCTCTCGGTACTGTATCCACGGCACCACGTTTCCGCGGCCGCAATCTTGTGCTTGAGTATACTGGTGGTTCGCCGTGTCTCAACCCGGATGGCACTTCCACGCAACTGCGCGCCTCAACCCTCATCTCTTTGAAATGCTCACGCGATGACATATCGGCGCTTTCCTTTGTCGGTTCGCCTGACCACTGCGCGTACTACTTTGAGGCCCGCAGCATTCACGCATGCCCTGCTGCTGATAAGACGCACTCAATGGCACCTGTGTCTATGTTCCTCCTTATTCTGCTTGTGGCGCTTGCTGTATACATGGCTGCGTCATTTGTGTTGCACCCGTCAATGACCTGGGCCCGTCTCAAGGCCTCTGTCAAGCGCCCCTACCTGCTGCTAGCGCATCACAATGTGAACAACGGGCGGTCCGGTGCGGGTGGAAAGTACACAACACACGAGTATTATCGGCGTGCGGGCACCGGTGGATCTGCCAGCAACACGCGACTTTACCGCGACGACAAGGAGCCTGTAAACATGCTTGTGGTGCCCATGGCTGGTGAGGACCTTGCTGCCCCCAGCGGCCAGACCACCGACAACATGGTATAGACTTTGTCAGCCTCGCCTCATCTTCAAAATATATAATATGACTAGCTATTCACAACTTTTCCAAGACCTTTTATCTCTTGACACCACACGGGTTATTATTATTATTATTATCATCATTATTATTATTTATATATTCATTTCACACATGCTTTAGTAAATTCATAACTGTAATCCAACAAACCAAAAATAGAAAAACAAAAAAGCAAAAAACAAAAAAAGCTAAACAGAAACCCCCCAAAGAAAAACAAGAAAAAGTCAAAAAAAGATATAAAAAAAGAGTGTAAGACAGGGTAGAAACAATTGGTAGTAAGATTATAAAACAAAAAATATGATATAAATAAGAAAATAAAAAACAAAAAAAAACAAAAAAAACCAAAAAAAAAGTCAAGCTACAAAGATGATTATTGGGCCATAAAACTGTTGAGGCCTGAGAGCTCGTTGTGCTGAGCCAGGAGATCCTCCCAGTCCTTGCTGTTGTTGAACAAAGATGACATACTGAATCGACGGGAACCGTCGGCCTGGGGGGAGTTCTCATCCAGCGGCAGGTTGTTTGGTTGTTGTTGTTGCTGCTGTTGTTGTTGTTGTTGCTGTTGCGACTGATACTTGCTGCTGTCAGTCTTATTATTCTCGCCGTTGCTCTTCTTTTGCTGCTGGCCATTGACACCACCAAAATTAATGTTGAACCCATCAACATCAAGGTTGTTAAGCACAGGCTTATCATTCTTGCTGCTGCTGTCGCCAACATTGTTGTCGTCATTGTTGGCCCATTCACTGACCGGGATGGTGTAGAAGCTCTGGTCGTTGCCATTCTCGTTGCCTACCCAGCTAAGGTCGCCTGGCTCGTCAATGTTGTTAAATACATCATTGTTGTCAGAAGAGCTGTTATTATTATTAGTAGGCTTGCTTCCACCATTAGTATTGCTGGTGTTATTGCCTGGAGCTTGGGAACTGAGCTGCTGCTGCTGCTGCAACATGTAGGGCGGCAAGAACCGACCAAAGAGCTGTGTATCGACCTGGTCCATAATACCGGGCACGTAGAAATGTGGAGATTCCGTGCGCTTACCATCGGACATAGGGCTTCCGTTTCTACTGCCAGAACCATTGCCGCCACTGTTGGCCAGCGCGTTCAACCGGTCGTTCTTTAAAGTTTTGTCGTTGTTCATGATCGGGAAGCCATTGACTGCATCCGCGGCTGCCGCAGCAGTGATACCAAACGAGGGATCTGAGCTATCTCCAATATTAAAAGGAATATTTGGTTGTTGCTGATTAGCGTTCTTATTATTACCAGCATTGTTATTGATTCCAATATTGGAATTTGTGGCATTAGCCGCAGCCGCAGCTGCTGCCTCCGCAAGTGCCTTTTTAGACTTGCGGCCGCGCTTTCCGGGAGTCTTGGTAGAACCAATCTGAGTCTTAGCCAACTTAGAAGAAGGCATGGCTTGAGAGGGGGGTACAAAGTTCGCCTGGTGGGGCTGGACGGGCTGCTGCTGAGGTGTTGAGGTGACAGACTCTTCGCTCGAATATGCTGGCATTTTGGCAGTACGGCGATTTAGCTGCTCAAAAAGTGTATTCAGCAAGTTGTATGTCCGCTGGGCGGCCATACTGGAGTCCTTGAGAGATGTGAGTGCGTTTTTACCCAACTCCGCATCGTGTCTGATCTCGACGGCCTCTGGATCATTAATGTTTTCATGAACATAAAACACCAGGCACGCAACTGAGAAAAAGATGGTGTAAATAGAGAACCAGTATGCCCCGTTCAACAACTTCTGACTGGTCAGCTCGTGTGCGAGATACATTGCACGACGGGACACGCCAATGCAGTTGAGGGCAGATACACGAGCCTTCTCATCACTCTTAAACTTAGGGCTGCAGTAGTGAATAAATGGTCGGTACAAGACAACTTGGATATGGCATAGCGCCAAATGCAGCAGGCGGTTGGCTTTGAGATACTCGGGCGGCGGCGTAGTACCGGGTTTCAACTCCGGAGGGAGTGATTCTAGCCATTCCCGAATCTCTTGCTCCATTTCCGCAACTTTGGTGTGTGTCACGTTGTAAAGCGGCTTGGAATCACTGTCAACGGCCTCTTCCTGTTTAACCGGGTAGATGTGCTTCATAATATGCGAAAGGATTGTAATAAGTCGCGTGTGCGCGTTGGCAATACCAGCAGAAGATAATTTGCCTTTTTCTTGGGGAAAGTACGCTTCTTCAGTAATGTTCTCATCATCAATCTCCTCAGGAAGCTCTTGGTCGAAATCAGATTCGGCAGTTGATCGCGGCAAGCCCAGCATGGCATTTACATAAATGTCCATCTTTCTGATGGTCCAAAAAAGTCTTCTGCGTGTTTCAAGCTCGATGGGATTAAAATTGTATGCGACTTTTCTGTGGAGACCGGCACGCAAGGCTGATCGCAGTGCAACACCAATGTAAGAGTAACAGGTTGACAGACGAGCTGAACATTGCAGGAAAATAATCATCATAACAATCGATTGGATAGCATAAGTGTCGCGTGCATCAGCAATGTCAATCAACTTACGGGCAGCAACAAAGTACTTGTAACCCTCGCTGGCATCCTTAAAACCAAGTTTTTCGCACTTATCCATAGAGAATAAGACTCCCACAGCCATGACAGAGTAAACAAGCGGTAGAATTTTGTACTGCTTGTTGGTGTAATCATCAGGGTCGGTCTCGTAGAGTAAATCCAAGTCTCGAATGAAGGATGGGCGGTGGTAGAACCGAAACAAAACGCAGGCATTGTCCCATACAGATTCAATAAGCTCACTGGCAACGTGCTTTGGTGGCAAAATAATTTTAATTTCGCGGCCAAGCGAGTGATCTAGGGGAGATGGTATATTGCTTTGAGGAGAGTAGATGTCGTCGGCTCGAGAGTTGTGGCGCAGTTGAACAGAGCGCAGACTGGAGCCCTTTGGAAGGCCTGTTTCCTCGTCAATCTCATTATTACCACCTTTGGAAACAAGCATCCCCGTGACACTCTTTTGAGCGACTTTAAAAGCATTAAAGGGCGAATTTGGGTTTGCAGCTTCTTCTTGACGGTTGACGGCGGCCTTTTCTAAGAAACCTTTGAGGTCAAATGTAGGACTAAAGATATCAACACCAGGCATGATGCTCTGGATGACCATTTCGGCGCATTTCAATTTGTTTTCGACACGACGGATATCGGGGATTCTTTTCCGGTTCGACGGCTGGTCATATGTGCATTCTATGAATAATGTGTTAGAATGGATAGGCTGCAAAAAAAATAATAAAAATAAAAGTATGCCGCTGGCCAGGACAGCCGCTAGAAGCAGTACAAGAAGTTAACACATACCATAGCTGTAGACTGTGCAGTGGATGCAAGGTTGTTGACCATCGCACTTGACTTTCTTCTTTCGACCTAGAGAATGAGACAGTTAATTGGCTGAATCACGGAAAAAAGCAAAAATAAAAAAAAAACAAACCCAAATGCCATTTTTTAAGGACTTTGGGAATTACCAAGAAAAAAAAAACAACAGAAAAACATACATTCATCGCAGGCTCTAGTGACCCGCTTGCGCTTCTTGGTTTGTTGGCCAGATTGGCCCTGGAGAATGGGAGAAGGGGAATTCATATCCATCGTATTTAAATTTTTTTTTTTTTCCCTTCCTTAAGGTGATTTGGGCTAATGCGGTAAGATGTGAGGCTTTAAATTAAAGTGGGATGGGGAGGCTGTATATTGTTTTTCTGAGTGGGAAATAGGGACAGGTTTCAAGACAAATGTTACGCGATTCTTAAGATTCTGGTTGGTAAGATTTTGGCTATAGCAAATGATAGTAGAAGTAGCACAAAGGATTCGTTTATTTCTGGGTTTGCTGAGTATGCGGACGGGGGTAGTAGATTGATTGGTTGATTACAATGGGGTAGTAGTAGGAATATCGATCATTTCTACAATAACTAGTCTGTTGACATTGGAGAGTGTGGTTGATTCAAACAAAAATAAATAATTTAGTCGAGAGGTGCAGAGAATATTATGGCCACGACACTATGAAGAGGGAGAGTGGTTTGAATTTGATCTTGCAGAGGGAGCTAAAGAGAAAAAAGGGAAGAAGAGAAGGTTAGAAATGTCGGACGGAGAAAAATAAAAGAAAAAGGTAAAATAAAATAAAAATTTTAACGTGTTTGTTATACTGTAACAGGTAGTACGGTAACTACCGCTATTACTACTACAATACTACTGTGACGATTACAAATTACACCCACACTCATACAATACTTTAACAAACTACCCCTTCTCTTAATACGCATAAATAGGCTTGAGAAGACGTTCTAAAGACGTTAGAACGTCTTAAGTGCCATTTGATTCAACAGACAAAAAAAAAGGAAATCTTAAAAAGACGGTCGATTCATAGGCTATCACGGAATTTGATAATAAAAGCAATAATCCGGAAAGAAATAGTCATTAAGGTACTTAATGTTTTGTAAACAGACAATCATAATCCGCCGGAAGTGTTCAATACTTTTTTCCTTTGTGCTTAACTTGACTACGGTTTATTCCAACTCTCCAGATGTTCAATTTTCTCATGCTGTTGATTTTATTTATTTTTATTTATTTTTTATTGTTGATGTAAAGCCACACAAAGACAAAGCCTCTTATTGGCCTTGCCTTCCCCATACAGACGAGTGCCGAAATCACTCACTTCAGCCAGGCTGGCCGGATGTACCTGCAACAGTAACAGCAATAATAGCCTACATCTGCAAGTGACGATTCGGCTTTATCCATGGTATGGCTGTGCATGCTATTTGCTTTCAAGGTACGAATAAAAGGATTATAAGCACTATTGTGTTTTTATTATTGCTAACCTTCCAACTCATTCAACATGATACAGCCTCACAATAGTTATAACTCGAACAAACAAAAAGAAAAACCGAGCAAGTCTTTTCGGACAAACCTGAGCTTATTTTTTTTTTCTCTTTTTGCCATTCAACTTTCGGGGACCCACACTATGAAACCTTTTAGACTCAGAAAAAACAAATAATAAAGCAACATTTTTGTGATTCAAAAAAAAAAGAACAATAATAGGGTCATCTGCTATAATAAAACTAGGTGCTACGAGTTTCTCAGTATCTGTCTCCTATTACAGGTCAGTAATTTCAGAAAGACTCATTAGCTGAAGTCGCTGTTATATCTCCGACCATCGACAACTCGTCTCGACAGCTCATCTTGATACTGGTCTTGGCTAGTACCGGATATAGAAAATAATCCCTAATGGGAAATTTCTACATCAGGTATATGAAAATTAGCTTATTACCTGTGTAAAATATAAATGTCCCCAATTGTATTGGTATATGTGGAAAGCCAGCAGAATAAGAAGCGGCATCAGAAACAAGAGTCTTGAGAATTATTAGTGCCTACTGACTGATTTCAAAGACCATTCTAGATCATGGCTACACTTCTGGCCTGGGAAACCGACAGAAATAATAAAATTTTTTTTTTCTTGAGAAAGGGTGGCGTATAAGAGATAAGTAAGGGCTATCATTCTCAGATCCAATATTTTTGCCTTCAAAAAAGGTTACTAAACTAGCGTATGAAAATACTGAAAAATACTAAACTATTTCAGTTTGTTTTATCAGAAAAACTTTTTTTTATCATCTCCAAATTTGATCTCTATCGATTCATGATAACTGGCAAAATCTTGGATTTTATTTTTCACTGCGTAGAAACAATTCACTAAAAACAAACAGTCCAAAGTCTGCTTATTAAAGTCATTGCGAATGTGGCAGGGTGACGTTATATAGAGTATATATTGACAAATGGATATCATTGAATTAAGTAAACCCTTATTGATTCCGGTTCTCGTTCTATAGGCCGATATTCTATGTTGCTTAGGATGACCGAGTACGGAGCAAATAGTTTTTTTTTTATTTATTTTTATTTTTTATTTTTCTGGCACCCACTTTTTTTAGTCAAGTGTTTGAATGTATTATGTTCTATCGCCCAACTTCCCAATATTGAAAGTTCAACAAGTTCATATTCTAAACAATTCAATAATCTAAAGATGATATATCCTGAGTATATATATTTCCCATCAATCCATATCCATCTACTTATACTCAAAAATAAGAAAAAAAGAGCGAGCTTTAAAGGCCTAAACGCAGGAACCATGTGGCTGTAGACAACGAGCACTGACCGCGTGCAAAGACATGAAACAAACACTTGGCTTTGAGCTTGGCCTTGAAATGAAAAAAAAAAATAGACTTGGACCACTCATCATGTTCTTTCTTTTTTTTTTCTGGTTAACAACTTGACTCGAAAGTAGGAATATTCAGCCCAGTTCCAACAGTACCTTTCTTATTAGTTCAGACACTTTGAACCCTAGAGTTCATATATTTATTTCTTGGCCCCTATATTATTGGGTTGATTGGATAAGTGTTTTTCTGGAGGCCAAACCACCTGAATCCCAAGCCAAACCAAAATTTTAATGTTTTTTTTTTATTTTAAAAAAATTACCAACTTCATTAAATAAGAGACTTGTCCTAACAATAAGAGGGACGGCTGTGGACAGAAACTGCTACACCAGACCTGACACCCACAACACTAGAGAGCTATATTAATTATGCTTCAGGACTTCTGGTAATATTGAAAGATAGCCCATGTTATGTAAGAAATTTCATCTCTCCCACACTTACGTGAATATCGAGCCGTACCGCACATGATAATAGCTGGATATTTTTTAGATACATTAGTCTATATCTATCATAGGCCTGAGTTTCATGAAAAAGAATGTGACACAAATGGTATATTTTTTCTTTTATTTTCGCTTACTTAGATTTATGTTACTGAAAAACGTAGACCATATAGTCATCTAGTTATTCCTCACTATCTCCTTTGTAACCTACATTAGAGTATCCAAAGCGAGATCTGAGTTGGTCGGCTTCTTTATCGTTCAAACCCGTGCCATGCTTATTCAGCTTTATCTGTATCGATTGATGATTTCCACTCCTTGCACTTTCTCCGCTTAAACAATACACGGACTTAAATATTATTCGCAATTTCCTCAAAAGCCACCAAGCGATCATAACAGCTAAAGAAGAAAAAAAAGAAAAACCAAATAGGAAATATTACACGAGGAAGTATTTAAAGTAAAATTCAAGCTTGGGGACTGAGAATTAAACCTGTGTATTTCTAATTAATGCTTGGGCTAGACAAGTCAACTTTGGTGTTGTAGTTGTTGCGTAGAGTGCATTCATAATCTGCAAAAAAAGAAAACGAGGGGTTACTTAAAGAAACAGGTGAAATTAAAACAAAACAGATATTTTCTTGCTAATGCGAAGAACCGTTTTTTATTTTGTTCTGTAGACACCTGAAGACTTGAAAGGGATATACTGTACATCCGGCTTGTTGCGGCGGTTGAGATCTTATCAAGGTGGGGTTATGTTTTAGTTTAACAATGACTGGCACTAACATGGTGGGACTTAAAGAAGCTTCTTTTTTCCGGTTTTCTTCCCGTTCAACGGGGTGGGGTGGAAGGAGTAATTACAATAGGATCAACAAATACCATCAGGTAGACTCGGTCTTTGCCCATGAATTTTATCTTATAAGTGCCTGCGTTTATTTTTTTCTCTCCATGATTTGACTGATCACCACAGCAGGTTAGGGTTTAATCACACAGTTGAAAAATTTTTTTTTTCTGTTCCCTCCGCGATCTCAGATCAATGACCTCAAAATCTAGTCTGAAGTTGAATAGAACTAGGCACTATTAGCATCTCAGCATTTTTTTCTTAGGACCTGCAATGAATATTAAAGCGCTTGCTCCAAAACTGAAATTTGCATACGGGCGGAAACACCCAATAAACTATAAACTCTGCATTGACGCACTGAAACGATCGGACATTGCTAAGGACTATGCCGGCCAGAACACGACGATAATTGACGCCTATCCTGGTGCCGGAGTATGGTCGTCGGCGCTACACGAGATTGTCAAGCCAACGAAACACATTTTGCTTGAACCTGCACCAAAACTAGTAAAGCTGCTGGAGGACAATGTGACGCCGGCGTCGCTTGCGTCTGGCAATGTTGTGATTAAGCCAGAAGACCCATTTCGTTGGGGTACATTCACATCATTAGTCAACGACAAAGTGTATGAGCCTGTCAAGTTCACTGACCGTAGCCGTATTCACCCAAATATTTTATACACGGCGAATCTGACGAGCATTCAAGGCGAGCAACTGTGTTTTCAGTACTTGAATTGTGCAATGAACCAGAGCTGGCTACAAAGCTATGGCCGCGTGCGTATGCTGTTCTGGATCCGCCATAGTACGGCACAGAAGCTGCTAGCGCGAGCGGGCAGCAAGTTCCGTGGACGTGTGAGTGTACAGGCTGAGACCTGCACAGAGTCACGCCTGCTGGTTGGGTCGAGTTTACATGATGACGCAACAAGCGATGTTTTGGGCGCGGGCGCCGACCTGCTGTTGCACGAACCCAAGGACTTTTATCCAGAGGCCACCAAGACGACGCAGTTTGCACTTGTACAGATTGATCCTCGTGAGAAACCTGTGGAACACATTGACTATTTTGAGTACGTTATTCGGACACTCTTTATTCTCAAGTCACGACCCTTGCACGAGGCAATCAGCATTTTGGGCCCTGGTGCATCACAAGATTTGATTCCTAAGATTACAGACGCAGCCTTGTTAGAGAGAGCACCAACAGAAATGACAGTGGAAGACTTTGCAACGGTGACGCGAGTGTTTGCCATGTGGCCGTTCAAGCCGGATATTCTTCATGACTTTTACGACGATGACATGGCGCCTAGCTAGAACGGAAAAACGGACGGGCGGGGGAGGTTCAGGGGAACCAAAATGAAACTAAATATGATACTCAGACCATTATACCAAAAAAAGAATTGGGAGGGATAGGCACTGCTAACCTATTTTAGGATGGGTGCTTGAAGTGTTGTGTTAGTTTTTACGGATAAACCATCCGAGAGAAAAGAAAGGGTCGGCCTGGGACGGAGGAGAAGAGAAAAACAACACATGAAAACAACAACAACAACCAAGGGGGTACGGGTATAGAGATAGAAATAGAAGTAATAGGCGGTTATAACGCTGCCACTGCTTTGGTCTGGGCTTCAGGAAACAGTTGTCTAAGTTCGTAAGTAATAGCTATTGTTATGAATAGTAACGAATGCCTTTTATCCCTCCGGATGTCTTTACAAAGTTAAACTGATGTTTTAATTAAAACCAACGAAAAAAAAAAAAAAAAAAAACATAATCCCCCTCAACACCCCACTTTTTTTTTTTTTTTTTT
>Ga0160505_100828_pt1 | contig 15812 bp, 11 predicted proteins | sample DIDeMG_FD_108225 | JGI IMG/M metagenome (GOLD analysis project Ga0160505, IMG submission 108225) | Enriched chicken feces microbial communities from UW Madison campus, WI, USA - DID2874_E49_Stillage MG | ecosystem: Host-associated > Birds > Digestive system > Large intestine > Fecal ... | reverse complement strand
ATGCACTCCTTTTTTTTAAAAATCCTGTCCCAACACATAAAAAATCACTTTTTTTTTTTTAACAGAGACCTGCGGCACAGGTTTTAAAAGCACGTTTTCTTTTTTTTTTTTTTTTTTTCTTTCTTTTTTTAGTTTATATAAATATATATTTTTATATTATATATTTTTTTCCTATTTATTCTTATGCAGATTTATACATGTCAAAGTGCTAAATCACAAAAAACATACACACAGTGATATATTGCATGTTTACCAAACCACTAAATACCAGCTAAATTTTTCAAAAAAAAAAAAAAAAAATTTATTCTTACATCATCAAGACACTAAAAAACAAATATACACATTACTCAAGTAGAAAACTAGAATGATGGCGATTGGCCTGGAGCATAATACATGTCTTGCTCGCTTTGCTGGCGCCGACGCCGCCGCTCAAGTTTGTTGCGCAGTTTCCCGATATAGCGGCGCAATTTGTCAATATCGTCGCGATCAAAGTCGAAATCGGGTCCCTGGTTATTATTAGCACTATTCGTAGGATCAAACTGGCTGAGGTCCCAGTCCAGTTGCTGGAGCTGGTCGAGAGAGAGATTGTCAAGGCCCATTTGCTGTAGTTGGTCAAGGGGGATTTGGTCAAGGCCGTATTGCTGCAGTTGTGAGGGGGACAACTGGTCAAGGCTGAACTGCTGTTCGATTCCCGTGGGGCCCGAATGGCCAGGACCTTGTTGGCCGTTGCCATATTGGCCTGGGGCAGACTGTCCTGCGGCTGATTGCTGCGCGGCGGTACTGGCAGGATCCATTCCTGGGTTGGCAGTTTGGAACGGGTTCATGGCCGAAAGCTGTTGCTGCGCGGATGAAAGTGCGTGGTTTTGAAGTGCCTCCGAGGCATGCTGAATCACAGAAGATTGCGTCTTCTTGGGGTGTTTGTTGGGGCTCAGGTTGTTGTTGTTGTTGTTAACGATGTGGCCAGGATTAGTTTGCGTCATTTGAGGCGTATCTGTGGTCCATCCACGGTAAGGATCCTGAGTCGCGGGACCCTGGCCTGCGGGCTTGTAGCTTGGGAATCCATCATCAATAAGGTTTTCATGGCCCCCCCGGCCCTTTCCATGGCCAGACTTGCCGAATAGTTTTTTCAAAAAGGCTGGTTTACCAAATATCTTAAAGGCGCCAAAAGTGGCAAGGGCGGTCAGAGCAATGACGCCGACAGGAACGCCCACAGCTATGCCGATGGTTGCGCCAGTGGACAGGCCCGAGCCGCTATCATTTGCATCATTGGCGGTGACAAGCACGCCGTTGGCGTCAGTGGCCACAGGCAGCGGCACCACGCTCCCACTAATAGTTGTAAATGAAGTACGGAACGTGGATGACTGTGCACTAGTTCTTGATGCTCCGGTTGCCGTGATCAGGGAATTTGTCAGACTAGAGTCAATCTGGCTTGAGAAAGAGTCTGTGGCGGTTTGGAAAAAGGTGCCAGAAGATTCTGCTGTAGCAGAGCCAGATGTAATGGTTGCTGGGTCACTAGTAGCAGAAGCATCGGTGGTGGCCAGGTCACTTTCAGAGATTGCATCAGATGAAGAAATTCCTTCTGACGTTGATAATGGCTGGTCACTACTTGTGAATGATTGTTCTTCGCTTGAGGGTCCTGTGGTGAGAGTCTCCGAGTTCACACTTTCTGTATTAGATGCGGCTTCGCTTGTACTCGGATCGGTTGATACGGGCTCAGAAGAAGATACTGTTTCTGAGATGGAGGTGGAAATGACGTCTGAGCTTGTAACCGAAGAGATGAGATCCGAGCTTGTGATCGAAGAAATGATATCTGAGCTTGTAATAGAAGAAATTATATCTGTTATTGTACTTGAAGATATTATTTCTGTGCTCGTTGGTGAAGAAATGATATCTGAACTTGTTGAAGAGCTGATGTCTGAACTCGTTATGGAAGAGACAATATCTGAAGTTGTTGACGAGCTGATTTCTGAACTCGTTGTGGAAGAGACAATATCTGAACTTGTGGAAGAAATGATATCTGAACTTGTTGACGAGCTGATTTCTGAACTCGTTGTGGAAGAGATGATATCTGAACTTGTTGACGAGCTTGTTTCTGAACTTGTTGTTGACGAGCTTGTTTCTGAACTTGTTGTTGACGAACTAGTTTCTGAACTTGTTGTTGACGAGCTGGTTTCTGAACTTGTTGTTGATGAGCTCGTTGATGAGCTCGTTGTTGACGAGCTGGTATCAGAACTAGTAGGTGAACTAATAGATGTGGAACTATCCGGACTTGTGATAGGGTCAGTAGGAAATTGGGGATCGAATACGGAAGTGTTTTCCTGCGGTACATCCGTAGGACCGGCTACAAAATCAGACATGTTTCACTTTTTCTTTGGATTTAATAAACAATCAGTGGTAAAAAAAAATTGATTCAATTGCGGATTGATAATGGCTTCTATTGGGAGAGAGAGTTTTCGTTTAAAAGAGATTCTACGAAACAAATGCCGAAGTATTTATACCTAGCAAGACCTCTTATTGTTGACAAGCAATCTACAACCTAAAGCCAAAAGATTTAATGTATTATGTATTATTCCTTTTTGTAATGTGTAGATCATGACAACGGAGTGGTTGTTTTAGACGCCTTTAGATATAATGATAAGTGTTGGTTACGGCTGTGCACAGAATGGGTTGCTCTTGTGATTTGTATTGTATGTGGTTTTGTACTTTTGTATTAATTCTTTATTTTGTAGTTTAAAAAACCACCATGCTTGCACACATGGTTGGAGTCCATGAGCCACTTGAAGCGAAATAAGAGAGGGCTGCTTTTAATTGATATGCTTTCGAAGGAATCAAATCCCGACACGATACAAAGACATCTTTCAAGCACCATAGTTATTTTTATAGTTTATTCTCAATTCAATTACTCTTTAAGGTTAACGTAACCGAACTCATCATTTGTTTTTTATTTGTTTTTTTATTTTTATTTTTTAAAAGCCACATCGAACAAATATGAGTAACATTTCTGAACATCTACAGAGGACGATCCAGAACATTCAGAGCCTGCAACTTCGCGAACCCATAGTAATTTGTATGTGGAAATATACTGTATTTTCTTTTTTTTTATTGCGTTCTCTGGATTACTGAGGACTAATAAAAAAGTTTTTGGTCAGACTAAAATATGCCTTGAAGAACTCCCACCATAACTGATTTGTGTATATACAGGGCAAGGGTTCAAACCTAATTTTTTTTGCTTTTGGTGGGTATGCTAAACAAAAACTTTTCTAATCGTTCTCTATATGGCGTATTTTTTAGTGGGGCTCTGAATGTTCTGGATCGTCCTCTGTACATCTTTCAGTTTCATGATAATATCTTTCATAATGCTTAAATAAAAATAAAAAAATACCATTAAATACAATGGATCACAGATACGGAAGATACATATAATATGTAAACTTTCAATAAATATAGTACAAACTTTATAATCCGTGGTTAAATAGAGTGGCCGCACTAACGCTTTCCTGCTTTGCCTCTTCCCTTGCGCTTACCCGCACCGCCCGACGAGGACGACTTCTTGTTCACGGGACCCTTGGTCACAGCAGCATTCCCTGCCTCCATGCCTGACCGCTTGCCACGACCCCCTTTAGCGATCGAGGCTGTGGCAGGCTTGGTTCCTGATGCCGCTGCGGAATCACTGCCAGTGGCAATGCGCCGGCCGCTGCGCAGCGACATGTGCGGCGGTGAATTGCTCATGGTTTTAGACGACCCCCCAGTAGAAGACTCTGACTGGCTGCGTTGCGACGCCCGTTTCTGCTTTGCTGTTTCAAGCTTGGTCTTGCGTTCTTTTTGTGAACGCTTGGTCGCTGGTGAGGCCGCAAGTGGCGAAGGCGAAGCGGCTTCTGTTTTTTCCTCTTTTGCGGTGGCGGCGTTTCGCGTCTTGCGCTTTTGCTGTTTGATCACCTCTGCAAGAAACGCTGACTTTTTGGTGGTCACACGCATTTGTCTAGTTCGGCGTGCAGCAGATTTTGTCACCATAGGCTCTTCTTTGCTCAACTTGTCATCGTTTTCGTCATCATCATTCTCATCGGAGGTAGCATGAGATTTCGTCTCATTTGCAAGGTTGTTATTATCATCACCCTTGTCTTTGGCATTGAGATCGTCTTCCTCAACCTTGTCATCCTCATTTTCGTCTTCATTGCTACTCTTGATCAACGTGTCTAAAAACGTGTTGATTTTCTCCTTTTGCTTAAACTGATCAGTATTATTTGGCTCTTCATCGTCTTGGCCAATTTCTCCCATTTCGATGTCTTGTGACTCACTCTTCAAGTTCTCGGCATTAGCATTCTCCTGAAGAGCAATCTCATTCTGGTCTTCGCTCTCATGCGTAGATGCCTCCTGGTGAATACCCTCGTCTTCATCAATATCCATAGCATCTTGTTGCTCTTCAAGAGAATAAGGTTCATCAGTTTCAAGCGGTTTGGACTCTGCTTCAACAGCCTTCTGAGTACCTTCCTCGATAACTTTGGGCTCTGGATCTGAATCTTGGTTTTCTTTATCGCTTTGTTCAGATTCCTGCCTATTGTTATCTCCCCTCTCAGTTGATTCAGGATCAGATTGAACCGCAGCACGTGCTGCCTCATCTTTGACAGCCTGAGGCTCAGAGACCTTGGGGTCCTCATGTTGGGCCTCCGAAGCAAAGTCATCACCTGAACTAGAATCATCATCTTTGAACTCCACATTCTGCTCAGAAGATGGCGAGGAAGAAGTATCTAGATCTTGAGTGACAACTGCAATATCAATCGTCTCAGAAACTTCAGTAGTAGACTGTAACTCCTCATCTGGTTTCTCAGTTATGGAAACTTCAATCTCGACTTTTTCCTCTTCACCGTCAGAACGACTTCCATCTTTAACAGAACTTTCCTCGGTATTGATGGGAATAACAGTTTCTGACTGAGTAGAGTTATCAATGGGCACAACGGTGACAGGTGGGTTGGAAATGGAATCAACAGCCTGCTGGGGGCTGTTAGGACTTTGGATTTTGTGTTCATGAGCGGTGGAAGAAGCAGCTGCTTCTTTCATCTGAGCCTCGTAGAGATAGTCGTCGCTCGTGGGATTATCCATAAGGTGGGTGGGGATGCGTTCTTTGGTATCTTCAAGACCAGAGTCATTTTCAACCATTGTAAAAATTTCTTTGCGGACTTCGATAGTTTCCTGGCGAGTGATATCAATGCCAAATTCAGCAGATTGGGAAATATGGACAATTTCCGTAGAAATAGGAGTGCCCTGGTCAATTAACTCTTGAGAATTAAACTCAGGATCCTCTCTCACAAGTTCGTGGATTTCCTCGGTCAAAATCTTTTCCTCTATGTTGCTGAGAATGACCTCTTCAGTTTCAGGCTTATCATCAGCATCAAGAACCCTTTGAAGATCAATATTGGGCACATCATTTCCAGTGCCGAATGATTCGCTGCTTTCCGAATCTTCAACTTGAGTTGATTCAACCTCATTCAGTTGATCGATCAAAAACATACTATGGTTCCCAGCTTCTTCGCTATCAGAACGCTCATCCTGTTCAGCGTCATTCTCGTTGATATTACCTGAGTTATCTTCAGGGTTATCAAAAGTCTGACCAATTGCGTCACCTGAAGAACTCTCTGCAACTTGAGGCTGAGAAATATCTTCAGCGGGTAGTATGTCTTTTTTCACGAGAGGTATCTGCATATCAGAAGCTGATCTGTCATGAACGGAGTTTCCAGTATCATCACGTGAATCTTATTGTAGTTAGAATTAGTGATCAAAAATAACATGTATGAGTTGACTTACCTTCAGGTCTTGCTGTTTCATTCAACGTGTAATTGCCTTCGCTCTGGTCAGAATCGGATTCATAACCTTCTTCCTCGCTCTCCTGTGGAGCATTAACTTCATCAAGAAAGATTACAGATTCATCCGAGCTCTCTTGTTCTTCAGCAGGGGCACTTGGCTTGTCAGAAGATTCTAACAGCGCAGGATCAATCGGCATTGAAGACCCAGAGACGGGCTCTTGGTCTTTTAGTTCAATATCTTCCTTCTTGGACGCAGCTGGTTCAAGAACATCAGCGTAACCCTCAGCATCAGTATCCTCTGAAGACTCATCCAAATTCTCTAGGGTCGTCGGAGCATCGTAATACTCATCGACCTCGATAGCATCCACAAAACAGGAAGATTCTGCTCCCTCATTTTCCAAGTCTGGCTCTACTGATGGTTGAACTTGGACAGAAGCCTCTACTGATGAGGCAATGGGTTTAGTATCTTCAAGACCCGCTTTGTCGGTAACCTCTACATCAGAATCTATAGCTTTCTCAGACTCAATAGATTCTATCCCACCTAAGGCTTCGAAAGCGTTCTGAGCGAGTAGAGAAAGACCATCATCAAGAGAGTGAATTTCATCAACATCAGGCATTTCAACATCTTCAGTGACGATTTCATTTATCAGTGGCTTATCTTCTGGTTTGTCTTCTGGCTTGTCTTCTGGCTTATCTTGGCTTTTATCGTGTTCTCCCTGTTCCTCTTTTTTGTCATCCAAAACTGGAATTTCTTCAGGAGAAACTGAAGGTTCCGCGTTTTCATATTGTAGTTCTTTCTGACTCTCAACTTTAACATCAACCTCTTCAATATGCTCGGGTACTTCTGAATTTTCAATCTCTTCAGTAGGAAAAGATTCAGATTCAGATTTATTCTGGCTGACAGAGGTTTCAACGCTAGTAGAATATGAGTGACTCACAGGTTTTTCCGCTGTTGAGAGATCAGCCCAGACACTTGCAGCAAAGGAGCCAAATTTAGAATTGGCCTCAATTATCTTGGTCTCTTTAGTGTTGATAGCAGGTTTAGTCTCAATAGGGGTGTAGAACCTTTCTCCGAATGAGTAGCCAACGGACGAATTAAGTGTAGGAACACCAAAGGCGATGGGCGCAGAAAAGGAGTCAACCGCATCGGGATTAGCAGATGACAACACCGTGTTTTCAACATTGTCTTCCAATTCAAGGTGACTATCGGCGAGGGAAATATCAGTAGGCTCCTTTTGGTCAGGCTCACTAGTTTGCACAGTATATTGTGCCAAGATATCCTTGTCGTTTGAGTTAATGATTTCTTGTTCAGTTTCCGTCCTTTCAGGCAACGGTTCAGGAGTGGCTTGTTTGTTGGTGAACGATTCTCCAAAGCTAAAGTTGACAGTTGTATCAGGCTTTATAGGAATAGTAACATCGTGAAAGGTGAGGTTTTTGATAGGGTGGCCGTTGACACCGACGCCAACAATAGGATCAGGCTTTCTAATTTCAGTCGTGTTAAGATCAATACTCGCTCTGACAGATGCATCAGCAGGGAATGAATGGTCTGAAATACTGTTGACGGCCTCAACAATGTCTTTTGAAGTTAACTCATCAACTTCAGACCTAGGAACAAAATGATCTTCTCCATGGTTTACCTGCTCATGATGAAATTGATGATGGACCTGGGCTGAGTTGGCTAAAGTTTGAAGAGCATTAGCAAGCTGTGTTTCGCTCACTAGATCTTCGTCGATAATATCAGAGTGATGCAATGAATCGGTGGCTATTGGGTGTGGAATAGCACCAAATGATGGAGCGTCGCTGAAAGAAGGATCAATGAGATGGGAAGAATATTCTTCAGATGCAAAAAGATTAACAGAGGTATGGGCTGGCTCCTCCTGGATATCAACAACAGAACCAATGCTACCAGCTTCAGACGCAACTGGGTCCTTGGCTTCGTCTTCGCTTTCTTCTTGTTCCGTCTCACCGTTACCATCATCGCTAATGATTTCCTCAATGTCGGAGTCTTCCAGCTCTGCAACTTCGTCATCGGATTCAGTATGAACAGTCTCACGAGCTTCAAAATTTATTAAGGGGTGTACCTGTTCATCTGCCTCTTCTTCCTCCTCAGAATAATTATACTTTTCCTCGTCATCGCTTTCTTCTTCAGATGAGTTGGAGTCTTTAGAAGATGATTCAGATTCGCTAGCATCAACCTCACTTTCAAACTCAGAATGATAGCCTGCAGCATCTTTATTCAGTCGAACTGGAGAAGCATCTTCAGGACCGCTGAGAATTTCAATGACATCACTGTCAGAGTCGTCCTGGGACTGTTGATGCTGTCGATCTTCCTCCTCAGAGCTCTCGGCTCTACTACTGTAGTCTTGCTCGTCCTTTTCATGTTGTTGAATTCCTGCGTATATTGATTTGGGTTCTGTGTCGATAGAATAACTTTCCGCCGTCTGTTCCTCAGGAAAGGTCTCCTCCTCGGACATGTCGGATTGGTGCACCAGCGGCTGAAGTTCTTCCTCTTCGATGAAGGGATCGTCTTGTACCTAAAATTCCTATGTTAGAACCATTTCCCAAATTTATAAAACCAAATTGAAATCTTACATCTGCAACTTTTTGTCGTTTTTCATCTTGGTTGACTAGGTGTGGTTGTACAGAGCTAATAACTCTCTTTTTAGATAGAATTTCGCCTAGTTTATCAAATGAATCACTTGCACGAGCTAACTCATCGTTCTCAATTGATGATTCGTAAGATTCGACGTCCTTTGCTCTTTCAATTTGGCTATTTGTTTGTTGCTCAAAATCATCGTCTTGTAATAATGCAAGTCGTGCCCGTGTTCGAATTGAGCTCATCCAGCCTGCGAGATTATCTGTGTTCTTTCCGCTGACTGATTTAATCTGTGTATTTTTATTACTTGACCCTGTTAGTCTAGATTGTATTGATGATAACACAAGTTTTCGTAAAGTTGGTGATCGTGTAGGGGTTGCCATCTCGCGTAGCTTTTTCGTGATTGAAAAGCCCTTAGAGTCTTTACTAGGCGTCTCATTAGGAGAAGGTGTCATTGCGTATGATCAAAGCAGCTAAAATCTGCACTCCTGGTATCGGATTATATGGATGAAATTGTAAACTACCAGTATGTCGTTTAGGTAGCAAACTAAATAAAAAGAGAATTAAATGAAAAAGGGAATAAGATTCAGGTTGAAATCAAGTTCTCTGATCAAAATGTTCTATGGCGATGTGGTAGAGATGGGAGAAAACAAAAAGGAACCCAATAGGGAACAAACCCTAAACACATTTTATCAACCAAGGGCCAGTATACCAATATATCATGGGCTCGAATTCTATTCTAAAGGTCCATTGTTTACATTTTAATTTTAAAGATATATTTTGTGGTGACCAGTCAGTTGAAAAGAAGAAATGCATAACACCGCATTTTCGATGGTGCCACAGAGACCTGTGCTGGCATACTTTGATCCGTTTGATGTTTTCAGCCTTTTGAAGCGTGATCTGTACGATAATTTACCATTAGTGAATCTTCATTGGAATCATCCAGAGCGGCCACTAAGATTAATTGCAACTTTAGACGTTGATATAGTTGAAGAAAAAGCAAAGCAAGCCTTGCCTCCGAAGCATCAACTTCCTGGACTCTCATCAACGCCTTACTTAAAGATCATATTTATTCAATGCGAAGATAACGACACTTACAAGGCTTCCGTGCGTCCCATCATTAGGGAATGGCTCGACAACAAGGTCAAATATACGCGCGATCCGACAGAATGGATTGTTGTTCACTACATACCCAATGGCTCAAAAGTCTTCTTAGGCAATCGATTTACGTATGGTGTGTTTGATAAGATTAAAGCAGACTTTAATAATGAGCAGAAAATCGATAGATGTATCCAACTACGCCAGGAGTACCTTTCCCAAATAGAATATAAGGAAGCTTGGAAGGAATTGATGTCAAGAGTCAAGGACGGTGTGTTATATGCGTTTAGCCAAAGAATTGATCTATACCAAACCGAAATTGTTAAACTCGAGGCTGCAAAGCATATTCTGGGCTGGAACTTTGGTAAATTTTTTGTTATGAAAGAAGGTCTTGCATTGTCATTTGAACGAATGAATTTGTTTGAAGATGCACTTGCTGTTTACAAAGAATTGGAAACATTGTTTGACCAAATGCTGGAAAAAAAAGAATTGACCTTCTTTAATTCAGTAGGATTTGATGACATTCCTGTTTCTTCGAATAAAATTCAAGATCTTGAAAAACAACGTCATGATATTCTTTCTAACGATATTACGCTGTTTGACTTTCAATATTATTTATTTTCGCGTCAAGCATTCTTGATTCTATGCATAGCTAAAGCCTCTTTGACATCCTCGATAACAGCCTCTAAAATAGGCAAGTTGTATCTCCAACTTCGTTTGTTCTTAACTGAAATGAACGTTTTCTTGTTATCTAATCAAAAGCCCATTCAAAAAGTCGCTGAGTGGAGTTTTGGTATTGTTACAGAGTTTGAAGAGGCAATAAGGTTGGTAGATAATGACTGTTTAATGGAGGTAGCTGAGGGCTGGGGAGAGCTGCTTTTGTTAAAACGAGATTCGTTGGAGACTCTCGCTGCCTCCAAAGGTTGGCACATTGATGGCATTTTTACCAACGTTTTATTGGAACATACCTTGAAGTCTGATTACCAGATATCGAACACGACCCTGCAGTCTTTCTTACAAACTCCGGGTTCTTTTTTTGCCCATTACAAACAATTCACTGAAGAAGCATATGCACAATTCGATTTAACAGATAGAGCCGAGACTAAGGATGTACTATCTACGCAATTGGCCTTGCTTAATTATCAACTTGAGAACTATGCGCAGGCTGCGAATTTACTCGAAAATCTCCCTAATTCCTTAAATCAACAAGGATGGACTTTGATCTCCACAACACTGCTTGAAATCTACGTCAAATGTTTATTAAAGCTCGATCGTGACGAAGATTTGTTTAGAAGCTCTTTAGAGCTTCTCCCTCACTACTTGAGTTTAACCAAAGTTGAAATTTCAGAGCTTGTTGCCACAGTGGAAAGGCTCTCTGTTAAAATATCACATTCTGTTAATCTCAATAATTACTTTCTTGTCGAAATAAGTACACAGATCACAAATGTCAGCGGGTCCGACCTCTATCGCATGAATGTCACTGTACAAAATCAAATTCCAGAAGAATTTTCGTTTGACTCTGCAGTGTTGAAGCTGCAAAACCTTAACAACTCTACTAACATTTTATCATTCTCTTCTGATGGCTTCTTTTTACACAAATCTAGATCCGTCGTATTGGAATTTACAACGAACAAGTTTTCCTCTGGCGAGTATAGAGTTTTTTCTTTAGAATTTGTCAAAGGGAAACTTATCTTTTCTCAAAACTTCATCGACTCTACGCCCATTCTAATCTCTCTTTTCCCGACCCCACAGAACTTCTACTCGAAATTTTTGGTTCCCAAAGCTGTCAATTTAAAAGAGAGGTGTATTGGGTTGGAGCTTACAACGGGATTACAGCCTGTCAAAAAGGCTCTACTTCGCTTTAAAAGCTTTACCGTTTCTTTAAAGCCGATTTCGATGAAAGCTACTAGCACCTCGGAGTTAATACCAGTGAGTGTAACGCATGGTCGGCCTCCAATTATTACAGTTGAAAATGTTCCTGCGAGTACATCATTTCAGATAACTGTTCCATACATTTTAGAACAGGATATTTCCTCAGCTAGACTAAAAGCTTTTATTGAATACACGAATATGAATGATGAAGAGTTCAGCTACTATGTGGATCAGAAGATTAACATTTCATTAGCTCTTTCTGTCAGCGTCCAAGACTTTTTTAGATCAAGCGAACTGTTTTCAAAATTCACAGTTTCTTGTGGTTTAGAAAAAGACCCAGTGAGAATTTTAAATGCCAATATCACTGGAAACACCCAGTCTAATATTGCTAGTCCGTTTCACGCTGAGATTAATGATGTAAATATGAACCCTTCTTTTTCCTATGTGAGATGTTAACTAACATTTTCCCTAGATTGCTTTTCCAGGTGGCGATGTTACTTACGCCTTTCACATTGAGCGAAATAATAAGAAGCCAGATATCAACATAGAGTTAAACATTAAGTATCGGCGCTTAAAAACTGGTGCGTTTCACATTGTTTGGTTTTGTATGTCGACGCTACTAACTCTTTTATTATCATTTTAGAATGTTTTATGGTTGTTTGGAAAAAGATTGAATCAATACTTGAGGGCACTGAGTTTAAAAAGTTTTCAATACTACTTTACCAATATTTTTTTGAGTTGTCCTACAATGTTATCAAGTATTCCTACTCCGGTATTGTTGATCTTCCATCCGAGTTTATTCATCAATTGAAACCTGTTGACAAGTTTCTGAGTATCGATGACAGAAAGGCTTTGTCGGATTTTCTTGATTCTGAATTAAAAGGTCATGTTTTCAAATGCAATCTCGATGATATAGAGAATAACGGACTTATCAGTGAGTTGATTATTCCAGTGTCCATCCCTCAGGCTCATTTTGTCTTCACTGTAGAACTGGTTTTTCCTAAAAATGTTGATTATTTTGTGGGAAAGCCGATTTCAGCTATAGTCAACATAAATTCTACGCAAGATTGGGCACCTCCGCCGAGTGAGTGTGAGTCAGAACTAAGGTCTGAAACTTTCAATTACTGTATGCTATCAGTTCAAGACTCATGGACAAGTTCAGGTAAAAATAAAGGAAGGTTCAGTATCCCTAGTAATAAAGCTTTTAGTTCAAATGACTCCCACTATGAGTTTCCGCTTACGCTGATTCCTTTAAAAGTTGGTCTTTTACCTGCTCCAAAGATTAGCATTCAAGTCGCTTCTCAACGCCTAGAAGAGCTAGCGCCCATCTCAGTTGAAATTGATTACAAAAATGAATACCAAACGGTTCTTATTGTTCCCGAAGTCAATAGGGTTACGTTAAATTTTTGAAAATATAACCAACTATATAATTTATTTAAATGGAACTCTAGTTCTATTATCAATATACTCTTATTTCTCGAAGTGTTTCATTACATATAGCCTCCACCTTCAATTTCTAGTAGTACTTGCCCATAGTATTGATCCTGCAATACTGGTCAATTTTTAAGCATTTCAACGAGGCAGACCTATAATCAGGTAGTAGCACAACTTGCAGTGAATGTGCGTTTCACCGCAATCTTGAAAGTGTAAAGATGTTCAAATCTCCACAATGCAGCTAGGAATATTTTATTGAAAATCATAAGTCTAGTCTAGGTATTAGACGTTGAGTATTTACTCCTGAATTCCTTAGAAATCTTGCGGAACTTTGATTGGGAATCATCTATAATATACATGTGTACAGTATCTATTTTTTTGGGAGTAATATAGTTTAAAGTGGGAGAAAAAGAAAAAAATTTTGTTCCCAAAAAAAAAAAACCGTCGATATGTAGTCTTCCAACATTATTTTTCATATCATATATCATATTTCCTCACTGAATTTCAATTTCATAGGCTTACGCATTAACAATGGTGGTTCCTCTCGAAAAATACAATGATCTGGTTAAGTGGATGGTTTTGAACAATGTTCAATTCAGCTCTTTACTTACTGTGAATCACTCCAAGATTGGGGGCGTCGGAGTATTTGCGCGTGAGGACATTGAAGAAGATAGCTTACTACTCGCTGTTCCCAAGCCCGCTGTCCTGTGCCCCGTGAACTCTGCCATTTCGAACTTACTTGAGGAGGCTGATCTTGACGGTATGGTCGGTCTTACTCTTGCTTACATGTACGAAAGAAGTCTGGGTGAGAAGTCACCTTGGTACGCATTTCTGCAGACCATCGAAGAAACCGGTCCTGATGTTTCTGTGATTCCTAAGTTCTGGGAACAAAACGAGCAAGAGTGGCTTAATGGCACTGAGGTCGAATACATGGGTGGTCTCGACGCTGAAGAGGTTTCTGGCGTCTATGAAGACGAAATCAAGCCATTTATTGAGGCCCACGATCTGTTTAAGGACATGCCCAAGCTGCGCACTTACGATGCTTACAAGAGCGCATTAGCTGCTGTTTCCAGTAGAGCTTTTGAGGTCGATGTGTACAGAGGACTGTGTCTTGTTCCCGGTGCGTGTCTTTTCAACCACGCTAACTCGGAAGATGTTCACTTTGAATCTCTAGACGCAGTTTGTCCTGTCTGTGGCAGCGCTGAATTCTGCGAACATGCTCTGGAGAGAATTGGTGAATACAGTGACTACGAAGATGACGAGGAGAACGATCATGGTCATAGCCACAGCCACGAGAATGGTCATTGCCACAGTCATTCTCACGGAGACGACTCTCATGCCGATGAGAGTGAAGAGGAAGAAGAGAAAGATGAAGATGAAGATAAGGAAGAACCTACTGAGCTTACTGAGGAAGGTATCTCTGATGAAAGCGAAAAAGAAGACGAATTTGAAGACGTTGATGATGACATGGAGGATGTCGAAGAGATTCCAAGAGAAAGTGATGATGAAGAGGACTCGGAAGAAGAGGAATCTGAAGAAGAGCTTGAGCAGGATGAGCTGGACACTTGTGATGTCGTTGCCATCAAGGACATTAAGGCTGGAAGCGAAGTTTTCAACACCTACGGTGAACTTTCCAACGGCGTTCTGCTCTCTCGTTACGGTTTTGCATTATGGGATAACGAGCACGAGACTGTGAGCGTTGCCAAGGAACTGCTTGCCTACGTCAACACTAAGGACTTGAAAAAGCGTACTACCTGGTGGTCCGAGCACTTTTACCGCATTATTTTTGGTATCGAGCCTGAAGAGTGGTCCGAGGACATTTACGAGGATGAAGGCCCCATTGGTGATGATGATGAGGAACGGGTTCCTCCTCCTTCCCCCGATAGCATCACTTGGCTCGAGATCTTGGATCTTTTCCCCAATGGTGTTCCTTCACCTGGTCTTATGGCTATTCTGTACATTTTGTCCATCAGTGAAGAGGAGTATGCTGAGTTTGTTGACAAGATCGAGACTGGCGACTTTGAGTCCATCTCATTCAACAACCGTGGCCTTGCTTTGCTGACCTCTCTGGTTGAGGCCAGAGCCAACAGATATGGCGATGGCAATCTGTCTAGCAAGGACTACAAGAAGCTGCTAGATGCGGTCAAGCCCAACGAGCTTAGAAAGAAGCTTGCTATCATTGTAAAGGGTACCGAAAAGCTTGTCATTGAGCGCACCCAAAAGTGGATCAAGACGGCCGGCAAAAATTAGCTGCTGTCTAATAGTGATAGATATGAAAATGTTGTATAGTTGTTAGTTTTCTTGTTGGTTTAATGTTATTTGTTTTTTTTTTTTCCTTTCCCCATGATACATTTGGCTCTTTTATAGTCAAAAAACTGAAACGCCGTCTCTATTTAATACCTTGATAGTCATATGTTGAGTATTAGGTTGGTAGTGTTCATAACCTCAGTCTTTGTGTGTATGACCTTGATGATAACCTGTGCAAGAAAATTAAAACTATAGAAGTTGATTATGAGAACAAAAAAATTTAAAATAAAACCTAGAATGGCTATTGTCTATCCAGTGATCGTATATGCTTGTTGGTTACACCAGACTCTCTTCTTTCTGATGAGAGTTGACTCTATAATGTTTGTGATTCAAGGCTTTACTGAAAATCTCAGCGTAATACTCTAGTTCAAGTAAAGCCTGTTCATGCAGGGTAACCCTTATATGTTGCTTACCATTTACTGCGCTTCTATTTGTTGAAAATCAACGTAGGTTATTCTCAACATACTATGGTATCACGGGCACCGAGTTTCTACTACGGAACCCTCATTATGTAATAAAAGTTTTGGTTTTTGCCTTTTGCCATGACCAGTGGACTCCCAAACGCTCCAGTAAACGCGCACACAAAATCTGCTTCTTCTGTCCCATCCCGTCCAAGGCCTTGAATAAAATAGAACTTGAACTACTTTTTTTTTTTTTTTTTTTTTTTTTTTTTTTTTTTTTTTTTTTTTTTTTTAATTTTAATTTTT
>Ga0160505_100827_pt1 | contig 15836 bp, 5 predicted proteins | sample DIDeMG_FD_108225 | JGI IMG/M metagenome (GOLD analysis project Ga0160505, IMG submission 108225) | Enriched chicken feces microbial communities from UW Madison campus, WI, USA - DID2874_E49_Stillage MG | ecosystem: Host-associated > Birds > Digestive system > Large intestine > Fecal ... | reverse complement strand
TTTTTTTTTTTTTTTTTTTTTTTTTTTTTTTTTTTTTTTTTTTTTTTTTTTTTTTTTTTTGGTTCGCTTTTCCCGGTAATTTCCACAAGGTTTCCACAAGGTTCTTTTTTTTTTTTTGTATGAACAACATGCGCAGTCTCCTGTTCCGGCAAAACTTTTGTAAAGAGCACCCAAACGGTGCACTCGGTTGGAAATTCTTCCAAGGCGATTCCGCGGTAGTTTTCTACAAGAAATACGCGGTTCTATCGCCATGTCGGTAGTGGCAAAGTCTAAGCAAGTGTACAAAAAGCTGATTAAGTTTTCAATTATCATGTTATCATTACAATATTTTATACATCTAAATGTAGCATTTAGTTGGCCTTCTCAAAGTAAGCCTTGGACTTGACGGGGTCGGCAACCATACCCTCGTCACCCTTCTGCCAGTTGGCGGGGCAGACCTCACCGTACTTCTCAGTGAACTGGAAAGCATCGACAAGTCTCAGGGTCTCCTCAACGGAGCGGCCGACGGGGGTGTCGTTGATGGTGATCTGGCGAACAATTCCCTCGGGGTCAATGAGGAAGATACCTCTGAGGGCAATGCCCTCCTCCTCAACGAGAACACCGTAGTCTCTGGAGAGAGTGTGGTTGGTGTCGGCAACAAGGGGAATGTTGATCTGACCAAGACCACCCTCCTTTCTGGGGACGTTGGTCCAGGCAAGGAGAGAGAACTCAGAGTCAGTGGAGGCAAAGAGAACCTCGGCACCACGCTCCTGGAACTTGGCGGCAGCCTCAGAGTAGGCAATGATCTCGGTGGGGCAAACAAAGGTGAAAGCGAGGGGGATGAAAGCAAGAACAACCCACTTGCCCTTGTATTGCTCGAGGGAGACCTCTTCAAAGAGACCGTTAACAACGGCTTGCTTCTTGAAAGCGGGAGCAGGGTGTCTGACAGTGGCGACCATTTTTATAGATATATTAGTACAATTGAGTTTGGAGAACGTAAGTTAGAGAAAAGAAGAAGAAAAAAAAAGAGAAAAGAAATAGACGATATCAAGGAAACAGGAAGATATTTATATTTTTTTTTCAAGGCTTTTTTATTATTTTTTCTTCTTCTTGCTTGTTTGTGTTTCATAAGCGAGGACAGGTCGTAACCTGGTTACATTAATAATGGGCCATAGATTTATTCAGTTCTAGACCTTTGAGTGAAAGGCGACCTTTTTTTTTTTTTTTCTGGTGCGCGCAAATGATTTTTCTGGAGAAGTTTTTCCGCGAGTAGTGTACTTTTCCAATGCCTTCTGGTAATTTCTTTCGGAGCACTTTAGTGTTGATTTTGGGCCTTTTCTAATCATAAATCCGGCCCAAAACGCAGTGTTTGGGACTTTCGACTAGGTAATGGGCTTTTCCGCTTATGTCATTTGCTTAGAGATAACCTTTTTTTTGGTTTTTGCCATCCACGAAAAGTAGAAAAAAATTAAAAAAAAAAAAATTAAAAAAAATTTAGACAACCATGAAAATCATTGATGATAATGCCTAATTTTTTTTACTGAATAATACAAAGAATGGTCTAGACTGGGGCATTTGGTCAATTTTTTAGAAATGCTCTAGAACCTGGAGAAAAACCTGGCTGACTGATGACAATTTTTTTTTTCTTTTTTTTTTTTGATAACAAGAATATAGTAAGCCAGCAAAATCATATCACTCAAGCAAATAACAGATAGTATTTACCTGAACCAAGATCGTGATGTACTGCATTTCTGCAAGTTTGGTTCAGAATCATTTGCACCGACTTGTTTTACTAACATTAGTACTAATGCTGAAAGAGCCAGAAGTGATAAATAAATAAGTAGAAAAAAGTAGTGCGATATGGTTCCTACTACGCAATCGGCCATGTCTAGCCAATACCTGCTCTGGTAATAAACTGGAAATAATCTTTTTCCCATTCAAGCTGCATTCATTTTAATTTTTATTATTTATTTATTTTGCCCCTACAGTAAAAGGCCAGCAACTGCGTCCAATGTCTTACTCAACCGTATATTTCATGAGTGTGCAGCAGCCTAGATACTAATGTTTATTTTAGCTGGCTGAATTTTTCTTTGGGTTACATGAAAATAAGCAAAAAAAAATAAAAATAAAAAAAAACACACGATATTACAGTCTGTGTAGAAATTTGTTTATACAACACGTAATAAACCTGGAAGCTTGATAAAATCCTCTCCAAAGTTGCTATCCATGTCGTGGTCCTTGTTGTTATTCTTGTTATTGCTGTTGAAGAATTGTCAGTTTCACCAATCAGCTACTGACCAAAATTCTTGCAACAGCTTAATAATTGAGTGATACTCAGTGTTTGTATATATATATATAACGGATTATCTAGCGCATGGTTGCTTTAAGCTCTATTTTTTTTTTTTTTAACACATGGAGTAAAGGTTATTTTGCTCTTTACCGAGTTTTTATTCAAGCGTTTTGCTGTTATATGCACAAGGCCAGTTTTAATATGGTAAATGTGAGGCCCTCGTGTCCAACGTTTGTGCCTGGGATTTTTTTTTTTTTTGGCTCACCCAAACCATAATAATAATAATAATAAAACTGCTCAGCTAGTGCCCATATCAACGGCTTGCTATATAAAATTTGGTATTACTGCAATCCTTTCATTAGTACTTTTTTTTTTCTATCGCCACAATATTTTTCCAGGCACCTAACCAGTTCTTACTGAATGTTCAACGTGGTAGCGATATAGTGGAAGATCTTTGGTTTTTTGAAGGTTTAGAAATTTTATCCGGTGGGAATTGTTATTCTCTAATTGTAGGTTAGATCCTGGCCAAGGGGGATATATACACGCTAGTGAGAGTACCTTGATATGCATAATACTATGGAGTGTATGACTATAGTCAATCTTCCTTGGTAGGCTCGCCTTGCTATCCGGTCTAACTAGCGCTGTGTCAGCAAACAGCAGAAAAGTGTTTCTATTGAATCAATACAAATGTTTGTAGCAATAACCCTGCAAAAAAGGTTGTTGTTTTTTTCTTATAAAAATGCTGTTGTGTGGTCTCCTACAAAGCATGCACAGCCGTTGCTCAGCAGCAATAAAAACAATTATAATTGCCATAAGATACTGATACTATTTTGTCAATTATCAGTGCCTATAGGGGGAGGCAACACTCATGATAGTACAAAATAACCAATGGCAATTCAGAGTACCCTCAAACTCCAGTCCTTGTCCATTGACAGTTCAAAGTCCTTGATCAAAAATCTGACAAACTAGGAAAACATCTAAAAATGGGCACGGATGACACCATGTGGCTTATAATCCTGTCTTGCCTCCCATTCCTCGTGTCATCATCATTGCTCTCGTCGTTGGAATAAATAACAAGCATTGCTTTGAAACCCACTTTTAATTTCTTGATAAACAAAAAAAAAGCCTACAGTCAAACGTCGCTATGTAACAAACACATTGCTTTACACAATTTTCTCTAACTAATAATATCTGTTTTTTGTTGTTTTTTTTGGTTTTAAAGAAAAAGAACTTTTGGTATGTCATAAACTCGTTAAGAAAGAGAGAAAAAGAAGAAGAAATAAAAAAATAAAATAAAAATAAAAAATAGAAAAAAAGATTTGCTAAAAGAAATTTTCATCAACTGATTAGAATTGCCTTTTGCATTCGGAGATGGTTTAGTAATTTCACCTAATATCGTCAAGAGCCTAGTCAGAGACTCATGTCACTAATAGACCATACCTCCGGCCTAAAGAATCAAAACAGAATCGCCAGCAGACGGATCAACATGAACGGTCTATCACAAAAAAAGAGTTAGCAGTTAGTAAAAGAATATTCCTAGGGTATAGCACAATGATACTCACCTTTGAGATGGACGCCATCTTGTTGCTGCTCAGCAGCAAATCGTACTTCAATACGCCTCTGATTATCAGTTCAAATGGATGGAGGCTTACGCGTGCCCACTTCTTTTGACCGCTATCAATATCGCCCCCGCTACCACCACTACCAGGGCTATTGCTGTTACTTTCGGTTGGCAATACCATATCAGCATCGTCGCTATCATCATCATCAGGCGAAGATGTAGTGTTACGGCCAGGGTGAACGAGTCGGAATTGGCCCACGGACTTGAGCAGCCGCCGCGAAAGTACCCCTCCCTCAAATGAGAGGGGTACCTCAAAGTGCTGGATATTGCCCAAAAGCATTGTATGTGGCTCACCCTTGGGCTTGCTGGCTGTATCCTCTTGCACATAGGCTGACCGGGCAAACACATCTAGATCTACATTTGAAATCTCGACGCTCAAGAACCCCGGGTTAATACCCTCAACAACAACATCAAACATTAACTCCTCGTCACTGACAAGAATATCAAACACATCTGCAACGGCTACATTGTGTAGCGGCTTGGTCGTCGCCAGTAAAAATCCCATCACAAATCCAAGCCCAAGAATTGAGAGAATTACAAGAATCATCCAGAGCGTAAAGCGTATACGCTGAAATCGCACGTTATTTCCGTCAGCGCCATTTCCATATCGCTTGTAGTTATGGGGTGAGTAAGCCCGTGACCCGCTATTGCTAGTACCAGTATTGTAAAGGGGGTGCGCATTACCTTTCCAGGCGCGGCGCCCGCCGGGTCCTCCAAAGGACCCATAGTTCGGGTTTGCTGTGGATTGCTTATTGTTCATCGCGACCCGAAAAGGTGTGGACTCAGAATACTCATTATAATAGTCGTCATCGTCGTCATCATCAAAGTCGTCATCATCTTCATTGTAAAGCTCCTCTTCTTCATCACCGTCTTCGTAGTTCGGGTATCGGCTATTTATTCGTCGAAAGTTTTGATTTCCAGACTTGTGATCAAGATATCCATTAGTCTGCTTTGAACGCAACTGACTAGAATTTTGCAACGCCCGCTTCGACACAGAAAGCTTGTATGGGCGGTTGGACTTTAGGTGCGAGCGCATATTGGACGAAATTGATTTATAAAGCATTGGAAAGGAACTGACACTGGTATTAGCCATATATCCAGGGCTATAAGTACCGGGGCTGTTAGGATTACCGACAGAGTCACTGGTGTTTCCAAGTCCTGGGGTTGCGTCTGGCACTACCATTGTTGGAGGTGGCTGCTGGTGCGGGTCAATACCATCATGATTGGCTTCTTGACATTGCTTAGTACTATAGAAGGAAGAATGTGAGGGTTGGTGATTTAACGTTTGTCTGTTGATCGAAGAGTTGGTCAACTGCGATACTAGAGAAGGCCTTGCATTCAATCTTAGACTGTCAGAATCGACATCTTTCACATTCTGATGCTGTTGCGTCGATTGTGAGAGTAATGGTGATGTTGCTTCATTTAGTTGTTCTAGCGGCTGGTGCTCGCTATGTGGTGATGGTTGCTGCGGTTCTTGTGAATGTTGTGGTTGTTGTTGTTGCTGCAATAAAAATTGCTCTTCTTGTTGTGGTGGTGGTGGTGGCTGTTGTGGTTGTTGCTGCTGCTGAATCTGCTGGGATTGTTGATCAAGTAGCTGTTTCTGATAATGTTTTTGTGCATTCGAACGACGACTCTGTGTGAGAGTTTGGTAGGAATCGGCACCTCCCGAAATGGTTAGCGGCTGAGTTTCAGACTGCAAAGATTGGACAGTCGCCAAATGTATCTGCTGTTGTGGCTGCTGTGGCTGTTGGCCAGAAAGAGACGACGTTGATGGACTTCTTCCGTGGAACCGCGGTCGCATTGAACTAGAAGAAACCGACGGGTTAATAAAATGCGGGCTCGGCTCGTTCGGGTTCGACTCGTATACAAATGTTTCATCTGAATCAGATGACTGTACCTCGTCAACAGCAGAAGCAATCTTGGCGGCAAAAACCTGGACTTTAGAGCCGCCAGGGCGGGATGAATTGGCCTTCTTCTTTTTTGCCTTTTGTGACAGTTTGTTAACATTGTCAATGCTCTTCTTCACCTTTAGTCCAGTGCCTCCATTACTTGAAGGCATTGCAAGAGACGGACCAGCCACTACGGTTTCCGTTTCTACAGTCATTGAGTTAGGAGTCGTGGTGTTAGGCTTCCAGGTACTAGATGTGGCCGGGAGCTTGTGCTCGACTGAAGAGGATTTTTCAGAAAAATACTGAGTCTGGGAGCCTACTGGACCCATAGAATCAGATGCAAGATCATTTATAGTTTTTGACAGTGGCTTTACAGTCTCGGGAGAAGGAGCCACAGGCATGGGAGTGTGTACAGGATCTGGCTCAGGCAGGTTGGTATCAGTAGCGGTTGCATTTGAGCTTGTGCTAATGGTACCAGCAGTTTCTGGCTGTGTCTGGGGAGGCGTAATGGTAGATGTAGAGATTTTAGAGTTGACTGTTTCATTGGAAATTGATGAAGTTCGACTAACAGAGAGAACTTTTTGGGGCGAGCTGGGCTCATCAGGAGTGACATTGGAATAGGTGGATTTGGCGGCATTGGGACTATTTGGGGTTGGAGACGATGTGGTAAAACTTAATTTCCTGTAAGGTCGTGCTGTGTTTAGCTTGGAGGGACCCGGAGCCTGGCCCCCGTGAAGACGTGAGTTTGGGCGCTGGTATCGGGGGTTGGGAAAGTAAGAGCTAGTATCGCTGGATTGGTCAAAGTCCTCTTCCTCATCCTCTTCGTCAAACTCATCAGGGTCTTCGTACTGTTCGTCTGACGCCGTTGTCGAAGGTAGGTCATAGTAAAAATCGGGTCTTCTAAGCACAGCAGATTTACTAGCATTGGAGCGGGTAGGTTTTGGCGATTGTTTCTTTGCTCTGGAACTGGCAGTTGAAGTATAGACAGACATTCTATTCCTGGGTGCAATATCTCGGGAGGGCTCCTCCGGGAGCTTGAGGTTCTTTCTCTTTTTCTTTTTTTTGGTTGAAGATGTTGAGTGTGCTGACGAGTCAGATGGCGGGGGTGGATCGAGACTGGAGGTATTCGGCTTCATGGTAAACTTATTGGGTTTATCAGAATCATTACTGGTTACTTTTGGTGAAGATGGCGGTAGTGGTTTCTTTTCTAATGGGTCTGCCATTTAACCTGAGTGAGAAAAAAATAATTATAATAATAATAATAATAAAATAATAAAAGGGGGAGAGCGTGGGCAGAGGCAAATATCACTATGGTTGAAGAAAAAAAAAACTTCGTAAGGATTTGCGTGTGTAGCCGTTTATGAAAAAAAGTAAAGAATCTGAAAAAAATAAATTAAGACTATCAATGCTTTCATTGACTGATGTTTCTTCCAAATTGCATGAACTTGAAATGGCCAAAATAAAAAGAAAATAGTATAATCTAGTGGTCAATTAAAGGAGCATGTATATTGAAAGAAAAGAAAAAGGTAACAAAAGAGAAAAAAAGAGGAATAAATAAAATAAAAAATGGAAATAATAAGGTCTAGACTTGAATGGGTCAATGCCAATTTAAATCTTAGGCATTAGTATTTCAGCTACAAGTATTAAATATCATGTTGGTAATCACGTGTACGCTTTAATCAAGTTATTCTATTAATGCAGCAACACATTTCTGTCACTGCCACCATATTTTCCACTTTGATGATCATGTAAGTAAATAGCTCTCATACAGCAGTGTTTGGGTGTCTACCTTTTATGCCGGACTCCACATGTCCACGCCCCATTGTTTCCTAGCAGATCCAAAGCTTCTCGAATCAAACTGGGCTTCTCGAGCTTCTTAGCAAAGTACTAATTAATAGCTCAAGCCGTTGGATCGCCAAAGCCTAAAACCAGACAGTCAACAACCATTGCAAAGGCATTGCGCAGACATTTGTTTCCATCTGAGTATTCACATATTCACATATAGTTTTCTACATCCTTTCTTGGTCTAAACGGTTGTTGCTAAACTCATTTAAAAACAAACAACAACAGTGCGGCATCTTCAATCCAAGAAAAGCAAAATGTAAACAAACAAAAAAAGAAGCCAACAATATCATCATTTAGGACCATACACCAATCTAATACTATTAATCGTCGTTTCAAGCCCACCAGGATCCTTCTACAGTTATCTACTTTTATTTCTAACTGTCGCTGTTGTTGATTTATACAATCAGTTTGAAAAAAGTGCCAAAACTGTCAAACAGGTACAAGCCCTGCGTGTTTTCTATTTATTTATTCATTTATTTATTAGTTTATTGATTTATTTATTTTTTGTTTATACTTTGTTTATTTTGTTATTGTTTTTATTTTAAATCTCATCGACAAAGACGCATCCAAGGTATTTTTAACTCCGACGGCAGCTTTCTATTTTATTTTATTTTTAATATATCCAACAATACGTCTCTGCATTTATATCCTTTATCATTCCCTGGATTATTTTTTATTTTATTTTACTTTTGTTTACACTTGAACTTCATTCTCTCCTTTCTACCAAACACACCACCGTGCTTTGCCATGTCTCTTCGAATACCCCCCAGTGACCAGTCGATATCACCATCACCACATCGGCAAATGTCTCAGCTCAGACCCCAGCATGGGTCCTCACCCTGTTCCTCTTCTGCAAGTCCGTCCCCATGTGCCTCACCGTTAAAACAACAACGTGGGAAACCTAGTCGGTTTGGCGCTATCCCTAAGGACTTTTGTAACCAAAAGTTAGTTAATACTTCGCGTAAGCTCTTGCCGAATGCACCGGTTGACGACAAAAACGTGTTTGCGTACAACCGTTACCATAATCGATTTCCTCATGATACCAGCATGGACACCAACTCAGACCATACGCCGGACTCAATATACTCGTCCTCCATATCGTCTTCGCCATCATCATCGCAGATAGCCTTTAACAAGAATTCCCGTCCCCTATCTACATCCTTCACTAGCAAAGATCCAACATTTCCAAAAAAACATGCGACATCCTCCTTGCAGAGCGATATCATACCTTGCAATTCTTTTTCTTCTGTAGATAATTCTTCAAAAAAATCTGATAATGGTTCACACCCACGAGGGCTACGGCGGTCTGTTGGCCTGCTAAACCTTGAAGAAGCATCCCATGGGTCTTCCTTTGCGCGCAAGTCCTCATACCGTCCGCGTAAGTCCTATGCTAAGCCGTCCCCAGCCTCTGTTTCTTCCGATTTTTCAAAAATTGACTTATCACGGAATTTCGAACCTGCGACTCAACAAGAATTCAAACTCAGTTCAACCACTCCAACGTTACCCCAGAAACGACCACTTTCTTTTGGAAGCATGTTTGGTGAAAGCTCTTGCCAGGGCGTATCTGCATCAAAAAAAGGCTGGAACTTTAGTGGTGACTCGACAAAGCCATCGTTTAAACTGAATACAAAACCTGGCTGGCAATTCTCTCAACAATCACGTCCTACTGATTTGACACCTTCTCCCTTCTACACTCAGCCATACTTTTCGCAACCGGAGTTTCTGTCAGGTCCCTTTCAATCGAACAACACCTTTCCACGATCCAGCTCTCTACTCTCGCGACCCGAACCAACGCAAAAGATACGAAAAATGAACCCTCTACCATCGTCATCTAATCTTTTACCGTCAAAGCCTCCCGTTTTTTCTAATTTCAATAGCAGTTTATCAACTAATCCCTCTCACACTTTTGCATTTTCATACCCCTCCTCCTCTCGTGGCGAGAAGTCGAGGCCACAACAGTCTGTATCGCCTGTAAATTCTTTCAACTTTTCAAGAACTCAATCTTCGGCTTCATCTTTTCCCGCCAAACCATCTCTTGGAACTAACAAGCCTGCTAATAATTCCAATCTTTCTTCAGATTCCGGAACTGCCATGCGAAGCTTTACCCCCGAGTTTTCTACCCCAGAAAATCTCAAGTTTGTCAAGCCTCTTCAGACCGCATTTATGAGCACAGGCCTTATCTCGAAGCGCAACAGGAAAAAGCCCTTTGGCGATAGCCAGATGGCACCTCCCGATACCCCATGCAAAAAGCCTTTGTTTCCCTCGATAACTTCACAGTACTCTTCTGGATCCAGGAGTGTCTCTGGGAAAACCTCACATCCCTCTTCGAGTGGTACCTTTTTCCAATTCGGTGCCCAGAATCAACCTAATAATGCCCCTGGCAGAACCACATACACTCGTCAACACGCAATTAATTTCGGTGGTTTTAATGATTCTCTGTTCAGTGAACCATCAACCGCTAAAAAATCTGATACTGGTTCCCATGGTAGCACTACTCCCAAACACTCTACTAAGCCAATGAGTATTCCCACTAAAGCTACAAAACCAGTTCCCGATGCAAGCACTATAGTTCGTAGTCCATTTTTTTCTTCCATTCCTAATAGTAACAACAGCTCCTCCACTAGCATCAATCGGTTTTCATCTACTCCTCTCTCTCAGTCCTCTCGGTTTTATGATGGTTCTCCCAGTGACTTGTCTTCACCCAGAACTCCTGATATTAGTTTTCATAGTGATGTTCCGCAACTCATGCTCTCGCTTAGCAAAGACAATGTGTTACAATATGATGATAATAATGAGATGCAAGATGCAAATATTGAAACACCTAGAACCCCTGCCAAGGCTCTCAAGTCTCATCACGAGATTGCTATCCCATCCACAATGATGGGAATGGAAAAAATGGGGCAGGACAATGTTACAGATATTGTCTTAAGGGAACGCTACTCTGATGTTCAGCTAATTGGAACTGGCGAATTTTCAATTGTGTATGCAGCTTCAGAAAAGGCGACGTCCTCTGGTTTTGAGCCTGCACGGTTTGCTATCAAAAGAACCAAGACACCTTTTGTCGGGCCTAAGGCACGTTCCCGGCGCAATGAAGAGGTCGAGATTCTTCGCAATTTAACCTTCTCTAACAAAAGCAGCAACGAGGATGACCATGAGTACATTGTTAACTTGATTGACGCTTGGGAGCTAAGGGGTCATCTTTACATCGTCACCGAGTATTGTGAAAACGGCAACCTCGATACTTTTTTATCTGAGCGGGGTAATATATCTCGCCTTGATGAATGGCGTGTTTGGAAGATTTTAGTAGAGCTTACCTTGGTATGTTTTCAACATTATTTTGTTGGTAGCAATTTCACTAATTTTTGTCTTCTTTTTTCTATTAGGGTCTAAAGTATATTCACAAAGAAGGCTATGTGCACCTTGATATGAAACCAGCAAATGTCTTTATTACATTTGAAGGTACCCTCAAGATTGGTGACTTTGGCATGGCTGCCAAGCTTCCTGTTCCTCAGAGCGCTGAACGTGAAGGTGATCGTGAATACATTGCACCAGAAATTCTTGCCAGTAGTTTGTATGACACACCTGCTGATATTTTTTCAACTGGTCTGATGATGGTTGAAATTGCTGCCAACATTATTTTGCCTGACAATGGTCTTCACTGGCAAAAGCTTCGCTCTGGGGATCTCTCTGATGCTGGCAAGTTAAGTTCTGGTAACCTCTGCCTTGGTGATGATGATAATGGCTTAAGTGGATCTCAGTTAAATGTCTCCTCGTCACGTCGTTACAAACATAACCAGAAAGTTCCCGAATGGGCTCCAAATTTTATGGTCAATAACGACGGTGCGCTTGATAAAATTGTCAAATGGATGACAAGCCCCGAGCCTGGCAACCGCCCCACAGCTAAAGAAATTTTGGCAACCCCGGAAGCACGGTGGGTAGACCAGCACCGAAAGTCAGGAGCAGTTATTTTTGAGGGTGATTTTGGGCCTCCTCCAGAGGATACTACTAACGAAGCTGGTGAGCCTTATCCTATGGTGGTTGACAATGATATCAACTGGAGACGAGAGTTATGATTTATTTATTATTTTTTTATTATCTGCCTTTTTTTTTTTTACCGTTTAATTTTATGTGCTTAATAGATGCCAAATGAACCAACGTAATAATAATGATTCTGCAATATTTAATGACTATTATGATATATAAACAAGACTATGGATAAGCCAAAAAAAAATTCTTACAAAGATTAGTGGTATCACAAATGTTTAATAGCAAACAGCTTGACACCCAAACTGCTTATCTCAAAGGAAACACTAATTTGAACAAGAATTGTGAGCTCAAAAAAAAAAATCGACTAAAATTAAACCTCATTCATTCTATTATCAAGAACTCGATTTGCTAGTTCCAATGACCAGCAGCAACTCACAAGAATTTTTTTTTTAATTTTCTCTTTTTTTTTTGGAGAATTCCAAAAGTCGCTTTACTTTCATTTTCACTTGAACTAGGTAAGATCTCGTTGCCGGCCCTGTAATATTACACGTTGTTTCGATAGTACAACCGAACAGATTTGACGTCTTGTTTTGCCTTTTTGACTTTTTGTTACCATGGTAGCCTGGTATAGGAACAACTGGTGCAGTGAAACAAGGCTTCTCTAGCCTCTTTCCTAATATGCGGATAGAGATAAGGAATTCATTAGAAGCAGCGGTGACATACTAGCGCACCACATCATGGAAACATACAAATTTCCCATGAATTATTACCGTGTTGGTGACGAGGTGTATCTGTTTGGGTTTAGCTGCTGAGCATTCACAGCACACGCGTGCTAGGAGTCGTGACCGACCGTGCGGGCTCACTTAATCCTGGGCAAGAAACAATTATTCCAAGCGCACGGAATAATTTAAAAGTCACAAAAGTATGATTGCCAACATCTTTTGTCAAACCCAAATACCCTTGGCAAACGAAGTAAGCTTTAGGGAGTATAGCACCGGACTTGTGAACGATTATTGATGGATTTGAAAATCACCCAGATATACATGAAAAAAAAATGTTAATAATAGCTTAATGTGCTCTTTTTTCCTTCATAATGTTTCTTTTCACTAGCTCAAAAGAATATTTTGCCGCGATTATGTTGAATTCCATTTCATGGGGCTATGAGACTTGATCAATTCTGTAGGACTTTTTACAACCGGATTTTCCCCTACATGTCACACACAAATATTGCTTAAACGCATATCCGGCATGCCATTAGTATTGATGAACGTTGTAGTAAGTTTAAACAACACCTACATTTTACACGGTCATCAACAATTGGCTGCTGTTATTTTGACGGCTCGGCGCTAGCTGCACCGTATAAACGGTCCTAACCAGATGTACACAGTCCCAGCTCCTCTGGTTCCATCTCCGGTTTCAACCCTCCAGCCAAGAATGTGAAAGTAATAAAAAGAAAGGTTTCCCGTAGGATTGGAGGCTGTATCAACCCATGCCTTAGCACCGGCTACTGCAGTAACAGGCAGAGTGCTTTCACATTCCCGTCGTGAGAGTCGGCTGAGGTACCGCCTGAACCTGGAAATTATACCTGGGGGTCGCTGCTTCTTCTTGGCACATCGGCGCCGGGGCAAGTAATCACACAGCATGTGTACGGGTCTATGAGCATGCCACCAATCATTTGTGTATGCAGAGATATCCAAGAACTGTGGTGTGCTGATGACCACTCTGGTATCAGCGGCGGTTAGTACCTTTGGATATTAGACTGCGCTGGCTCATTTGTGAGGCCAACAAAATCGACTAATTTTTTGGTTACGGCGCCGCTTTCCGAGTTTGATGTTGGCCATCCACTCGAGAGGAGTCTGTGGGCGCCCGTCCATGATAAGTTATGCGTGCAGCGACACTGGGTGCCGCTGCCACCAACGTCGCCAAGGAGTGCTCACAAAGATGGATCACGACTGCAAACTAAATTTTGGCTGTTGCTGGAACTACCGTCCTATTTTTAGTTACCGGGTTGACGGCGCAGCTGACCGGTGGGTTCACTCAGCAAAGTCAAACTAGAGCCGCGGCATCCCTAGCAAGGTTCAGTTCCATTGTGGTGCCACAAGCACATGCCCGGGTACCGTCCGCAAAACGTAGCAGCAGACAAGAATCTTCATAATGTTGATATTGACCTACAGGGGCCTGATGACCTTGATGAGCTCAAGCCAACCCTGGATGCTAACCTTTACTTGTGAAAAAAAAAGGTATATATTTATGTACTGTATATACATCAGTAAAGGGAAGCAAGCATGCGAGGGCCATGGCCACTATTGCGGCAGCACTGACCACCTGCCGGGTTTCATCCATGGACTATTGCTACCGCTACTTTTATCTCTTTACATTAACGATTGTGATCTAGACTAGACTTTATATTTGGAGATAGATTGCTTTAAACTCGATTGTTCCTAATTAAAGTCCTGCAAAATTCCTAAGAAATCCAGGAGTAAAGACCCAACGTCTAATTCATAAAGACTAGACCTATATTTTTTTTCTTGTTTCAATAGAATATTCCTAGATGCATTTAAGTCTCTCTCTCTAAAATAAAAAAGGCCTCGATGCCTCAGGGTTAGTAAAAAAGACATACTCCTATTGGTGCTCGTCGTCAGAAGGGACATCATCAGAAGGGGCTAGAAGCGCTGTTTTCCCCCTATCGTTACAGTCGGTTTTCCCGACTGATCTTCTTCTCGGGACCAAACCCAATTCCTTAACAATCATACCATCCACACACAAAAAAAAAAATATAAAATAATAATAATAATAATAATAAACATTCCTTCCTTAGAGTTATGCCAAATGTCTTTATACCAAATATTTAATTGTATATTAAATTACATGTTTCTTGAATGCTTCAGTTTTTTTTTTGTATTTTTTTGGCTTTTATTTTATCATTTATCTTTGTTTTTTTATCATGATTTCCGCTTAACCAATGACAAGCTCGCCATCGTTAAGTTCGTATTCGGGGATTTCGAGGTTGAGGGGAGCAGGACCCTTTCTGATTCTACCGGAGATATCGTAGTGAGAACCGTGGCAAGGGCAGAACCAACCGTTGTAGTCACCGGCCTCACCAATGGGGACACAACCCAAATGGGTGCAGATACCCAACATAATGAGCCAAGCAGGGTCCTTGACACGCTGCTCATCAGTCTCGGGGTCTCGTAAAGCGGAGATGGGAACAGCACGGGCCTCAGCAATCTCGTGGGCGGTTCTGTGACGGATGAAAACGGGCTTACCACGCCACTTAACAATGATATTCTTGCCCTCGGGGACAGCAGCAAGGTTGACCTCAACCTTGGCCAGAGCCAGGACATCAGCGGAAGCAGACATACTGGAAAGGAAATCCTGGACGGTGGCCTTGGCAGCAGCAGCAGAGACCATACCGAGAGTACCAACAACAAAGTAGGCAGCAGCACGGTTACCGTCAGTGTTACGGTCAGACTTCAGGTAGGGGGAGAAGTCAGGGATCTTGTATGTAGAACCACCGATGGGGTTAGAGTGGTTAAGACGCTTTTGCTGGACTATTAAACAAGAAAGATGTTAGTACATAGGAAGGGATGGAAGCGTGTTCAGCGTTGATGATGGTGGTCAGGCATGTCGAGTTTTAGAGTTATTCCAATAGGTTGCACGAGATTGGTCGAATAGGAAATTTCAAAGAAAAAATAGAAAAAAGGAAAATAAAAAAATAAATCAGAGCAGAAACATCAGGCCAAAAAAAGACAAGCGACAAGCAGCGTCGCGGAGCCATTCATAAACATAAAAAAACTGCTAGCCACTAGGCGTTGATGGCATCGCGGTGGTGATTGCCTTGACAAGGGCAAATGGCTGCGTTCAGCCTATAGGAATGATAATAACTCGACATGGTTCGATAGAAGGGGTGCGCCAAACAGAACAACAAAATTGCAGAAAAGCAGACAATACTCACCAGAAGCGACAGCGGGACGGAAGAGGGTCTTCGTCGACTGGAGACCGGTTCTAACAAACGAAGTAGCGAGACTCATTGTGTGTGGAGTTGTGTGACGGAGATGGTGGTGATTGATGGAAGATGAAGAAAAAAGAAGGAAGGAAAAGAAAATCAAAAAAAAAAAAAAAAATTAAAAAAAAAAAATAAAAATAAAAAATTAGAAAAGGGGAAAAGATTAAAAAGGAGAAAGGGGGGGAAGGAAAAACAAAAGAAGAAAAAGAAGGAAGAAAA
>Ga0160505_100826_pt1 | contig 15843 bp, 6 predicted proteins | sample DIDeMG_FD_108225 | JGI IMG/M metagenome (GOLD analysis project Ga0160505, IMG submission 108225) | Enriched chicken feces microbial communities from UW Madison campus, WI, USA - DID2874_E49_Stillage MG | ecosystem: Host-associated > Birds > Digestive system > Large intestine > Fecal ... | reverse complement strand
AAACAAAAAAAAAAAAGAACAAAAGCACAAGAGACAGACAATAAAAAAAAAAAAAAAAAAAAAAAATGGGGGGGGGGGGCTCTCTACTTTGCTGCCTTTCCAAATTAAGTAGATCTCACTCCCACTCTAACTTGCAGAATAGGGCGTGTTCAAGGCATTTCGCGTAACCGCCGCCCAGGCGATGGTACTTGCATACATTGATGTTGACCACTATAAGACTGCGAGTACTCATTATTTGCAGCGTCTTTGTTTCTTGGGCTACTAACACCCTGTTCTACAGAATGCCCCCTAGCTGTGATTCATTTTTTGGCTGGTGAGGGCAACGTATCACTTGCTACAAGATATATTGAGCATCAAAAAAAAAAAGATCCCACTGCATAGAGCAAGTGTCCAGCACAATGTAGCAGAAGTTGCTATGAACGTACCTGCTACTAAATAGAACTACGGCCTAGACTATTATTGGCCTCCAAAGCAATGAGCATTGCTGTGACTCGATTACTTTCAGCGGAATGAACCAGAGCAAGAATATGAACGAGGGGGGGGCTAGCGTTTAAGCAATAGAGTATGGTATCATTTGTTCCCTGAGCACAGGAGAAGTGTAAACAGTGACCAAAAAAAAAAAAGGAATTTAGGTCAAGTGTATCTCATTTTGTAACTGCAGGTCCGGTAGAACATGCAGGCGTGTGTATTTTACCAGACAGTTGTACAAATTTCTAAATAGTCAGTCTTCATTTCCTGGAAGAAAAAAAAAATTAAGCAAACCAGAAACAGATGCAAAATATACTCTTACACAAGAGGGAGCACAATTAGCGATAAAAAGGTAGCTTTTTGGGCATTTGGGAGCTGCTTCAAATGGAAACAAAATCTACAAAAGTAGAATCAAGTCTAAAGTAGCAAATTAGTGTACGCATTCAGTACGATACGTAAGATTTCGACACTCAGAGAGAGCAACACAAACGGCCATCGCCACCACCCAAGGAACATGTCTCTCTTTATGTTTTATTTCTTTTAAGTTTATCCTGATAACTTGTGGATTTTAGCCTCCTATTATGGTCTTTGAAACTTCTTCGCAAGGGGTGCGCTTACGCAAACGGACCCTGCGTCTTTTGTTTTATGCCCAACCTCAGAAACCAAGACCTACAGACGAGAAACCTTGAGATGTTTCGACCAGAGTGGCGTTCTTGTAGGCCATAAGGTTGCTTGTTGACCATCAGTAGTACATCTACTCTATCATCTTTGTATTAATGAACATACAGATACACTTTTATATTCTGGCAAGTTCACCCTCTTTATCTTTTCGTTTGTAGTTGCTGTTTTCCTTCTTACAGAACCCCCCAATATTCTCTCGAAATGCTACTAGTAACCTCTACCTAAAAATGTCTTTGTAGAAACTCTGTGTCTTTCGACTTTTTGTAGTTTTAACTTTATAGTGAATTTTCTCTTCCATTGAATGCTTTCACCGATAAAAAACCCTTTTATTTCTTGTTGAAAAGTTGCCAGTTTTTTATGTCTATTAAGCATTCTCGTTGGGCTACCTACATATCATCAAACATTTTCTTTTTTTTTTATTCAAGCAAATCAATTGCTGGCAAAAACTCCACCTTCCAATTCTTATGACTTATTCCTCAATCTTCGGGAAGAAAAAAAAAATTTCCAAAATTTTTTTACTTTCGGTCTCTAGTAAGACTTCTCCACTATTCTCTCGATTTGAAATCTGATTCTGCTCGACCGATACATTGTTTGTTTGAAAGATTTGAGCCTGTGTGGGGCTCAGATGGCAGAGTACTAATTACCGGAAAGGCAAAAAAATATGCAGGAACCAAAATCTAGGAGGCATTAAAAAAAAGGGGGGGGGAAGAAAGAAAATATTGAAGAAGTCAAGAAAAAAAATTCCATGAGTTCTGCGCATCACCAGGAAGATCAATGCCAGATCATACACACCAGGAAATGAAACAACGCCGCTTTCTTATTGTGCGATAAACAAAAAGTTTCAGCTTTGCCGCAGTAAAAGCCCTCATGGATAAAAGTGGGTAGCGTATTCTAACAAAAATACAATCAGAAACCCATCTTTGTCTGTAAAGTGCGACAGTGCCGCGCAGCGACAATACGTGATTGGAAAAATAATAAAATAAACTTTGCGAATGCAAACCATGATTACTGCCAAGTTGAGAAGGCTCAAACAACTCTTCATGCAATGTGTATTTTTGAGGTTTAAATCTCAGCACTTGAAGGTTGACTCTTTTATGTTTGCGGGTAGTAATTATTAGACGGCTGGCCGGTTAGCAATAGATAATTACAAGATTCAACTGTATAGACCTATTCAACGTCAATTAGTTGGTTGTGGTAAAGCAAAATAAGCGTAGGTGGAGTATTTTTTTAAGCTAAACATTTATTATTATTATTATTATTTTAGTATATATAGAGAGATATTTGCAAAAATGCATTTAGTGTATAAGAGCGTTGTCAGGAGCCAGGCAGGAAGATAATCATTGTTATCAGTCCATACAATTTTGCGGTCCTTGGAGTACAACAACCTATATTGAAAATGGCAAAATCTGTTGAATTGTACAATGGATCTAATAAAAGCCATCTATAATCCAGGATATCTCGACAGATTCATATGATGAAACTGATGACAATGTTTACAACAGATTTGGAACATTCTCAGCAGCAATAACAGCAGACTAAGACAGCTGTCAGAGGCATAAATATAATAATACCTAGATTCTCACCGCCCGGCCGTTGTTCGCAGGCAGCAAAAGTCCCCAAAAGTCGACCAATACCCTCTTTGGTGCCTTTTGATGCAATCGCAAGCCTAAAAATGTAGCATAAAATCAGGGATTTTGTTAAACACAATGTCTTGGCCGTTGAGAAGCGTTTTGATGTACTTGAGTAGAGACTCAAACCAGGTTTACATCACATCCAAGTTTCATTTCCGCAAAAATTCAGGATTCTGCAGGCTGAATTCAGCGCTTTTGGTTTTTCTTTTCTTCTGAAACCAGCACCCATATGAGTAAATGCTGTCTCCAAGAACAGAAATGTGGGCGCAATATTCGCCACCCTAGGCCCAATTTTAAAGGCTCAAAACAAAAGAAAGCTAGAAAGACATGTGCTCTAGATGTTCCTCATCTATTTGAGATCTTTTTTTTTTCAATGTGGGTAGTTTTGACCTGAGATCCCGTGAGAGATTTTCAGACTATTTTTTTTTAATACGGTGTTTTCTCAGCTCATGAAATTGAGGTGGCATAGCTTGTACCAGGGAACGTTTCTACTTAATATTATTAGGGCTAAAGGGGTAATACTAATTAGAAATACGGGATTGGTTCGTTTGATATAAGGGATCCAAGGCTATGTTGGCTGGGCCAAAGTGGTGTTTGTGGAGTGACCTTGGACGAGGCCAATCTCCTAAGGTGTTTAGGCTCATTAATAAAGAAAAGTCCTAAGCCTTGTTTCATGGGCTATGTAATAGATTATTGTCCCAGGCTTGGATGTGTGCATGAATGAAGCATGCGCTAAGACTTTTGTGAGGGCTCACCAATACATCCTCTAATAGGAATATGCTTGGGCTGAAAAATAGTCTTTAAGATCAGTTATTACCGGCCATAAAGTACGAGCATGACACAGAATTGATAAACATAATTAGAACCATGGTAGCCGGGCACGTCAGACCAGCGCCGTTACATAAACGGCATCAATCCTTATCTTACAGAACCTAGTGACCACTCGATGTGAGGAGGATTTTGAAAAGGCTGTTAGATTACATGTACTGGATAACTCTGAGGTAGGACATTGATTTACACCTTGTGTGTTATTTCCTTAAGACAGCCGTCTTACGTACTCTGGTGCTCACTAAGATTTTTTTTTTTTCTATGCTGTATAGCCATGTGTAGCAATAGCCATTTCCGGAGAGTCTCGGTCAAAATGAGGGCCACTCATTAGTATCCAGTGGGTCGGCACGTTTTTTGCCGCAGTAGCTGTAGGGAGCCGTGTCTTGACAATATTTATTATGATTCCATATATTGTTTTCTTTTTTTCGGCAATTAAGGCGCAAATACTCCGTGTAGCTACGTGTGGATGTACCAGCACCGTACTTTGAAACCATGGTGAGAGAAAACAAGAAATACAATATACAGCAAAAAGGTTGTCAGGTTTTTGTAGTTTCAGAGGCAATCCATCAACTATCACCAAAAGAGTTGTAAAAAAAAAAACTAAAGAGAACTGATCACCTTATGTGACTGCCGAAATATATAGAATGAGGCCATACAGCGGGAGTTCCTGCATAGGCAAAAGCAGAAGCAGCTGGACAAAAGATCGATAAAATTTTACTTTACCCCTTAAAAAAGAGTACTCTGTCAGGTACAAGTTGTAGCATACGTCCTCCGAGGGAGATGTTAGGGTCGCGATAATATTATTAATCTGTGCTTCAAGCAATAAAGAGGTTGCGATAGAGGTGTTTATGGTTGGTAAGAACTAAATAGACAGAAAGACAAAAGGTTTTTTTCTTAGATTACTTTTGAATTTTCTCTAGATGTTGCAAAATAGTGTAACAACTGGTGACTGGTCATCGGCGTAACTACATCCCATGCGTTTGGAAAGTTGGTACACAAGTACCTACCCTTGAATCTTGTACCTGGGAGAAAAAAAAATTTGTTTCAACTTCATCATGCTACTGTTGGGGTTTCCAGGCTTGGAGATTTAGTTGGTATCTGTATTTGGCACTGTTATTCGCAAAACTGGTTTAGTCTTTATGTTCAAAGGGCTTATTGAGTTTGCCTAGTGAGTACAATAATATTAATATTAATAATGCTATCTGTCAAAACATAAACCACTGACTCTAACTTGATGCTATCTGTGCTTTTTTTCCCACCCATATATTGCGGTATGGGTAGGAAGAAAGGCACATATAATTGTTGATGGTGTCAGCTTGTAGAGGCGGTAGTAACAATTTCAAGCTTCAAAATTGACGGCCAAGAGGAAAAAAATATCTTTGAATTTGAGTGTTGGCCTATATCACCAGACCCAGATACTCACTACGAAATAAAGATGCTTTATGGTCTCTCGCAGGTGGCTTTATCGACAATTAACCCCAAAGGTGCTGGATTTCAGACCCCATACTTTTGGCCTAAGCATCAGTCAATGTAAACTATAAAGTATGCTGTTTGTCCACTTGGTTGCATGAGATTTCAAATCTGTAGAATTAAAAGCAGCTTGTAGGCATTAAACCAAGGGTCACTCTAGTAGATACTTCTGCTATGGGTTAGACCAGAGTCCTAAACCAAGTATATATATATATATATTTCTCTACAAACTCTTTGGGAGTCTTGTTTGGGACATTCGAAGGTTTGTTTCGAGTCGTTTTATTCCACACCAGAGGGCGTGGAATAGTGAATAGTGCTGGAATGCTTAGAGGCTCTTGGTTTATTTTTTACTCCATGGAGCCTTAATCCCACATACATCTCAAACATGTTCAAGCGCTTGGACATACCTGCCTCAACGCTCAGGGGAACGGGTTCCGAGCAAATAATTTCAGCAGATCGACGTATGTTCCTTTTGTTGTTATCGCCGCACAACAGTGGTTGCGTTGAAAAAAAGTGTTGATGAGTTGAACATGTACATTCCAATACCATTCCATGTAATCCATCGTTTCATGTATGATTAGTTAACTGACAAGTGAATGATGTGCATTGCAATGAACCTAAAACTGCTTGGTCCAGGAACACGTCAATCTTGTATCAATGGTACATAGTTTGTCAGTCTATAATACTAGGTTTCCTTTGACCTTTTGTAAAAGCCTCAAGCAGAACACTCAGGAGTTGTTCCTGAATTATGCATTCACAATAGTGGCATCAGTTAAAAAACAGGCAGTCCACCCCTGAAAAAATATATATATCATTAGGAAGTAAGAGCCGTAGCTGATCAGTAGTTCCCATATCGAGAACATTTGTAGGTTATGAAAAATGCCCAATATTACTGGTTTAAGTGGTAAATAGAGTGCACAGGAGGTAGGCCTGTTTTTACCTGTATCACGTCAAAGTGCGAGTCTTCAGCAGTATGGCTTTGTATCCGCTATAGGTGTGATATACGTAGTGTTAATGTTGTAGATTGCTGTAGAGTAAATTTAAAACCGAGCTGTAAATGGATGTCCCGGCTGCGCTTTCTTTTTTTCTTTTTTTTTTTTTTTTTTTTTTTTTTTTTTTTTTTTTTTTTTTTTCTTTTTTTTTCTTCTTTCACCTGATTTACTCCAACTATCTGTATACTATGTGAAGTTCAAGTAGTATCTCACATAGCTTAATTGAAAAGTAACATAAGATATGCATATTGAGACATATAGCTTTGCTTTTGCTCTAAGACACAAAGGATAAATGGCTAAATCAAAACCTGGGCTAGGGCAATGCCGATCTCTGTGTCTGCTGAATCCTGCCGTTAACTGAACAAGTCGGCGCCATTTTATCTCCACCCACTAATTTTGATCAAACGTCTCAATCTTATCAAGATATCGCTACACCGTTAGAGTATCGGAACTTGGAATTCTTTTTTTTTTTCTTTAAAAAAAAATACTTGACCTCATAATGAAGCTGGGATTCGCTACTAGCTGCTCTCAGGCTTAACATTGTAAGAAATTCAGTTGTTAAGAACCGAGTTGTCAGCTGACCTGGCTCGTTTTGTTTTTGTTTTTGACTAGATAAGACTTCTTTGTATTGGGGGTCTTTGTTAGCTCTAGAAACAGTGGAAATCAGCGACTGTGGTTAAATTATAACTCGGTCTCTACGATCTGTTTACTCTGTAGATATTTTCATTGTCTCTGTTTGGTTAAGAACGGAGCTGGTATTATGTGATGGTCTGCAGTCAGAGCTTCAGCATGGGCAGCAGCTACCAGAGACTTGCGATTCATTGTCCTTCTCCTCAATGACAAACCCATCCAAGCGGATTCATGTCAAGGAGGGGGCAATTTTAGTGTTCTCTGACGCGTGCTCCAATAGCCGAAACCCTCCGCTGGGTATTGGATCCATTGCTATAGCCGGCGTATCGTTATATCCATAACGGTAAGCACAACAAAGGTTTAGCTTTCACATTATGGCTAACATAACTTACAAAGAATATCACTATATACGCTGAAATATCAGTTTTGCTAGCAGCTAAACGCCCATGTGACCTAGGGCTCCGGTAAAGACTACCATCACAAGGGGCCCCGTCGCAGGGCCCCGTAGTAGAAGAGCTCCGTCGAAGATGCCGAGACGGCTTGGATATGTCCAAGAAAAGCAAATAAAAATCAAAAAAAAATACAAAAAGTAAAGTAATGGCGCTGTTATTGCTATGGACCAATCAATAAAAACAAGCAGATACTCACGCATCTCTGCCAAGCTGACTAACATCGTCGTGGACTATTGCCGTTAGGGGCCCCTCTAGATTGCCGCCAGAAGTATGAGGAGAAGTATTCGGCAAGTCCGATTCATTGGCAAGCACGGCAGTCTGTGCAGGCCATGGATATGCTATCTTTGTGGGGGTTTGCTTAGCGTTGCATTTATTCACCGGATTAAGTCCTCGGTGTATAAAAACTTGGGTAACCCCCCGGCAAAATCAACATGATTTCCACCCCCAGACTTGATTAAGTTCGTTGATCTTCATTTCTTCTCGACTTTTTCTTTTTTATCTCGAGCTCTTTGCCTCCATTACGTACTACCTTTAATCCCACGCATCCTTCCCAGCACATTCCACCATGACTGCCGACAAAATCCCCATTGCTGACTATCTTTTCCAGCGCCTGGCCCAGCTTGGCCTCTCGCATATCTTCGGCGTCCCCGGCGACTTTAACCTTACCCTTCTTGACCATGTTTACGTCCAGCCCGATTTTAAGTGGGTCGGATTCTGCAATGAACTTAACGCTGCCTATGCTGCTGATGGCTTTGGCCGTGTCAAGCGCTCCCCCGCTGCACTTATTACTACCTACGGCGTAGGCGAGCTTTCCGCCATTAATGGTATTTCTGGTGCTCACGCCGAGCAGGTTCCTATCATCCACATTGTTGGCACCACTGCGCGCCCGATCCAGGAGAAGCAGCTGCTCATTCATCATGTTACCCCAGGCCGCGGACTTAACCCTCCTGACCATAAGATTTATGCCAAGGTCTCTGAGCCGTTTTCTTGTGCGACCGAGTACCTCTACGATGTCAGCACTGCTGCTTCACAAATCGACCGCGTCATTACCGAAGTCTACAAGCAGTCGCTCCCAGGCTACATTTACATTCCCGTTGATATGGTTAACCCATTGGTACCTTCCAATGCGCTCTCGGTACCATTGCCGCTTGCACCTAGTAACGAGGAAATTTTGACAGAGGCCGACGAGGACGCCCTTGTTGACCGCATTCTCAACATGCTCTACACTGCAAAGAATCCCGTGATTCTTGCCGACACCCTTGCGGTGCGCCATCATGCATCCGAGTTGGTTAAGGAGCTTGTTGACAAGACACAAATGTGGTCTTTTGCAACCGTCTTGTCCCATGGTGTCATTGATGAAACACACCCGGCCTACGTTGGTATCTACAACGGTCTGGGTTCGCATACGGGCATTGCTGAGGCCGTGCATGGCTCAGATCTTGTTCTCAACATTGGCCCTTTGCTGACTGATTCCAATACTGGAGGCTTCACGCGTGACATTAAGCCCGAGAATGCCGTCCTTTTGCATCCCCTCTACGTTCAGCTCAAAGATGAGCCCCTGCTTGAAGGTGTTCACTTTCTCCCCGTGCTTGCCAAACTTGTTGAACGCATTGACCCCACCAAGCTGGCCCCACGGGCACCAAAGCCCGTGGTCACGATTGTCGAAGATCGCCCGGGAAAAAGCGATATTACTCTTGCCAAGATTGTTTCCAACGTTTCTGACTACATTCAGCCCGGTGATGTGGTAGTTGCTGAGGTTGGAACCGTGCAGTTTGCCTCGCCAGATCTGGTGTTTAAGGAGAATAATGAGATTATCACGCAGGTGTTTTACTCTTCGATTGGCCATGCTCTGCCGGCATCTGTAGGCGCGGCGTTTGCATTGCGCGAGCTTGGCGGCGGCCGCCGCGTCGTGCTGCTTGAGGGCGATGGCTCTTCACAAATGACCATCCAGGAGCTTGGTACCATGGTTCGGTTCAATCTTGATGTGACTATTTTCCTTCTCAACAACTCAGGATATTCCATTGAGCGTGCCATTTGGGGTCCCGACCAGGGCTACAATGACATTTGCCCCAACTGGAAGTGGACGCAGCTATTAGAGACCTTTGGTGGTACTGAGGGTAAAACTGTTTTGTCCAAACAGGTTGCTACTGAGAAGAAGCTCAGGGAGATTACAAGTGACAAGGATGGGTTTGGCAAGCTGACCATTCCCCGTTTGGTTGAGGTAATTCTTGATGCCAAGGACTACCCCTGGCGCCTGGAACAGCAAATTGAGATCATGGGTGGCAAGAACCGCGACATGATTATTGAGTACGCGGCCACGCATGATGTCTAAACATAAATGATTTTAAATGCTTTCTCGAAAAATGAAAAATAAAAAAAAGTTTTGATCTAAATACTATTTCCAAGGTTTCTCATTAATTCGTAATTGTAAACTTTATCTCGTTACTACTTTACAGTCGCAGATTTATGGTGGAATCATAGTCCGGCGGAACCCTGTAAATCCGAAGTTTCGTAGTAACAGGGTCTAGTACGCATCCATCGGCAGAGATCAGGATATGAGAATAGTTGGTGCGCACATCCAGAATTTGGTCCTCAGCCACACCGCACGTATCACGAGGCACCCACAAACAGGGTGTTGGCGCGCGCAGGGCAACATGGTGGAAAGACCGGGCAACAAGATGCGCACGTTGTTCCGGGGTTAGCGCATAAAAGTCTTGCGCTGCATAAAGGGTCGTTGTGGTCTTTTTATCTCTTACTGCTGCCAGATTGTGTAATGTGCGAGACGCATTAGGAACGCCGGCACCGTTGTTATCTGTGACGACATTGTTGGAGCTTGCCTCAATGCCATGCCAGTAACGGTAACGCTGTTGTGGCAGCCCTGTTGTACTGGTATGCACGGCTGGCGACATAATCTCACTTAGACTTCGCATGCTCCGCCTTCTAATAACTTGGTCATCCGACCTCATATTATCTCCCGTAAAGGCGTTGACCGGTCCCATATAGTGGATACTCATATCATTACCGCGATTGTGTCTAGTATTCGGTTCGTTTTCCTCACGTATTTGTTTGAGCCCATTTTTATTGTGGCTACTATGATCTTCAGATGGAATCTCCTCTTTGTTCCCTTGAATTTCTCCGCGACCGTCGATACTTTCGCAAGAGCTGATGGGAAGAAAATCAATTATTCGGTCAAATATGCGGCAAGTGTGATAATGGAACACAGCTGTGAGTGCAAGCACGCTTGCCATAACTACCGTGTGTATGACACAGATGGCGCTTCCGTTAGCGTCACGCGCCATAAGAAAGAGTCCCATCATGCAAATTTCTAGACAGTAAACCCCTAGCATAAGATGGAAAACCGCCTTGGGGTAATGACGGCCCAGGGCGTCAGTCTTGGGAACTAAAAAAAAGAAATGGTCAGAATAGACGGGCTTTGGTTTTGTAATAGATCCTTACTGTTACAAAAGAGAATACGGTATTTGAACGCCAAATACAGCATCCCAAAAGAAAGACTAGCAAATACACAGATAAGTGGTGCAATTACTATATAGACCATGCCTATGACAGCAAGAACAGTCATGCGTGGGTAGAGACTGCCCCAGTCAAGTGAATCTAGGATCGTGAGCGTCGCAAACCGATCCCGCGCTGTGCGCTCAAAAAGCGGTCTCCAGATGTACATTTTTGTAAGTCTGTTTCCCTGTAGAAAGCACTCCCCTGCAACTGAAAGCCCCTGGAGAAAAATATAAGAGTAAAAGAAGTTTGCGCCCTTTGGAACGTTATAAGCCAGCAGCGTAAGCACAGAAAACGGGAGGTGAACAATCTGAGCAAATATTGCAATAGTTCCTCGTGATATTGCCACTACCAGAAAAACTTGCGTAAATAGAAACGGAAATAAAGAGGATTTTACGTCGAGTTGTTCAGCGGTATGTGTGGGAAGTGCTTTCAAGCGCGCAAAAAACCGAAAAATTGCGGGTGTCCAACCCATTACTAATGATATCACGATCGCGGGCAGCACACCAGATGCCATTAAGCGCAACTGTGGCGGGATCGCGTCGACCCAGCCAAATCCTGGCACAAGCTCCGGTAAAAAGTCAATCTGACTAAGTACCGCAATTACAGCCACGGGAAATGTCCACCCCACAATCAAGGCTGCGTTTAAAAAACTTACAATGACATGCCGCGTTAAACTAGCCTTCCAGCCCACGTCTAGGTTATCCCATTTTACATCACGAGGATCAATTTCAAGCAAAGAAAGCCCGCGCCCCGCAAGCTGCGGATCAGTAAAAACAACCGCTTGACATGCGAGGTGGGCCGCAATCGGGTCATGAAACTGAACGAAACAAGAACCTACCCGTGTATAGAGCTCATCGTCACGGTATGCGCGCTGAAGTGTATGGACCTCTGCGTTTAGTCGATTTAACTCAGCTTTGTGCCATGTCAGTGCGTCAATAGTAGGAGATAGAAATGGGACTGTTACAGGAATACCGAGAATATGAAACAAAGGAAGAGAGACTCTCGGCATATTTGAGGTCGGCATATACTGGTTCCAAAGCCGACCTGGGAGGTTCAATGACTCAAAGCTGTGCTTAGTGGATGGGTTTGTAGAAGATCCTTCGTGGAGATTCTTGTCATTATTATTTCTATTGTTGTTATTAGTATTGATTTGGTCTGCTGTAAGAGGAAAGAGCTGGGGCTGTGCAGAGTAGTGACCTATTATCCGAGAAGACAGGCTGCCAAGTACAGACTGGTTTTCCTCTCGTACATTGGAGTTCTGCTGGCATTTAGTAATTATTCGCGTTTGAAAAGTTTCCAGTTGGTGAAAGACCCTGTCGCGCTCTTTTATCTTAAGTATAAGAGGCCCATAATCGCGGTTGATCCAAACGTGGCGCACCCCACCGCCAGGGAGTGCCGCAAAAAGCTCATGGATATTGCTAACATGTTCTAGATACTTCTCAGGCACAGAAAGTAGTAAAATTGTAGCGGCACTGGCTATGTGGCGATGTTCGTGAGTGGCCAGGACAGCATGCTTAGTGCGCACATACACGTGTAGTTCCTTGTAAATTAGCGTGCACATAAGTGCTACAAATAGCACTACCAGTACTAGATGAACCGTGAGCCAATTTGCATGGTGCGGTGAGATATGTGACCAGGTCAATGTATCGAGGGTAAATGTGTGAATGTTGATATCGTAAACGTTGTGCAGTATATCTCTAGTGACGTTCTTTTCGTTCATGTCCATCTTGGGATACACAGGCCCGCTCAGCCAATTAAGAGGAAGCAGAACAGGCACAACAATCACACTTGCAAGCGCAAATATGGTCATTAACATACGTACAAACCTCAGGAAAAAAAACTCATCGAGGTTAGCCGTCGCCTTTGTATCATCTAGCGACGTTGTAAATAATCTTTTCAGCCACGCGAAAGGTGCGGCTCCATTATACCCATCAATGTACCTTTCTTGGTCCTCGTTGGTGCCCCTTGCATTAATAATATCAAAATCAAATTTGCCATCCACGCCTGTCGCAACGGGAACAGCTGGGTTGGCAGGTGTAGTTAAGAGTAGCTTGGGCGCGTAAATATGTGGTAGCTTGGGACGCATAATGAGAAAAGCTACAAATTGGCATAGAAATAGGACTACAGTAGTCACAAGAGACGAAAGAAACCCTGGTAGGGTCTGACCCTGTAGGGCATGCGAAACCCCTGGTCCCAACGCCGGAAACGAGGGCATTGTTTCAAATTTTGAGGGTTTTTGTGTATTTTGTGTCAAATTAGCTTGTTTGTTATGGATACTGTAGTCGCCAGTTATTGATTTATTGTTGATTTTAGTGTATATGTTGAAGAGTAAAAATAAATGAAAATGGTCAGAACATTTCAGGTTCTCTTCGACTGAGTGAATACTATAATCTGGCAGGTTCAAAGTGATATGTTATCGCTACTAGAGTCTAGAATCAGCATGCAAATATCAATAGGTAGAATTATGAAACAAAACCCAGGGTCAGGATAAGAGAGAGGGCTCATAAACATAAGAAAAAATACGCTCTTTTTTGCTGCTAGAAAGTTCAGGTATGAAACGGTAAATTTGAATTGGTCCGAATGATATCATGGTAGAATGCAACTAGACTGTTGTTGCTTGCAGATTCACTCAAGTCAGCCGTCACAGAGCAAGCTTGTTGCCAATTCAAAGGCAAAAATAAAACCAAAATAACGTGAATCAACAGTTATCCTTTTTACATTTATAAAAAAAATGTCTAAAGTGCCGACCGAGTGGTATCAATATGAATCACTAAAGGTAAATCCAATACTGGTGTTGCAATGATATGTTTCAATATGTTTCAACTGGGGTAGATGATGAAGCAGGTACAGAGTACAACTTATGAGAACAAAACATAGAACACATGTAAGCAAAATTAAATTCACGTGATAGGTGCATGAGCAACCTTGGTCGTCCACCATGAGCTAGAAGGGGTAGAAAAAAAAGAAAAAAGAAAACGAATATACACGGCATTTCAAAATGATGTTCATAAAGTACGAAAGGCCACTAATGAGCTCATAAAGCATGAGAATTGCAGAAATTAAAAGAAAACCCCATGACCATTGAGATAATTTCGAGTGCAGATTTTTATTTTTATTTTTATTTTTTTATTTCATTGGATTTAATCTAGACCACCCTGCAAGTTCCGTTAGATCATGTAAAGTGAACTAGGAGATCACTATTATGACAACTACGAGAGCAACTCAGTATTATTCGCTTCCGGATAGATCTCAGAAGGAGCTACAACTCTGTGTAAGTCGTCTTATTTCAAGCTACAATCATATCCCAGTCAACTTTCGTAGGCATGATCTATGGCTTCGTAGATACAATCCCTAGCCCAAATCCCTCTTACACAAAATTCACGCAAAAACCCCATGCGTATGGTAGTTAGGTTAGCATCTACGGAAAAAAGGGATCTATTTACAGGAATCCTACTTCTCTACAATACACTGGAGATGCAAGCATCTGTCTGTTATTGATTTACTAGGAGCTATATTAAGATAATAAGTAGTTCAAGACTAAAATTACCAACAGTGTAGGGAACCAGAAAAAGTGCAGTTTTCTTGGAGAAAACAAGGTCAAAGACCAATAAACTTTCTCTGAAAAGGTTACTGATGCCATGGACCTAAATTAGCTACTTTGGGCCATTTATAGCACTCGTAACAATTAGCCGACACGGATAGAGCCAGCCATTTTATGATGGTACACATCCGGCAAGGTGTCTAAAACCTTAAATTTTGCAGTGAACAAGACAGCAGGAATAACATTAGAGGTTCAAAGATAGCAAGGGGACCTTAAGAGCTCGAATGGTCCACCTTCTTTTGCTGGGATATTCACTGGGTTTATGATACGAGATAAGCTCTTTTACCGCAATGTCTTTGAGAGAAAGCAGCAACAGAGCCGCCGACAGCGCTGATGTCACAGAAGTGTAAAAATAAACTTTGCCACATTAGAAATTTAAACTTGTTCAAGGTAAAGAACAAGAAATAGGCACTAAGACATGATTGAAAAGCTTTGACATGATAACAACGTCACCCATCAATAAAAATCACTCTTACGAACTACATGTCGTATCATGAATACGCAATACCAACGTCATTATAGACCTCGAAAATTCCAGGGTCGTATGTTTCTAAATATACCAACAGTAAAACGAGGTTTGACCTACTAGATTTAAAATCTAAAAATACCTTTAGCCAGCTTTTTATATGGTACTAAGTCACGAGATCTTTTCTAGTTATTTCATGAAGGAAAAATCGTTGCCAGTTGGAGAGCAGGGTTGGCCAAGCCATGTTTTACACAAAGCACTGCCAAAGGGCACACTGGGATGCTGGTTATGCAACTGTTACTGTGCCAGTTCACGAGCGAATCCCAAAGTACGACCAATCACTGAGCGCTGACGTTGTGCCTACGATCTATTTTTAGTGGAACCTGCTGTGCACATGCCAGCCAGTATATGCGTAATCAGTTCAGACAAAAGAAAAAAAAAAGTCATCGTTGAATCTAAACCATTGATAACGTTCAAATGGATTTTCTCTTTGAACAAACAACGCATAAAGGGTAGACAAACCCCTTTCAATTCTTCACTGGCCTTCACTGTGAATAGCGCTAACGTCTTGTAAACAGAGTATAACAATGATATTTGTTTGCCGAAGTTATTTAAGCTCACACTAGATTCAAGTGAAAAAAAAAAAGGCTATGGTTTCGTTTGTTGAAGATACCGTAGACATATGTACGTAACCCACTAAACCCCAATTATACAATGACAGAAATCCTAAATATAGGCCCTGCCAACATTTCGTTATTTCAGAGGTCAAGTGGTAGAGCGACTGCGTGGCCCAGCGTTGGCATCTAGAATAACTCATGTTTTAGGGGGAACGTGACAAAAGTATCGTCCATGCTTCGCACATTAGGGGATTTGCATGGCATGGTGATCCCCGTTTTATTTATTTCTCATAGGTGGGCATGAACATCTGATAGCAGCTGACGAGGCAGTCTTCGACCACTTTTTTCCTATTCATTTAACTAGACTTAGGAACTATTTCGTGGCGCAAGTTAAAAAAAAAAAAAAAAAAAAAAAAAAAAAAAAATCTCTAAAAAAAAAAAAAAAACAAAAAAAAAAAAAAATTATATTTTATATTTATTTTTATTTTTTTTTT
>Ga0160505_100824_pt1 | contig 15864 bp, 10 predicted proteins | sample DIDeMG_FD_108225 | JGI IMG/M metagenome (GOLD analysis project Ga0160505, IMG submission 108225) | Enriched chicken feces microbial communities from UW Madison campus, WI, USA - DID2874_E49_Stillage MG | ecosystem: Host-associated > Birds > Digestive system > Large intestine > Fecal ... | reverse complement strand
TTGCCTTTTCTTCGGATTCGGATTTGTACTAAGTGAGGCGCGATGATCTCGACCCTTTGCATGTACTTCTTCGGAAGGGGTGGATTGGGTGGGTGTGTATGGTAGTCTGACAAGTTTCTATATATATACATTTTGTTTAATACAATATTTTTTTACACTTTATTTGCTGTCCATCCTTATATTTATTGTACATGCTGCATTTGAAAATTTCAAAATGCTTTCATATTTAATGTCTTGAATTTTCGCTTAAATACTTTTAAACCGCCGGGTAATCTAGGAGTTTTGGTATACGTCTTAAATAGAAACCTGAGCGATGTTTAGAGTCACTTAAAGTCGCTTGAAACTCACGTTGATTGAAGACAAAATCTCGGGTCCTTAAGCGTTAGGGGAAATAAACGTGCATTATCTACTTTGGTTATTGCTATGTAAATGAATAACAGACCTCAGCTAGAAAAACTACAAATACCAATGGCGATCCTATCTGTAGCCACCTGTAACCGTCTGTAAAATTCCACCCAAATCTCACTCGTGTTTCTTGATCAGTATTTGACAGTATCTCCCAGTGCCGAGTCACGTAATTCTTGAACTTTCCAAAACATCTAAATTCCAAAAACATTCAATCTCCGAGCGCCTTTGCTTTTAATTCTTCTTACCTTACCCTTTTTCTTTTTTCCGATAATAGCCCTCTCTACCAGATTGCACATCTCCGAACTTCTGTAGAATCACTTTTACTACACCTCTACCTATCTACTGTTTTCCTCTGCACTATCTCATTTACACAATGCATGTTTTGATCACCAATGACGACGGCCCCCCAAACCAGGAGACCTCTCCCTACATTCACTATTTCATTGATGCTATCAAAAAACACACTGACTGGGAGATATCAATTGCTCTCCCCAACACCCAGCGGTCTTGGATCGGAAAAGCCCACATGATTGGACAGAGTCTGACCGCCTCTTACATCTACCCCGGCGAAATTGGCAAGCCTTACGAGGGCCCCTTTTACAAGCAAGTGAAGTCTCCTGAGCACGAAGAGTGGACTCTGCTTGACGGTACTCCTGCCAGTTGTGCCAACGTCGGCATTAACCATCTGTTCAAGGACAAGGGACCTGTAGATCTTGTTCTGTCCGGGCCCAACTACGGACGCAACTCCACTGCGTTATACATCATGTCTAGTGGTACGATCGGTGCTGCGATGGAGGGTGCTTTGTGCGGTGTCAAGTCTATTGGCCTTTCCTACGCGTATAACGACCGTGTCCATGTACCCAAGCAAATCGAAAGTGCTAGCGAGATATCAGTCAAGTTGATCAAGCACCTCTATGAAAACTGGGATAGCGAGGCCCAGCTGTATAGCATCAACGTCCCACTCAAGGACGATCACTCTGCCACCAAGATCTTCTATACCCACATTTTAGAAAATACCTGGGGTGCCAATTTTGAGCCTTGGGAGGACTACGAGCTTAGACAGAAGGGCAAAAATGAAATCGAGTCTGATCTTGAAGATGAACTCGCGGCTGTCGCCACTGTAGGTGAGCAGCAGGGCCACCAGCCTCACAATGAGGGTGAAAAACCCAAAAACCTGCTTCCTACCTACGAGCTTAATTCTCAAGGCCTGAAGCGTGACAAGCGACTTACTCAGTTCAAATGGAGTCCTGATTTCAGCGCTGTCCGAAACTCGGTTAAGGGCAGTGAAGAGGGCAATGATGGCCTGGTTGTTGACCAGGGCAACATTAGCGTTACCCCGTTGCGGGCCTGTTTTAAGGATATCCCGATCAAAAAGGAAATCAAAATTTAAGTTGAGCCCCATAACTGTATTAAGTAATTTACATACAAAATCAAAAATTTTCTTAAACTTTTCGTTTTTTTCTGGCGATTCTTTAGCAATCGAAAGACTTTGCTTGACAAATTCCCTATAGAATTTTTAACAAAAATGAGTGAGCACATTGGTTTAGTTACGATAGATCCCGAGTCTTACTTATACCCGGTTGTTGAGAGCGCATTAACGGCTGCTATTCCCGGTATCAAGATCAAAAAGTTGCTGGATGACACGGATAAAGGCAAGAAGGTAGTCCAGTACGGCGAGTACGAGGAGCTTGATTTTGACCGTATCATGTCCGATACAGAGAATTATCTTGCATGCTCTTATGTCTACCGCAAGGCACTGATACGCAAGCACTTTCTCGCCAATACAATTGCCGTATACACAGCCAAGAATCCCGACTCAATCTTAAGGACGGCAGTCCCTGAATCTTACAACCTTGAAGTTGACTACGCTGAATTTTTGGACGATTCTCTGGACGATGCATACGAACTTAGATGCGAGTTAGAGGCTAATGAAGAAAAGGTTTTAAAGACCTTTATTTTAAAACCCAGCATGAGTGATAGGGGCCAGGGTATCAGATTGTTTAGATCGATTGATGAGCTGCAGGCTATTTTTGACAGCTTTGAGGAAGACAGCTCCTCTGACGAAGAGGAGGATGACGAGACTGAGATTTCGGAGGCAGAAAAAACCTACGGTGAGTCTCTGAAGGCTCCTACTATGGTCGAGAAAGACGATGATGACAACAACGGCGTCATTACCTCTCAGCTTCGACACTTTATTGTCCAGCAGTATATCCCCAATGTTTTACTTCTGCCCGAACATGAGAACAGAAAATTTCATATCCGTACCTACGTGATAGCCTCGGGTGCTCTTAAAGTCCATGTTTTTAAAGAAATGCTAGCTCTCTTTGCGCTTTCGCCGTATACGGATCCTAGCACCCTCAGTGTAAACGAGGAGGACAGCATGATTCCGCTACACGGCCATCTAACCAACACCTGTCTCCAAGGTGAACAAAAAGATGAGAACTCGGTACACCTGTTTTGGCAGCTCAAGGGTCTTTCTGATGTAGCAAAGGAGCAGATCTACAATGAGCTATGCGAAGTGACAGGCGAGTTGTTCAAAGCGGCGCTGGGTGGCGGCATTTTCTTCCAGCCGCTGCCTAACGCATTTGAAATCTATGGACTTGATTTCCTAGTCACTGAGGATCACCATGTGTCGCTTCTTGAAGTTAATGCGTACCCAGACTTTAAACAGACTGGTGAAGTGTTTAAGCGGGTAGTTATTGATGAGCTTTTTAATAGTGTGGCGCATACCATCGTGGCTCCTTTTTTTGGCAACCCTGCTACTGAAAGTGAGAAGCTAAAACTTGTGTTGGAAAAGGATGTGTCTGGCGGATGGTAATAAAAAAAAAAAAATAGATAACTAATTCGAATCAGTATTATAATAAAGGCCAGTTCTAAACTTACTGGCGATACATATACACATACCTTTTTTCCTTATAGAAACTATGGTTGAGGGTTCTGCTTGAGTGTTTGTCAGTCTTTGTCAGTGACATATAGTTCAGCAACCCATGTTATTGCCTCCCACCTCCCAACCTTTTTCTTACCTTTTTCAAACGGCCAATTTATAATATGTTGACTGTCGATCGCCGTCGTCGGTACCCTTTTAGATCTCCATTCGACCTCCTTATAAAACAAACAAATAGTCTATATCATCACCATCAATGCATTCTCTTTTAGCTGGTTCATATATGGCATTGAGTAGTCATCTGGACAATAATACTAGTGCTTCACACCATTCCCAACCGCAACTGAACCAACAACAGCACGTAGGCCAACCACATGAATCAACCAGCAATGACAACCCCCCTGCCATAGCGTCATCGTCGACCCCAGCTTTGCCAATTTCAGATCAGTCCCCTAAAAAGCAGTCTCAGCATTATGACACAAACTCTTCTACCTACTCACAACCCCATCGATCAAGGATCATGCCACATCGCCAGCGCAGAGACTTTTCACCTCAGGGCAGCCAATTCATTCCTACACAAGATCCCTCTGGTATGAACCCGTCAACTATTTCGTCTACTTCGACGGTGGCTACACCAAACTCTATTGCGCAGATGGAGCACACAAATTATTTAATAAGCGATTCCAAACTGCTTAATTTTCTAATGGCTTATGAGCCATTGTGCAAACTCGTGACAGAAACTGTCGAGGTCTTTGGCTACGAACTGTATATTGTTGAGCAATGGGCATGTGAACGGCGGCGCAACAGCTGCATTATCAGTTTTACAGGCAACCCAAAACATAAGGTCCAGCTTTCCATCATCTCGCTCCCCAAAGATGCTAAGCTATGGAACGCATTCACACAGTCATACTTTGACGAGTTGTTCAAGACGCATGCGCGTCCGCGTACTACTGAACTAGGGTGTGTCTATGTTTCAAACCTTTCGTCATTTCCGTCAAACCTGAATCTTGTGCCAGTGATAGGCGGTTCTGTTAAAGAAGGCTGGGGTCTTTTCGAAATCAACGAAAACTTGAAACGGACAGGTTGTGGTGGCCGAGTTGTTCTGTCGCTGACACCTCCTTCCAACGCTTCAGAGGATAAGTTCAGACAGCTTTTTAAAACCAATGAATCTGTACCGATCGACTTTGCTGTGCGTGAATTAGTGATTCTGGTCCAACTAGGATTGTTTTACTGTAACCTGCTCGCACCTCAACTTGTAGATGGCTTACTGTGCAACGAGACTCAAAAAGCTGTCAACCAATGGTGGAGTCGTTGGGGCGTGTCTAAATACCATACACGGCCACCAGCATCGGAGAACACGTACTTGACCCCTCGTTCTGTGGCAGGAATTATTGGTTTTATAACGGGTATCCGAAATCGAATGGCGACCGTTATAGGTAGCTCTAAAGCTGCCAAGGACCCGTTTGATGTACATGCATTCCTGGAGTCGCTTCGACACTTTCAAAAGCACCAACACCTTCCACGTACAATCAAGATTGACGAGGCTACAGTCGAGTTGCTCTACTCACTGACAAATACAAAGGTTACAAATTCTGACTTTTTTGGCATGGTCAAGAGTACAATGAAAGAAGTGTCCGGTAAAGTGTACCAAGGAGTTGCAGATGTGGAAACACTAGACATTGAGAGAATGCGCAACTTCCTGCAGGGCGCGCGGACAAGATATCTTTGGCTTGGGCGTGGAGATATCAGGAAACCAATTAAACACTTAGACCGCGTTACTCTTTCACTTGGAATCCCGCTTAGTTCGCTGTCACCAACCGAAGCACCAAATGATTTCAAGTGGAGCGAGATTGCAAAACGCACTATACCTAGGAACAAGAAGGTATTTGAAAATGGCATTGTGCAATCCGAAAATCCAAGTAACCCTGTGTTAGTTCTCACCCCTGACAATGGTACCAAATCAACCGCTCTTGCAGTATCTGATGAAAAAGATACCCCCCTGTATAATATTGATGATATACTTGAGGGTGAACGCCTGAATTTGCACAAACTTAAGAAACGAGTTAAGACCCGAAAGCATCGTTTGCGAAAGTATATCAACGGTCAACCACCTAAAATTTTTAGTGACGATGAAGCACTTTCCGGTCATGAAATTGAGGGCGTATCCAGCGGAATGGATGATGATTACTTTATGGGTGAGGGCGAGATTAGCGATGCTACAACATCTGGTGCTGAAGATGCTGCAACCTGCAATAATGGAGAGTCCAATCTGTACCACGAAGATTCTGATGAGTCTGAGGCTTGCAAGCTTGATGGACAATCTTTTGATGTGGATTTGACCGCCGAGCTGCGCAGGCGCCACTCTATCAGCGCATTTAGCAAACAGAAACGTGAATATGAATTTGAGGACGGCTATCATAATATTCGCACACTAACGAACAATCCATCATACAAGTTGTCTACCTTGCGACGCTCACAGAGTTTCTCTCTCGTTGAGGGTCATTTGCTTTCCTGGTCTGTACCATGGGAGACGCCATCATCAGTTTTAGCCCGGCATTATAAAACAGCACTACAACTACAATGCAAAGTTCAAAAACAAACATGCAGGATGGAGGAACAGCGCTCTGAATATCAGGCCTTGGTGCGCCGGCTACAAGGGCGCATTGAAAAGGATCGCGCGCAACTTTCGGGCCGTTTCACTAACGATATGCACGCACTGCGGGACCGTGAAAAGGGCGTTCAGGCCTCGCTTGATGATGTGGAAGCGCTGATAGCACGACTGCTCTACGAAACCCGATTGCTAGACGGCAAAATGCGGGACGTTGAGGAAGCCGTGGAGCTCTTTGGATCCAAGGTTGGTAAGCTTGAGCAGCGCGTCAAGGGTATGAGTGATCTTGGGTTTGAGAAAGATGTGGGTGGTGGAGTTGTGGGCTGGTTTAAACGGGTCATTAATGTCGTTTAATTTATTTATTTATCAATTCATTTATTTACTGATCTGTTTAGTTTTATTTTATTTTTTCATTGACGCTTTTAACTACTACTTTGTGACGTTTAATATAATTTTCAAAAAATTTTAGTGCTGGAATCTAATATAATACAAGATACTATGGATTTGTACATGTTGAATTTTGTGATACTTCAGGTTTGCCACAAAAAAAAAAAAAAGACAGAGTAGAAGGTGCAAGTGATAATATTCCAATTGTCCTAACTAGAGATATAGGCCGTGCGCCTGTAGGCTTTGATCGCAAAGGACTCACTACTACGTCTCACAAACTATGAAAGTAAGATGGAAGGAATAGTCTCATCGGCTGAAGAAATTCTTCAAGAACTAGCAATAAAACATGTATAATGAAACATGGGTATATATATGAACCATGATGATATTTGACAAATTTTCGTTTATATACCAAGTATATTACTACCAGTGTCCCTAAATGCCAAATTAGCAGCAATCACTCAGGCTGCTTACTCAAAATTGTTATCGGGCATGTCGTCAAAGTCATTCTCAAGCTCAAACTCGTCCTTGGGCTCCTTGGGCTCCTGGGCCTCAGCCCACTGCGTCACATCATCAATATAGGACAAAATTGTGGCTACTGAATCCGGATCCTTGGCCTTGAGTGGCAAAAACTGGACCATGCCAAAGTCATCAATCAGGTTGGCAATAGAAGAGTTGAGCGAATGAAACTTGGGGTTCATCTTGGCGTTGGCCTCGTCGGCCAGCAGCAGCGGGTCTGGGTTCAAAAACCGTTTCAGCTCACGCCGGCTTACTGTGCCTTCATTCAATGCACCAGGTCCAACCGACGAACCCGAAGCCTCGGCTGCCGCTTCTGCCGCCGCAGCATCACCGCTGGTCGGGACTGGCGCCGCTTCGACCAGATCCATCTTGGAAAGAATATTGATATGCGGCGTTTCTAGCAAAATCATGGCCGACATGGCGCTCAGCACACCCGAGAAAAACTTTGGTCGATCAATAACGAAGGGAGCTTCAAGTAGATATGTTGCGCAAAGTGAAAAATTCATTTGACGCGTCAGAAACTTGACAATGGATGGCAGGATGGGGATATGTGTGTAAAGTTCAATTTGCCCCGGACAGTCAAAGATTAAAAACTCATCGTCGTAGTCGCCAATCTGTTCACTTAGCCAGTCAAGGTTATTCATGAGAAATTCAAAGCAGTAAACAAGCCCACCGTTAGGACCAAGCTCGAGTTCCTCCATGACGTCTTGCAGCGAGATCAGGTCGCGAATGTCCACAGTAAACTCATACGCGCTGGGCTCGGCCGCTGGATCCAGGTTAACAATGTGCGCTCGTCGGCCGATATTTTGCATATATGAAATCAGCGAATTGCAAAATGTACTCTAAGTAAAGACAATCTTTGTTAGCTACAGATTCTTTTTTTTTTTCTCATGTGGATAGGCTTTTGGTATTTTTGCAACCAAAAGCACAATGTATAAACAAAAGGGGGGAAAAAGGTGACTTACCTTGCCAACTCCGGCAGGTCCTAATACTAAAACTCCGACTCTAGACATTATAATTCAGTATAAATAAGTATGTGGGTGATGGTGTATATGCTGGTGCTTTTGCTGATGCTAGATGGCAGTTACAAAGAAGAATTAAAGAAGGTTTTGGATTTTTTTCTTTTTTATTTTTTTTTTCTTTCCTCCCAGCTACTCATTAATAAGCGAAACACATTTTGAAACGCACTTCAAGTCGAAACATTGCAAAGGCAAATTACCACTTGTTTAACTTGTGACAAAGTATTCCAAGTCTCTGTGTATATTCATATGTATTTTCCACCTGAAACTCCTGGTTCAGGTAATGAGAGATTTCTTCTAGCTATGTACGTATATTGATAATTAATATATTTTGTATTGGTGGCACCAGCATACGCTTCCTTCAGGCTCAACCTGAATGAAAATGTCGCCCATACCCGCGTCCTCCTTGACGCGCTTGTCAACGTTGTTTTTGATTACCGAGCCTACCGCACCTGGAAGCAGCTGAATATGGATGACACCCCGGACCTTTGACCCATCGGCCCAGAACCGCGGAACGGTGTAGCCAGCAACACCGGGCATGATTGAGATATCATTGAGAATACTCCGCAGTTTGTATTCCTGTGTGTCATTGAGCGACAACAACAGCGTCTTGGCTGATGACTTAAGAAGCGGGATGGCAGAGAGAAAAATCATGACAGCAATAAAAATAGACGCGAGCGGGTCAAACCCGGCCCAACCAAAATATGAAATTAGCAGCGTCGAGATAATCACGCCAACAGAACCCAATGTGTCTGCCAAAATATGAAGAAAGATACCTTGCATATTCTCATTTTGCGCGAGGTCGCTCTCTCCACCGTGGCTATGACCGTGACTATGACTGTGGCCATGACTGTGGCCACTGCCCTCGCCTCCATGAGAGTGACCATGATTAAATGCAACAATACCCACGAGGTTGACAACTAAACCGAGAATACTGACAATAAGGAGCTCACCAGTCTTTTCCAGTTCGACGGGACTTGAGATACGCTCAACGGCTTCGGCAACAACACCGGCCGAGATACCAATTAAAAGAAAGCCGTTTGTAAAACCAGAAACTGTCTCGACCTTTCCAAAGCCGTATGGAAACCGTGACGACGCCGGGAACTTGGATAGGATGCTTGCAACGAGGCCGACCATCAATGCTAGACAGTCAAAAAACATGTGGATACTATCGGAGAGCAGGCCGAGCGAGTGGGATAAAATCGAGTAAAGTAATTGAATAAGCATAAACGAAAAGTTCAACAGTAGAAAGTAGAAAATGTTTCTCGTGTCGTCATGAGCCAGAATACTATCAAGAATACCCCAGTTTTGCGCATCACGCTGCTTTCCCAGGGGGCGGCTTGACCGACTAGTATCCGGGGGCAGAGCCACTGAGAAGACTGCAAGAAAAATTTCAAAGAGGGCCTCTTTCAAGCCAAGCTCTCCCTTCAGCTGGACAGATCGCTCCAACAACACTCCAAGAACACTATTAACCAAAGGATTGTATCGTGTCGGAAACAGATCTCGGTTGGATAAAAGATAAACACCAAACGATCCGCTGGCAATAACGGTGAGAGTAATTGTATCAAGTCTAATAGAAGTCGCAATCAGAGTTGGGATTAGCAGGATTAATCCAATAATAATAGAAAGGAAACTAGACACTGTGATCTGGGGACGGTGGATGCACCATGCAGAAACAACAAGAGAAAGGTACGCCAGGAACACAACGCCAAGTGAATTAGTGTTATGCGCGGACATAATAGGATCCTGAATAAATAGCACAAAAATGTACACGAGTGAGGGCAGCAAAGGCCGCCAGCCAAGGTAAGGGAAGGGAGCATTAACAAGTGTTGCCAGAATCAGTGTGGCTTTGACAGAGCCAATAATGCTACAAGCCCAAAATAGCATCACCGAGCCTGCAGCCAGGCGCAGGGTATCATTGATCTCGCGCGAGTTGGAAAGCGTAGGAGATGAATTGCGAACAAGCAGCCCCAACAGGCCAGCGGAGATCATTAGCGCTCCACCCACCATGGTTGCGCAGATTGCTGGTGATATGTGGCCAAAGTGTACTGCTAGGTAGTCCACAGCCAGTAGGGCAGTAGGCAGCGAAATGATTGCAGGGACACGTTCTATAAATGATGTAGACTCGCCAGAGCTGCTGTCAAGAAGGTCATTGTGGTACTCGTACGGCGGCGAAAATGGACGCTGCTCGTGGCTGTGACTGTGACTGTGGTCGTGGGTATGGTCATCATGGCTGTGGCTATGAGCGTGATCGTGAGCGTGTTCCCCAGAAGTCCCGCCCACAAGATTATGCGAAGTGTGCTTGCGAAAATCCGAGAGCAGCTCGGGCACGCTGTGCAGACCCCAAGACTCGGCACTCTGAGAAGCACTACGACCACGGCCAGGCTCTTTCAGTTTACCTATAATTGAATTGCTGCGAATTTTTTCAAAGGGCCCGGGTCGTTTTGGCACAAACAGATCAGGCTCGTCTGTGTGTGAATGCTGGTGGTCGTGGGAGTCATGGCTGTGGGAGTCATGGCTATGGGAGTGGCTATTACTGTGCGCATGAGAATGACCTGCATGCGAGTGGCTGTGGTCTGACATGGCTGCAGATGGCGGTGTGTTGGCTTCTTTGACCCAGCGGATGTGGTGCGAAAATCTCTGCCGTGCTGATAATGAAGGAGGTGTTTGACAAGGAGAAAGACAGCGAGGAGCTGAAAATTGTTTGAAGTCCTAAAAGGAAAAAAAAACTTAAACAACCTGAAATTTAAAACCTTTGGAGTTATCGATGATCTTTGGGGTTATCGCATAACAATAGCCAGGCCGTGGTTTTGCCCGAGTGCCAATTGCAAGAATCGGAACGCCTGGGCGCTCTGGGCACCAAGTACGAGTTCCGCGCGGGCACCCTTTCTTTTTCGCCCGCAGGTCCGAGGGCATTTATACTAGCAGCGCACAAAACCGTGAAAATCTCCTGCAGCGGTATTTTCAACGTATTGATGCCGCCAACAAAAAAAAAACATATAAATAACAGCTTGTAAGCTCCCGATCTACGTTATTCATTTCGTCATTGTTTCGTTTGACTCTCGTCCGCTGCTGCTTGTTTATTTAATCTCGCATCGCTACCGTTCTTGTGTTCTCTCTCATTTTTGAAATGCTTCGTTTCGCTAACCTCTCGAGGACAGCTGCCCTTCGCCCGCATTTCCTCCGTATGTCTTCTCGCAGCTTTGTCTTGCCCGCGCGACACCCAGTGGTTGACAGCCTCAAGGCCGCCGACCAGGATAAGGTCGCTATCCGCCACGTCCCATCTGGCAATACATATACATATGGCGACATGCTCCACGATGTTGGCTACTGGCGCACAAAACTCCAGGAAATCACCGCCGCTGCTACCCCGGAAGCTAGTGGGGGTCACCGCATTGCCATCATGGGCGAAAACAGCTACCAGTTTGCCGTTGCATTCTATGCGTCGTTAACGCTGCCTGGCACGCTGGCTGTGCCCTTGTGCACGAACCATACATCGGCCGAGATCCAGTACCAGCTCGACAACTCACAGGCATCCCTAATCATTACGCCGGAGCGGTTTGCCAACAAGGTTGAACAATTCCGCAATGCGGATCGTCAGGTCCTCACGTTCGAGGCGATTCAACCAGCAGATAAAACTGCCAAAGCGGCACCTGCGGGTGCTGCCCGCGTGCACGAGTTTCGCGAGGACGCGACCTACGAGGGCGCGGGCTACATGCTCTACACCTCGGGTACTTCCGGCAACCCCAAGGGCGTTGTGACGCCGCTGGAAACATTTATGGCGCAAGCAAAGGCACTCTCTGCCGCTTGGAAGATTAATGAAAATACCAATTTCTTGCACACACTGCCCTTGCACCACGTCCATGGCGTCCTCATTGCCCTGACACTGCCAGTGCTTGCGCGTGCGCGCGTGGAGTTCTTGTTTCCGTTTAGCCCTGCTGCCGTGCTCGACCGTCTGGCTACGCCGCCCAGTGTCTTGCCGCCAATCAACACCTACACGGCCGTTCCCACCATCTACTCGCGCCTCGTTAACTACATTGACGAGCACCTTCCCGAGGAGAAACACGCTGCAGTGCAGGAGGGCTTCTCCCGGCTGCAGCTAGCCATGTGCGGTTCGGCCGCTCTGCCAGACCCGCTGCGCCAGTCGTGGGACCGCGTCACCAACGGCCAGGTCTCGCTGCTCGAGCGCTACGGCATGACCGAGACTGGTATCACGCTCTCACAGCCGTTGGCTCCTCTATCTAGTCGTCGTCCCGGCACCGTGGGCCACCCGGTTCCCTCGGTTGTTGCGCGCATTGTGGACCCTGACTCCAAGGAAGTTCTCTTTGACAGCAGCAACGCCGCGGCCTACAAATTTGCCAAGGAAGTCTCCGGCGACCTGGTGCTTGGCGGACCCACGGTGTTTAAGGAGTACTGGCACAAGCCAGAGGCTACGCGCGACACCTTCCTGCCCGACACTGGCAACGGTGAGCGCTGGTTCGTGACGGGCGATGTGGCCTCAGTAAACCCCGAAGACCACAGCATCAAAATCTTGGGCCGCGCCTCAATGGATATTATCAAATCCGGCGGTGAAAAGTTAAGTGCTCTGGAGATTGAGCGAGAGATTCTGGCCGTCCCGCATGTGGCCGAGACGGCCGTTGTGGGCCTCCCGTCGCGGGAATGGGGTGAACAGGCCACAGCAATTGTGGTACTCAAGTCCTCGGCCTCGCCCGAATACCGTCAAAATTTCAATTATCAATACCTCAAAACCCAGCTCCGCGAAAAGCTTTCGGGCTACAAAATTCCCCGGGAAGTGTTGGTTCTCGATACTCCCATCCCCCGTAATCAAATGGGCAAGGTGAATAAAAAGAGTCTTGTTAAGACTCTTTTCCCGGACCGAATCAAGGCTAAAATTTAGGCTGCCGTCAGACCCGTGCAGTTTTACATAGATGTATAATGTTGATTTTACAATTACACAAATAAAAAAAAAAGATAAAACTATGTACATTTTTGATTGAAATAGATAGCCATATACCTTGAAAACAAATAAAAAATAAGTTAAACGACCTCACGGCGTAACTTATTCACGCTTGTAATAAACCGCGGTATTATTGTCACCCGCCGTGAGCACTTGCGTAAGCTTGCCGGAGCGCTTTCTGTTGGTGTCCGGATCAGTGTAAGTGACATACTTGCGATGGAAAAGTTGCAGACGCTCGTTGGCAGAGGCCTGGTCAGCCAGATGCCAGGCGTCTTCATCGCGCACAATTTCGTCCGCTTTTCTCGCCGCAGTGGCCATAGCCACGGCGGGGTTGACTCGGTCAACGCGTAATCCCGATATGCTGATGGGCTTGGCAATGTTGTTGCGCTTGCCGGTGCCGATCTGCGCATACTCATTACCACCCCAAATAAGCACGTCGCTGCCAAAGCCGGCGGCGGCGCGTGCGGGACCACCCACGCTCACAGCCGTGTGGTTGCGACCTACAGCCCAGTCTGACAGATCAATCTGGGTCATGCGGCGCAAGGTCTCGGAGTACTCAGCAAGATTGCCAAAATGTTGAATTTTAACTGGGGTCGACTGGGCGTGCACATAGGCACCAGTACCAAGCTGACCGACAAGACCACTGCCAAACGCAAAAACATCTCGCTTAAACTCATCATCTTTGCTCTTTTTACGGTCGAGAATCTCGTGAGGGTTGGGCTTGGGCTGAATCGTGACGTATGAAGTTGCACCACCAGCCGCAATATCAGTAGCTTCGGGGATAGTCTGGCGCGGGTAGAGCTTATGGAAGGGCAGCAGCGTAGGGATGGCTGCATTGGCAGTTGAGTATGAGTAGGGGATACCAAGCTGGCCAAGCACGTTCTCACCAAATCCGTAGACCTGGCCCTCACGCGAGCGAGCAAGCGAATGGTAGTCACCAGTCGCAATCTGGTCAATCACAGTCTCCTTGAAAGATTTGATCTCGTAGACCTTGCCAGGTACAGGTGCCTCGTCAAACTGTGATAGTGACGCAATACCGTACTGGCCCTTTGATGCCGCTGGCTTCTGTGATGCATAAACACCCGTAGCGCCGGAAAAGACACGGCCTTTTGAAGTCAACACAAGAATATGGTCGTTACCCACGCTAATATCTTTAATGTACTCTGTGTATCCAAGACTTGGAAGCTTGACAGTAAGGCACGAGCCCAGCTTTGCTGCATCTTCCGTAAGGTTGGGACCAGTAGCGCTACCGCGGCCCCATGTCCAGATCTTCCACCAAGATCCGCCATTGTAGGTGGAGGTGCCGAGACGCTCACCGGCCACAAGCTCATCACGAGAAACGGGCCAAGCGTAGACCCGCGATCCCGCCTTGTTCAATCCATACACGGCCTTGCCGTCAGCGATTTCAACCTTCTTAATGTCACGGCCCTTAACGGTTTTCTCAAGCTTAGATGGGTTGCTTGCAAGCTGTTCCTTGCTGTAGGCATCACCCCATTGCACGATGTCACCATTCTCAAGCACAGCTACGCCAAGCGAGCCACTGAGAGCAAGATCACGCAGAACGCGGCCATCGAAAAACGGGATCCGGTAGGGGGACTTGACAGAGGGTAGCGTTGCGCCATATCCGGGAGCAACGACATTGCCGGTGTTATTTCCCCAGGCATAAACACCGGGATAGTCTGGGCCATACTGAGATTCCGGCAAAGTGGGCGTCTTGAGCTTTTTTTTCTTAGGGAGCAACTCAGCTTGCGGATCAGCCGCCTTTTCCGGCGTCTCATTCTGAATCATTCTAGGTTGCTGTGTGGCGTAGATCGTGGCCGAGACGGCCAGGACGGCGGCAGCAGATCCGGCATAGAGTAATTTAGATCGTGCTTTTAACATTATGTATTTTTCGAGTACCTCAGTGTGCAGCAGAACGGGTGAAGGTAGTGGTGCAGTGTCAAGGTATTACTGTGTATATACTTGTGTGTGGTGGAGAGAGGAATGGAATCAATGGGGTTTGAAAGTCAATTTGAAGAAAATGTCATTGGAGCAAACCTTGGTCAAACCTCCCAAACCGCCGTTTCTTGAATCATTACCTCGATCCCCCTTACAAGTAACGACGGTTCCCTGGTTTCTTTTTTTCCCCAGCCCTCCCATCATAACAAACACATATACACACATATAGCACTATCAACATGGCTTTAAGACTACTACGTAATCAGCAGCTGCGGTCGGCCGTGTTGCAGCTGTCCACGCGTACGTTTACAACGACACGGGTTATGCCCAAGCAGTACCACTTTGACACCCGCAAGTTCGCCCTACAGCTCGAACGTCAGGGGTTCAGCGCCACCCAATCCGAAGCAGTACTTAAAGCCGTGGCCAGTGTCATTGATGATGGTGTCCAAAACCTGCAAAACTCACTTGTTTCCAAGGAAGAGTTTTCAAAACAATCCTACCAACAAAAAGTCGATTTTGCCAAACTCAAGTCCGAGTTGCAAACCCTGGATAAGACAGATGCCACGCGGATTGCCACCGAAAATGAACGTTTGATTACGGATATTGACAAGCTGCGGCAAAAATTCAAGGAGGAGCTGGCCAAGCAACAAGCAGGTGTCCGACTCGACCTTAACCTTGAAAAGGGGCGTATGCGCGAGGAGAGCGCGGTCCAAGAACTCAAGCTGGCTGAAACGGGCAGTCGAATTGATCAAGAGTTGGCCAATTTTAAAACCCAAATTGAAACAACAAAACTACAAGTTGTGCAATGGTTGATTGGAGTCTGTACCGGTGCCTTTGCCCTGGTGCTGGCTTATATTCGTTTGTTGTCGTAAAATGTGTGCCGCTTGCTTTTTATTATTGCTCCTGTGAGCGACATATTCTTTCTTTTTCATCATGACGCCTCCATTGAGCTGATTCAATGATGCCATCGTGGGTGTCCGTTTGTCTATTTATTTTTAGTTCTTTTTTTTTCTCTTTTTGTTTAAAGAATATTTGGTTTTTTGATTTTTTTTTTTTTTTTTTTTTTAAAATTTTTTTTTTTTTTTTAAATTTTTTTTTTATTTTTTATTTTAAAATTTTGATATAGTAATATTTCTTTTGGTTT
>Ga0160505_100823_pt1 | contig 15878 bp, 9 predicted proteins | sample DIDeMG_FD_108225 | JGI IMG/M metagenome (GOLD analysis project Ga0160505, IMG submission 108225) | Enriched chicken feces microbial communities from UW Madison campus, WI, USA - DID2874_E49_Stillage MG | ecosystem: Host-associated > Birds > Digestive system > Large intestine > Fecal ... | reverse complement strand
TCGTCGTCGCCGTTCATCACAATTCCCTTGTTTGGCTACCTCTATGACGGCGGTAAGTTCGAACAGGTGGTGGCATTGACTAGGGGCTTGTTGACATCGTGGGATGAATTGCAATGCTGGACATGGTTTGTTATTGCTTTGGGATGGTTGCCTGCTTGGGTATCCATCGCCACGGCGTGTGTGTTTGGAGACTTCGGAGATGCAGCCAAAGTCAAGAAGGAGTAAAATTAGAAAAAAATATTTGCATACACTATTTACTGTTTGTACTCGGCAATGAACTTGTCGTGGAACTTGGCCCACTGATCAATCCAAGCAGTTCCTGGAGGCAAAAAGGTGGTTCTCAAATGGTAAGTGCCTGGAACTTGACCGAATCCGTTACCAGGAACACAACAGATACCGGTGTTCTCCAACAATTCGGTACAGTAAAACTCGTCAGCCGTCAAGTTCAACTCATCTGCCTTCTCGAACAAAGTAGGATACTTCTCCTTGGTAAACAACAAGCTAGGGAAGAGATACATGGCACCCTGAGGTTTGTTGCACTTCAAGTCCGTCATTTTGCAGAAAGCCTCGTACAACAAGGTCGATCTCTTCATTAAGTCATGGTGGATAGAGCTGGTTTCGTGATGGTACAATTGGTAGGAGGCATCGCCTTCCTTTGGAGGGTTGATCATCAACTCTACAAGAGCCTGGCCAGAAACAACAGGACAAAGATTGATAGATGCCAATTTGAAAATGATATCTCTGACCTCCTTGGAGAAGCCTACCAACTCCATGTATCCACCTCTCTGACCACACTCTCCACTGACACCCTTCGAGGTGGAATGCAACGAGGCAAGCTGGACATTCTTGTATATTTCAGGTTTCTCTGCTAGCATCTTGGCGTATACCTGCTTCATAGACACGAACTTGCCTTCAAAAACATTCTCCTGGTACACCTCATCGGCAATAAGCACAAGACCGTGCTCAGCAGCAATGTCAATGATGGCAGCAATGTCCTCTTCAGACAAAATGGCACCAGTAGGATTTCCTGGGTTGATCACCACAAGGGCCTTAGGGTTGACACCCTTGTCCTTGTTTTCCTTGATCAAGCTGCGGATTTGCTCGGGGTCCGTGGACCAGTGGTTGTCCTCGTCCAAGTAGTAGCCAATTGGGACGGCGTTGTTCAATGCAATGGAGGCAGTGTACAATGGATACTGAGGAATTGGAATCAAGAAACCGGTATCTTTACCAGCAGACAAAACTTGGATCAAGTACAGAACAGCAGCAGAAGCACCGCCTGTCAAAAAGATATCTTCAGGCTTAGCAGGGTAGCCATCACGCTCCGAAATGAACTTAGCTACCGACTTTCTCACTGTAGCATCACCTTGAGAACCAGAATACGCACCAACAGAACCAGTACTCTTCAATAACTTCTTGGCCCTCTCCACCACATCCGGTGGATACAACTTGTCCTTAACTTCACTATCCAAGCCATCAATTTTGCTGATCAAGTTAGGGTATTGCATCAATGACAATACCTGACGGTACCAAGATAAAGGTTTCTGGTCCAATTGCTGGGGGTTTCCAATGTTGGCACTAATGATACGGTCATAAGGCAAACCGTGGTTTTCAGGATCGCTCTCGATCTGGGAACGCAATTCATCAGCACGAATTGGGATTTTTCCTCTGACTGCGTACTTTGCTTCCAAAGTTGACTCATTCAAGTCATTAATCGTGAGTTGCGACGCAGGTGTGAAGGACACATAGCGACGATGAGCGATCATAGCCTGGTTCCACAAAAGACGGTGCAAGGAGCCGGCGGATACGCCGGGATATTTAACCGGAACCATAAGGAATAGTGGGGAGAAAATCTTATGGGAAGTTTAGGATGGGCTTGACTGGTAGACAGCGGTTTCCAGGTGCAGGGCTGCTATCAATACAACCGTGGTGGGGTAGAAGGAAGTTCCAATGAGGAAACTTCTGGGGAAAGACATGGTGTGATTTTAGTGATCTAAGGTAGAAAATTGGAGAAGAAGGCGGGCATTGTTTTTTTTCTTCTGGAATTTTTAGGGTGAATTGGTTATCATGAATGGCTGGCTATTAACATTTGAGAGTTTTCCATGGTCATTGAACGAGATAGCGACCGGAGTTTAATGTCCATAAGAATCTGACAAAATCTTAGAAAAAATTTTAAAGATTATGCAACGGCAGCTTCTAACTGTCTATGTTCAGGTTAGCACCGGAAATAATAGCCGCCCCCGGTCAATTGGTGGATCCTTTCCGACCATTAGAATGTCTTTACCCTATAAGGAATCTGCTCGGACGATAAGGTGGAGAACGAGTGAGAAGACCTGACAAAATATAAAGACAAATTCAGATAATGAGCACACTAAAACGGCGAGTGAGAAGATAAAAAACCATAACCGAAAAAACAAAAAAAATGAGATGTCAAAAATTCTAATTGAACATTCGTTTTTTCCTCTATCAGCCTTCATACTTTCGTATGACTGTCTTGTCACAATCAATTCCATGAGAACCAGTATTAACCCACTTTACAGATGAACTTTATGACCGCCTATCGAATCATTAGTACCGTCCGGTACTCGTTCCGAGTCATTTGTCCTGTATATAAGTATCGAACGACTTAGTTACCCCAGGCCAAGGCAATGATTTTTCCCCATAAAAAAAGGATAAATTGATACCGAGAACTTTTTGCTTCGAAATCGGGTTCTTAGGATACAATCGCGTATATAAAGTTTATTGGTCAAGAATGTTTTCCCATATATTTGTTCGTTACCAACAATTCGCCCGCAAGGGCCCAGAACTGCTCACCTATCATTATCTCACTTCATTAAACTTCCCAATGGTCATTTTGTGCATTTAGTGGTGGCATAATTCTTTCCAAGTCTTCCTTCTGATTTCTCCTAAAAACCTTTCAAAACCTAAGTGAATCCACCAGTAAAAATAAACGTTCTGACCTCCTCAAACGGAATAGCCTCTACTTTATCAGCCTCCTTTTCAAGTTTGTCCAACTTTTTTAGTCACTGTCGCATCTTGCATGCATAGGAGCTCCCATCAAGAAATACGAATACCAGGCACGATAACGTGATCAACCAGGGCATCACACTTGAGGATTGAAATAATGCTTGCGGAGTAATTTGAACCTTCTCTTTTTTATCGTTCAAGGTTGGCGACACACTATATTGTCGCTCTTCGTATTGTTTTGCTAATACCTTATATAACTGGACTTGCACCCATTCTGGTGTGCCATCTTGGGAATTATCCTATTTATCACTACTCGGAGTTCCATGTCTGTTGAGAGAAGATTTTCGCTTGCTATCGAAAGAGATCCTCGTGCCGATCTGGACGAATTGAAAGAGCCTCTTTCCGCATTTCTAGTCGACAGCAGACCTCTATTGGATACCAGGCCTCTGGCTGGCCGTCTGTCTTCGTGTGAGAATGTTTCAACTCCTCTGGAAGCTGATTTCAAGCCTAGACGGTATTCCATCTGTGATTTGCACACTCTCAGCAACAACATATCAAATTCATTTGATGATGTCAATCATGATGCCACTCAGCGGTTTGCTTCATATAGTTTAACCTCCAAGACTTGGGATCGAAACCATCAACGTCGCAATTCTACTGCGATTCGGTTCCTGTTTCCTAAAGCTGCAGAGCTGGTCCGCAATCTGTATCCCGATGCTTAGTACTTGTGATTACTTCTTAGGTTGGTGTTTATGTTTGGAGTTGCTGTTGCTCTGTTGCTGTAGTATGGTTCCCAGTGGCTCCTATTTGAAGCTGTTATGTGGAGAAACAATAATGTTGTGTTGTGATGTTGCTCTTAATAGATAATGCTTGGAGATATAATTAGTTGCTATGGGGATCCGGTTTTAGTTGCTGCTCTAAGGTATCTATTATGTGGTCGGAGTTCTGAATTGGTGCTGGGTCGTCTTGATTGCTTTTAGTTACTCCTAGCTGCTATTAGTTGCTACTAGCTGCTCCTAGTTGCCGCTAACTGCTACTAGTTGCTATAAGTTGCTATAAGTTGCTGTGAGTTGCTATAGTTGCTTGCAAAGTTGGAATTACAGAAATACAATCGAGAAATATCACATCCTGTCAAGTCTGTTAATTTCTTGTTAATAATGCTAGGGTAATAAATGGTGTTCAACTAATCCGTACCGAAGTAGAGCGAATCGATGAACCTTGTACGGAAAAGCCAATCCGTATCATGGAATTTCTCACTGTTATATTTGGATTCAGACTCCTCCACGTTGCTGAGCTTTCCTACTATAATCTTCACTTCTGGGAACACATGGAATATACGCCGCACACCAATCTCTGTCAGCAAATATGTGATCAAAGTGACATCTTTCAGGTTGATTCCGTGGTCCACTAACACCTGAATGGCCATAATGGCTCCTGCTCCACTGATGATTTGTGCATCGAAGAGAAAGTACTGGGCTCCACTAACTGTAGATGGTAAAGACTCCGCGTGCAATTGTGGTTCGCCAGTAAGTGAGTCGCTCTGAATTAAAAGCTTCCCGATGGGAATAGCTGGGAATGTTTTGCGGATGGACGTCATGAAGCAGTCACCAGATCTGATGATGCTCACAGCCACGATATCCTGGGTCTGCTCCACGCCTTTGAACTCGTAGTTACCATGACACTTGACAACTTTTGGAGCAAACACCGTCAACTGCTCGAGTGCAAGCTCCAAAAGCAAGTTAGCTATACGGTCGAAGTAGAAAATGAAGTCTGTTCTGTCTGTAGACTGACTGAACAAGATGGAGTGAATACCGGCGGTGTGGTTGGTTGTTGGAAGCACCTTTAAGTTAGAGAACGCCAGAAGCGGGAATTTGGATCCGAGTCCCAAACTTTTCAATCTACGAAGGTGCAAGCTACTCTTGAGAGCAAGTTGCTTCTGGATATGCTTGATCATTAGCTCAATGGCCGTGGTGTTCTCGAGACCTCTAGGAATAACCAAGTCTGCATTTTGCATGGTGGGTGTCACCGATGCCACGGCATTGGGCTTGACAAACGTTTCCCACTGCCTCAACGCTCCCTCCAAATCTCTTCCTCGATACAAGATATCTCTGGTGAGTCTTCTGGCCAAACAGACATCCAAGTCTGTGTCCACAAAGATCTTGACATCCATGAGATCTAAAAGACGTTTGTCGTACAAGGCATAGATACCTTCAATGATTATGACGTTTGCTCCGTAAATAGTGATGGTCTTGTCCGTTCTAGTATGCTGAGCAAACGAGTAGACTGGAATCTCTGTTTTCTTTCCCTGCTTCAATGATGTAAGCTTTTCTACAACCATGTCAATATCCATAGCGTCTGGGGTGTCGAAATCAAAGTTGTTAGCAAAGGCCTGTTTCGACTGCTCCGGAGTTAATGGATTGTAGAAGTTATCAAACGACAAGAGAACGGTCCAAGGCTGATTCAACTCCAGGATGATTCTCTGGGAAATGGATGTCTTTCCTGATCCAGAAAATCCAGCCACACCAATTACATATGGCTCCGTCCATGGAGGAATGTAGGTGACCTTCTTCTGGCCGGAGGTTTTGATGCTAAGATTGTAGAGATCCAAGTCCGATACCGAAGTATGGGGTTCGGACTTTGGCGTGGGCGAGAAAAATGATCCGCTCTCGTCGTCATTTGGCGCAATACGAGACGAACGTCTAGGTTTGTGGCTCAAAGGCGACATTTGCTGCTGCTGCCAGATGGTGATGGCTGATTCTTGATTTGGGGCTTACATTCCTGCGATGCTCATTGACCTACTCATATACAGTAGTGCCAAACAGTCAACTTATAGGGTTATGTCTAGCTTAAAGACGGGCACAGGGTACCGAAGAAACAAAGAGTACGATTATGAAGATCTAGAAGCAGAAGCTAGTGTCGTGGACAACGTGCATGACGAAGTGGCTGATGGTGCTATTAATGAGACAGTGACTGAGACAACACTTGTTAGTGAACCCAAACAAATAAATAAGACAAAAGAACAGGTGGAGAGGTCTCAAACTCAAAACAATCAGAATAGGCTAAAGGAAACGCCTGAGCAGTATCTAAAAAGAAGGTACAACTCACAAGTGATGCAGATCCAGCGGGATGTGGACTGGTTGGCAAAGAAGGTTGACTTAACACCAAAACAGGCAGCAGAGTACAGGGAAAAACGGGAATTTTTAGAGTCTGTCAGTTCCACTGCAGATGAAGGCACTCAATATATACTTCCGTCTGAGTACAAGACGGCAGAAGGTCATATTGACCGTAAACGAAAGCAGGAATTGCTTCGACCAACACAAGAAGAGCAACCAGAGGAGAAACGACTGAGATTCGACAATCAATGGGAATTAGACCAGCTTAAAAAGGCGCAAGAGATTGTGGCATCGAATCCTGATAAGATTGAGTTAGCAGACAAGGGGCACTACGAGTTTGTATTTGATGAGTCGCAATTCGTTGATTTTGATGACTCTGCTGATGTTACTGGAGACAATGAAGTGGAAGCCGAAGAGTTTCCTAGTCTGAAGCCCACAATCAGTCGTGAAATTCAAGAAGTAAGAAAATCGCTTCCCGTATACAAGTTGCGAGGCGATTTCCTCGAAGCTATAGACAAGAACCAAGTTCTCATAGTGGTGGGTGAAACAGGTTCTGGTAAGACTACCCAATTACCCCAGTATCTTTATGAAGCGGGGTATACGAAAGCATCAGGAGGCAAAATCCAAAAAGTGGGATGCACCCAGCCCAGAAGAGTGGCTGCTACTTCTGTTTCTTCTAGAGTTGCTGATGAAGTTGGATGTCGATTAGGTGACGAGGTGGGATACTCAGTTCGATTTGAAAATGTGCTGAGCAGCAAAACACAAATCAAATATTTGACTGATGGAATGCTTCTTCGAGAGTTTCTCTCAGATCCACTTCTCACTGGTTATAGTGCGTTGATGATTGATGAAGCGCACGAACGTACAGTTTCCACAGAAATTGTACTTACGTTGTTGAAGGATATCATCAAGGAGAGACTGGATCTTCGAATCATTGTCGCTTCTGCCACTATTAATGCCGAAAAATTTGCTAACTACTTCAACGATGCTCCGATATTCAAGATTCCCGGGCGTAGATTTCCAGTGGATATCTGCTACACCAAGCACCCTGAAGCTAACTATATTCAAGCAGCAATTACCACCGTTTTCCAAATTCATATGAAGCAGGAAACTCCTGGGGACATTTTAGTGTTCTTGACAGGTCAAGACGAAATTGAAACAATGGCAGAGACGTTGAACGAGGCATGTGAGAATCTCGGTGATCTGATTAAGCGTCTCATAGTTGCACCCATTTACGCCAATATGCCTCCAGCAATGCAAGCCAGGATATTTGAGCCTACTCCTCCAGACTCGAGAAAAGTTGTCTTGGCCACCAATATCGCGGAAACATCCATCACAATCGATGGAATCAAATATGTCGTTGATCCAGGATACGTTAAGGAGAATGTGTTTAATCCAACCACAGGTATGGAGAGTCTTGTGGTTGTTCCATGCTCTAGAGCTTCTGCAGATCAAAGAGCTGGTAGAGCAGGAAGAGTTGGTCCAGGAAAGTGTTACAGACTTTTTACCAAGTGGTCTTTCTACAATGAGTTAATGGCCAACCCAACACCGGAAATCTTGCGTGTGAACTTGGGAACGGTGGTACTCCTTCTTTTGTCCATGGGAATCACGGATTTGGTTCACTTCGACTTCATGGATCCTCCCAGTACGCAAACACTCATGAAGTCATTGGAACTTCTTTACTCTTTGGGTGCTCTTAATGTTCAAGGGCAGCTCACGGAAACAGGTCGTAAAATGGCTGAGTTTCCCATGGATCCAATGTTTTGCAAGTGTTTATTAACTAGCTCTCAATATGGGGTCACTTATGAAATCTTGTCGATTTTGGCCATGTTGTCAGAATCCTCTAATTTATTCTATCGACCCAAGGACAAGAAAGAACAAGCCGATAAGAGAAAATTGAGTTTCGCCCACGAATTGGGAGACCATTTGACGCTTCTCAATATCTGGAAGCAATGGGCTGAAACTGGATTTTCCAACATTTGGTGTGAGGATAATTTTCTTCAGTATAGAACATTGAAGAGGATCAAAGAAGTACGTGCCCAGCTCGAACAATTGTGCCAAAAGGTGGGACTTCAGGTGGAAAAGACCGGAGACGATAACCAGAAGCTTGTAAAAATTCAAAAATCGTTATTCAGTGGGTTTTTTCCAAATGTTGCGAAGCTATCAAAACTAGGTTCCAGTTACGTTCTGATCAAAAGAAATCAGCCAGTGCACATTCACCCATCGTCGGGTTTATTCCCGGTGAAACCTCCTCCGAAATTTGTCATGTACCACGAACTTGTCTTGACCAGCAAGGAATACATGAGAAATTGCATGGTCATAGATGAAAAATGGTTGTCAGAGTTGGCCAATCATTACTACAAAAGCTACAATGAGAAATAATTACCTTTCCATTTTGCCTACCCTATACTAATTCTCCGGTCAAGTGGATTTCCATCACGTTTACGATCTGCAAGCACTTCACTGGCAGCAGTCATTCCCACTTTTTTGGTCAATTTAGTGAAAAAGAGTCCACAAGCATTGCATAAACTGCGACATCCGTCAGGTCCAGACCGCCATTCGGGAGTCTTTGTCGATCCACATTGCGAGCATTTAGTGTTATTCTTGATGCATAAGTCCTTGTTCAAATAATGATTATTGTGGCACGGATACGAAGGCTCTGTGGTGGCCACCTCCACTGGTTTCACCGTAAATGAAAGCTCACCATGATCATCATTCTTTACCGATTGTTTGAGCTTTTTCGATGGCCGCTTCTTGTCACTTTTTCTTTTGGTTGGCTTGCTAACCTTTCCTGATATTATTCCTTGTGTTTGCAGTAAAAGCTTGGCTGCATTCTTGTGGTAGTCGATAAGTCGCTTAATGGACTCTTTCGTTATGGGCTCTGGACTTTGCTTCGCTAGAAGAACTTTGTCCATCTCAACAAGGTTTACCAACTGACGTCCGTCCCCTTCGGAGGACTTTCTTCTGCATGAAAGTTGTGGACTCACGGGAGGGCTGGCAGCCATCCAGTTCGATGGTGGTAGTAAAGGCTGAAAATTGTTCTGTAAAGTTAACGCGGGGCGTGGAACGAATTGCAATGACAGAGCAGTTTGAGGCGGACTTGGATAATATTGAACATAACGATCCACATCTTTACTCACCTTAAATGAAGTGATTCCAGAGGGTTGAAGTGATGGGCCTGGTGGGATGGAGCACGCCTTGAGGAGCTCACCAAAGGACGGTATACGGCGATCCTCAGATTTGCAGCCATGATTCAGATACATTTGAAGACCTCGACCAGTCGACATTGGAATATTGATTTAACGGAAGGAAGAAGAGGTTGAATCGTTCAGTTATTTATACTGAAGAGGAAACATGTCAGACATGCGCAGCTTTGCAGATTCAGATCGGATTTCATGTGGATTAAAGCATAGACATGCAGCTTTGTGTAGTGACTGGAAATGAAATGAAATGAAATTTCTGAAATATTCCTACGTGAAGACTATTTTGGGCACCAAATGCTGGCTCCTTTTCGCTTGCAAGGGTGCTGGTGGACAACCCCCTTTTGTGGTTTGACTATTTTCCATTCTTTGTTGGTAACCACGTAGGCTGACATCGATGGTATGGGCTTCGCCAACTTCGCAAAAATTGATTTCCAACAATAGAGTAAACAATGGGAGGGGCATGGTACCTGAATAAAGAATATGCTACATAAAGTTCCAATAATCTTAGTTTAGGAGTATTTATCGTCATTTCTAGAGAATTTATGTGGTACTATCCACATGGGTGGACTTATCATGATAATTTTTGAAATCTCAAGATCTTCGGTTATGGGCAGAAAATAATTAAGATGCAGACAATATTAGCGACAGTTCGTTACACAACGCCAGCCTCCTTTTATGGGTGGATGGTTGTCAGGATCACAACTTCGAGTACATTCGGAGGAGTTTCGATACCTCTTTGTCTTCTCGAAAAAGAGAAGAGCGTCGATCCGAAGTTAGTATGCCGCACTCAATCATGGGCTGGATTGGGCGATATTGTTCTTTCCATTTGGTCACAATTGCCTTGCATCGTAATACAGATAGTTCAATCAAGAGGGAATGTCGGCAAATATTCAGTTGCTATTAAGAACACCTCCGCATTGTATTTTCGGATTTCTATCTATGGCTTGTAGCATCATCCCATCATTGTTTTGTCATTTTTGCTTTGGAGAAAATTGGCTTCTATTCAAATGAATAATTGCATCAACAATAATCATGGTAATCGAGATTATGATCACTGCTCCATCTTTATGGTGTGTTTTCATCTACAAGCTAGTCCAGAACAATTGCTTTAAATTATCCACAATCAATTTACTAATTTTTTTTGGGGGAAAAGGCCGGTCTTAATTTCCTATGATCAAGTAAAAAACTGTAGAGTAAGTGCGAATGTAATAAGAAGCATCACTACGCAAGTTTCATCGACTTACGGATTTAAGCAATCAAGTAACTCCGACAAGTTGTAGTTTCCATTCTGTAGCATGTTGGAGAGTGAAAACCCTCGAATGTCGATTATTAATCACATATTTTATCATATGGGACTACTTTCTCCAAACCCCAGATCCCGACCCGGACTCTCCAGAAAAAACGCGTAACCTGCCTATGTCCGAAGCCCATAATAATACTTCCTCCTAAAATAATACTTTCCTATACTACTCCACATGGAGAAAAACAACCCATTGTTGCCATTTGCGTTCAGCACCTCGGCAGCAAATGAACGTACTGCTTTGAACACAGATCCTCGAGAAAGACATGTCATTGATGAAAATGCAGAGAGTATGTATCACACGAGAGGTAAACAGAAAAGAGTGCCGGCGCCTTTTCTAGCAAGCATGCCTTCAATGAAGAGACACGCTGGAGAGAGTTTCAACGAAAAGGACGACGTCAAGAAGCGTGACTTTGGCTCGTTTCCTCTGCAAGGTTTGACCAACCCACCTATCGACACCGATCCAGACGACTCTCAGTCCCATGGTTTACCCAGTAGTCCTCCAGTGCTACCACACATGTCTGAGTACGACCTTTCGACTTCCAATTACAACATGCCAGACTCTCCAGTGGATACTTACAATGTGGTTGGAGAGTTAACTACATCGCCAGTCAAGCGAACTGCTAGAGCAACAGCAAACCAGAGCTCCGAGGCAGATTTCGGTATCGACCCATTCAATCGCTTCAAAACATCCAGTTATATCCAGTGTCCGTCTACGGATGCTGACATGGGAGATGCCAGCACTCATACTGGGTCTGGAGATGCTAAGGCTCGAGACTTGATCCTTCAGGCTTTTGAAGATGTGTCACCATCAGTTAGTTTGGAGGGTATGGGGTTAACTGAGATTCCTGAACAAGTCAAAGACCTTGAGAATTTGGTTATCTTTGATCCAGAACGTTCTACACAAGTTTTGCATCAGCTTTATCTAACCAACAACCGGCTACACTCCATAAACCCTGCATTATTCAAGTTCACAAAGCTCAATGTTCTCAGCTTGCGCCACAACAAGATCGACCACATACCGGGAGCAATTTGCAACCTCAAGAACTTAGTGGATTTAAATATTAGCTCCAATCGGTTAGTTTATCTCCCCGCGCAGATCCTAGAGCTTCCTCAATTGGCAACGTTCCGAGCTGGTCCAAATCCTTTTGAAGCCGTGCACGCCAATGCAATTGAAATAGTCGACACAGTTGGCAGCTGCCAAGATCCTTGCCTCAGGTACATTTCTAGAATCAACTACTTCCAGAAGAAAGGCATGGTCCCAACATTGAAGACTCTATGTCTCGATGCGGTTGCAAGGTACGACGTAACATACCGAGAAACAAAGTCATGGAAGAAAACAATGCCCAAGGTGCTTCACCCATTCATAGCCAAGGCTATTTTGAAGCGTAACTACGAGGAGCACTGTAATGAGTGTAATGTGTTTGTTGTTGAGCCATATGCGGAGGTTATTGAGTGGTGGGACATATTGGCCAATAAGGAGGTCCCTATCAAGAGAGAATTCTGTTCAGGTAAGTGTACTCTACGGTATTGGAGACGACATGAGCAGGATTACGCAAATAATTAGCATTACTTTGTACTTGGCGTTATTAATTAGCATTATTTGGTCATCATCTTTACGTAATTTGATGGAAACATTCCAACTGCATCTCCCAACTCCCCCTGCCACCATTCCCCAACAGACAGAATCACCTTGATGATCTCTCCTTTTCGGAAATTGAGATCGCCCATTGATTGCGCAGAGAAATTAAACAATGCGATACAGTAGTTGAAGTATGGGTCAAAGTTCATGCGACTATCCCTAACACCTGCGTTTTCCATGTAAACAAGCAGTTCCAAATGCAGCTTGTGAAATGATATGATATTCAAATCAGGATCATTCAACTTGGAAACGGCACAGTTTCCGATGAGGCTGGCATAAAATTCAGGATTGACAACTTCATCTTTTAAAAATTTCATGGGTGGCCCTAAGGTCAAGAGACTCATGTTGAACTGGTAAGTGTTGGTGAGCTGAAGGTAAAAAATATACCGAAACATCAAATCCATATGAAGAGAGACTAATTTAGAAAAATATGGAAGCTCAGTTTTCAACATATTATTCAAATTGTCGAATACAGACTTGTAGTGGTCAACTTGTCGTTCAATGCTATGATAGTGCTGAGTTTGTTTGATGCTGAGGGTACCAGTGGATTTTTTTATGGATATTGGGTCGAACTTGTCGAGAATTTTGTCATAATCTAAAAGAGCCATATCTCGCTTCCTGATGTTCTTACGAATGGTGTCAAAAAATCCCAAAATGTGGTAGAACCCCGTGTCTATGGACTGTGGAATAGTGGAAAATGTATCCTTCAAGGACAATAATGACTCCTCTATAATGGAGATATATCTCTTACAATTGGATTGTTCTTCCGATCCAACCAGAATTTCACTACTGTCACCAAATTGCAGATGAAAAAGCTGCTTCATCGAAGTGCCGACTTTGAAGGAACTCTGAAGCAAATCCATTAAGCAAGTTTGATAGTGATGAAATAATTCAATAAGCTCTTTGCACATGGCTTCATTCTGGTCAAGGTCATCTAACAACTTTTCGAATTCGTCATCAACCGTTGCTGTTGATAAGTTTAGGGATTGCCTTAAACATTGTGGACTTCTCCGAATTCCAGACAAGCTTAAGCCGAGCTTGCAATCGCCATCCGGAGGGGCGAATATAATGCGACGAAAAATTCTACCCATTTTTGATTCTTCAGATGAGACTTTCATTGAGAAAATGTGTGTTTTTGTGAACTTTGTGAACGGTTACAAATAACGCACCTAAGGATGTCCATGGTGAGAACCTGGCCATGCAGAGATCTTCTCCGGTTTTGGAGACGCTTCTTGACTGCTTGCATCCGTCGAGTCCGGAACCATTTCCAACGGACTGTTTGAATAAAGCATGATAGAAATTTCGTTCATCAAATCGGCCTTAACGGAGACGTCCAAGTCCGCCTCGTTCAATTCGTTTCTCAATCTGCGAAGTCTCTCAACGAAAACGTTATCTAAGCTCTTGATGAGTCGATCTCCAAAATGCTTGTCGGTAGGGAAGTTAACCGATATTTTCTTCTGCAACACTTTAACAGTTCTCAAGTTGTGAATATTCTCTTGGAAAAAGTCAGAATCTCTCGGTGCCTCATTATTGCCATTTGTGATACGACGATTCACTAATAACAAGGCAGCATAGTATAACATAATGTGGATATGAACCGGAACATACTTCAAGTTGTTCAAAATGTCGGCATCGTTTAACACTAGATTGAGAACTGTTTTAGCTGCATTCATTGCAATGTTCATGTTGAGAAGTGCCTGATCCTGGGTTACGATTTCATTGTTATGAATAAATTCCTCTTCCTCATCATCTTCTTCTTCAGCGCTGTCATTTTCTTCTTCTAGAGAGACTTCTTTCACTTGATTTGCCTTGTTCTTTTCTAGAACAGAATCGATATTGTCCCAGTTGGGGAACATCACGTTCGAATCACCTGTGTCCACTTGTAATTGCCGTATAAGCGAACTGTTAATGTGCATCTTTGCAAAGTTGTAGTAAATCAATGTTGATTTGGACAGCCACACAGAACCATTATTTATGGGAGCCAATAGCACTGTCCAGGAAACCATCCACTTGTCCAAGTCTAAATTAGACTTTGACGGGATGCCAAAAGCTGATGGAGCGATAAGGTCCCATGCACTTCCTTTGAAAGCTTCATTCAATGCTTGGTTATACTCCACCTGAGAAACTAGTCTGAAATCTGTAAAGTTTGCTGTCAATTCACCACGCCTTGCCTCACACTTGTCTTTGCTAATGAGTTCTCCTCCATTTTTCTGGGTGGGCAAGTCAGACTCGACAGTGTCGTGTGTGGACTTCAACGTGGGCTTCAGTATGCTGGGTAGTAATAGCTCACGGCTGTGTCTGAGTGAGTAATCATCAGAATTAATGAGTGATTGACGATTAAAACTCATACTCTGTTGTCCATCAAGGATGTAAAGCAAGTACCATAGTTTGAGTCTGTCCTTGTCTGGCAAGGAGTCCTTGGATTTTGACGAAGTAGGCTTATTCATCTCAAATTCTTTAGCTAGTTGCAAGGCCAAGCCTGTAAATCGCTGTGAATCCGAGAGCCAAAAGCTGCAGAGAACTAGAGCAACAATGGTATTGAACCCTTCTCTTTCTGTTCTGGGCTTTCCTTGGAAAAGAAGGTCAGAGCAGAGCTTCTGTAAGTATTTTTGTAAAGGCTCCTGCTTGGATGAGAAATGAATGTCGGGATAATGCATGGATGCAATGGTGCAAATAGCACATATGAGAATAGGAGAGGTCTCCCAGATGGAGTCAACGGAGAACTTCAGAATCTCGAAGCCGAAAAGCTGCTGAGAAATGTTGGAGTCGAAATATGAAAACAATAATCGTGCCTCATCGATAGAGATAACATTGTTTCTGAAATCGTTTTCTCCGTAGCTTTTCAACCGCTTGGTCAGTTCCGGATTAGAGTCAGCCAATGGTCTCTTGAGATCATTATAGTCCAGAGTCATAGGAGTTGTGGAACGACTCTGATACATCTGGAGACTGATGTTGCGGATTTCACGCTGCATGCGGTCATTTTGAGCGGAATATTGCTGGTTAAGTTCCCGCTCCGCGGCCAACTGACGTTGGTTGTCTCGGAGTGTATCAATCAACTCATTGAACTTGGAATCAAACAGATTGATTTTGGATTCCATGGACTGCTTCCAGTCAACCTCGGTGTGCTTATGTGTCGAAATAGAGGATACTCCTTGAATGGTCAGTACTGGCTTATAAGGAGCCGTTTCAATTTCTGACGTGACACCTTGATGGACAGGCTGATTGTTCATAAATAGTAGGTTATTTGGAAGCAGACGAATCGGAAGAGTCTGTGGAGGGATTTGAGCAGGCATGTTTTGGCCAACATTCAAAGATGAAAACGTGCTTGGTACTCCCTGAGAAGTTAGCAGAGGTAATTTGAGCGATGGAAGTTTAGGCATGATTTGGCATGTAGATGCCTGGCCACTGTTGACGCATCGCATACACGGTAGTTTATCCGTGTACTCACATTTGACTTTGGACCGTTTGCAGTTGCTGCAAGGTTTGGTCCGTTTTTCTCGAGCCATTAGTGATGAGATGGGTACTGACTGAATGGAGTTTTAGAGGTGGAAGTGTGAGATGCAGGCCACTATCAACAAATGGGGTTATTGGAGCTTTGCAATTTTTTTTTTTTTTTTTTTTTTAATTATTGTTATATTATGTTGGTGTTATATTTT
>Ga0160505_100822_pt1 | contig 15882 bp, 8 predicted proteins | sample DIDeMG_FD_108225 | JGI IMG/M metagenome (GOLD analysis project Ga0160505, IMG submission 108225) | Enriched chicken feces microbial communities from UW Madison campus, WI, USA - DID2874_E49_Stillage MG | ecosystem: Host-associated > Birds > Digestive system > Large intestine > Fecal ... | reverse complement strand
AAGTTCTTAGATTCATTACCGCAACTTCTTTGCTGATGGTTCGCTTGATTAAGCAGCTTGTTAAGGTTTTACTGGGTGTCAATCTCTGGTATTGAGCTACTGGGTGTTATGTATTTCAGGTTTCCCTTAGCACATGGATACTTTCATGGAGAATTCGGCGCCATCGAACGTCTGAACCTGTTACGCGCGCTGACACCGCTACTTTGCCAGTCTCATAGAGACAAGTGTTTTTGAAATTTTATGTCTTCTTTGTATGTCATTTTGTTTTGTAATTTTTATGTAACTATTTGATGTAAGGACAATAAACTGATTATCTATCTATCTATCTATCTATCTATCTGATACTAAGGAGGATCTTGGGAACAAGCTCTGGGGAATGTTTTCTCAGCAAGTCGCGTCCTGCAGAATGCAAAGGACACCCCTCAAGAACGTGCTCAATTGACTTAAGCTCGCCAGACTCATAAAAATGATTTTCCTTCCTGTTTCACCTCATTTAGACGCTATCCCAGAACGTTTTTTTTTTATCAGACTAAACCAATTAAAAAGTTCTTAACTATATATGATATAAATATTTAAACCTTTTTTAACAAATGTCGGCAATAGTTTAGTGGCTAGAATTTCCGCCTGTCAAGTTCTGTTTGGAACAGCACGCGGGGGACCGGGGTTCAATTCCCCGTTGCCGAGAATTTTTTTAAAAACCCTGCTATGGCAGTAAAATAATGCATACATTTGAAAATTGCCTATTAACTATCAAAAAAAAAAAAGAGATAATCAGCTCTGAATCAAAGAAATTTTGAATTAGCCAGTTCTCTCGATCATTCGGGAGATAGATCTACTACTGTAAATTTGGCAGCAGTGATGTTGAAAGGCACTACGTTTCAATCTTACCGAAACTTTTATTTTCATAGGATATTTTCTTTGTGTAACTGTCTGGTATCCCTTATTCAAAGCTTCACCGCCAGGGAATAAAGCAGGGATTTCATCTAGCGTGTTAGGCCGGGATAAAAAAAAAAAAAAAAAGTTGTTTAGTATTTTCATTTTAATTGATAGAATACACGTTTGAAACTACCTTGCTGAACGGATTAACTCATTTGAGATGATAGAATACACATTTAAAACTACTTTGCTGAAGCGATTAAAAAATAAAACAAAAGCCAGAATAACATACAGATTCTAACTTCAAGATTGGGTATGGATCTGGTGAGACTACAACTATGAAGCAGACCGTCAAGCAACATGTTGATTTTTTTTTCTCTCTTTTATCCTGGAATGTAAGTACAAATTTGTGTGCTTTGATATTAACCGTCTCATATGCAGTTCTGCTACAGATGTTTAATTGAATAATTTTATGAGATATAGCAATATTTCAATGGCATATAAAAGCATATGAAAATTATATTTCAAAAATCGACATTATTAAATTATAGACATGAATCTTGATACAGGGGTAGCTCAAATTCGAATACTGCAGCGCATATCAATTTCAAAAATCTATCGTTCAAGAGGACGAATGAATGGATTAATCAACTATTTCTAATATTCTGTACTTGTTTAATTTCATAACTGAAGCATGAAACTGTTTATCAAACCAAAGCCTATGTAAATCTACTTGAAAACATAAAGTTCTGAAAAGACCACCTGGTGAGGCCTTGATTTTAACATTCTCTTTGATCTTTTGAAGTCTGTATACCAGCCTCATCCAGCTATTAACTAGAAGCAGGTTTTTTCAAAGGAGTTTTAACTCTTAGTAGTGGTAATCCTGAAACTGTGGTTTTGGAATCCAAGGTTTTATTTAACTAAGCGCTATTGTAGCATATTTTAAACATGGGTTTCGACTTCTTAAGAGGGTTAAAGCTTTTCTTGGCCATCCTTTTTTTTTACGGTATACCAAGTAATCTGGTCCTGAAAGGATGGAAAAATATCAGCCAAAGTCATTCACTACTTCAATCACTAAAAGAGTAAACACCGGCTTAAGCTGCTCTTTGGTTACAGATTTCTTTTTCAAATACTAGCTTTTTGTTACCAAATTCTTAGCCACAGTAAAGAGGTAGAAAAGATCTCAAAAAAAAAAATTAAACAAGGCATGAACAATCACTTCTAAATGAAGGTCTTCCAAACTACTTGCTGCATGTACAATGCTAATGTTCAAGTTTAAAATTTTAAACAACTGAAATTAAGGGTTTAAGAACTACCAATGGAATTTCAGAATACCCCATGTTTTCTGTAAGATTCATTAAGACGCTAATGATCTAAAATCAAGAGTCTCAATGCCAATGAAAACAACTAGCAAAGACCTAAAAACTGCGTAAATCAATTTATTAGCATTAAGCTTTCTAACTACAGTCCGAATCGTTGGTATATATTAAAACATGAATATAAGCAACTCAATGGAAAAGGCTATACTAACTTTAATGAAACCTTAGGCACAAACGTATTTTTGGGGAGCGTTTCGTTGTTGTGCTGGTAGGCATTTTAGCATTCAGGAGTGTGTATTGGTTGAAACTGGCTTCTTTATTAATTCAGTGAACAGGTGTAGTGGTCCGTTAAGAAGCATGCACTTTACACAAGTGCATTGTGCGCATGCATGCATAACAGCAATTCAAAAGTCTGAGCGACCCAAACATCAACTACATCTTAAACTCTATCCAGCGACCTCAGCTTTAGAACGATATTCAGATGCCAGCAACTTTTATGCACGTCCTGGTCTCAGTTTTGCTGCCTGAAAACTAGAATATTCCTATCTCCTCTTTTAAAAATTATTTAGCTATACTACACAATTAGCCAATGTAGGAATTTTATGAAAAGATACAAAGGTCTATGGTTTTGATCTTTGAGGGTTTGGTTTATGTTAGTCAGAACACTACATGGCATAAGCATGTTCTTCTAGTCTAGTGATAGGAAACATAAACAAAGAAAAGGAGTTCATAGAGGGCTCTATGATATTGTGAATCGGATATTGAAATCCCAAAGCTCCTGAGAGGCGCATTGTTGGAGTGTCTAAACGTGGATGGAAATTCTGTATCTTGTTATAACTTCTAGAGATTGCATAGTATGAAAACAAAAAAGAGAAAAAGAATTATTTTATTTTTAGAATCCCCTATCTTAATGAAAATAATAAAGTAAGGCCCTGAAGGTGCTCGATGGTGCTCGACCATTTAGTTAATAACTCCTGCAAGTTTCAGGCCTTACAACATTTTATTTTTAACGTCTCATGAAATATTGTCCGCTTAATTGAATATGCAGTTGCAACAATAATACCTCAATGATTATGTAGGAATGGTTGACTGTGCAAAATACAGGAGCTCCTGTTACCTATCATTAATAACACTGCTTATTTTACTCTGATTGTATTGGGCTTTTATGTTGCTTAAATTTACGCTTAATAAGAAACTACGACAATACATATGATCATGTATTGAATTCCTTGTGATAGACAGTCTTACTTTAAGAATATACTAATTAATTGAACCCCTTAGCAATATTCAATAACAAAATTGTTTCACAGGAAACTATATAGCAAACGGGAATAAAAAATCAACTTAGACGAGTGACTCATTTGCTTAAGTTGAAGTTTCCCTTATGTCAGACTGTAAGTATCTAAACCAATACGCTTACTACCATAAAATCAGAATCTGCAAAAATGATGAATGTCGGCAACCAAAAAGTTTTTATTGCTAATCAGCATTCAATAAGGAATGTGTATGACAGGAGGGAATTGTTCTAGGGAAGAGTACAGAGTGTAATAAATTTTGTATGTGAATTTATTTCTGACACGGTTTCCTGCTGCTTAAGCCAGTTTTTTTTCACACGGGTTTTCTTATTTCGAAGATGGTCTGTATAATTATGATACGTTGAACAAAAGAGCCTTTATGTTTGTTTTCTATTTAATTAGATAAAAGATAGGGAAAGTTAAGTACGCACAATGAACTAAGGCAGTTTCATATATAAAAAAAAACATTTATCAGCAAGAGTCAATCAGCATTAGATTTCAAGCTTTTTCTTAGTAAGGCTAATATTTTGCCTAATAGTATTTTGTTGGTAAAGATCTTGGATACTACTTTAAGTTATGAAGCATTTGACCCTATCTTATGTTGAATCCCCATACATGCGCTGAGGGCGTTACCTTGTTAATTTCATTGAAATAAGTTCTGGGTGTTTTCTTTTTATAGATAGAATATCCGTTTATTGTCATTATATCAAATAGTTACAAAAGAAAAACATAAAATAAAATGATACAGAAAAAAGACATGAATTTTGAAAACATTTGTTTCTATGAGACTGGCAAAGCAGTAATGTCAGCATGTATTATGAGTTCAAGCGTTCGATGGCGCCGGATTCTGTGTTATCTTATTTTATATATATTTTTGTTACGTAATTTCTATATATTAGGATAGTAAATATGTATTTTTCTATTTTAATATGGTAAATTCAATTTGGGTTACATTTACGCCTATATTTTGGAAGGGTAGTAATTATTATTTTTTTTTTTTTTTTTGTTTTAACTTATTAGCTCTTGTAAACAGCCAATATTTCACTTTTTTTTTACATCAGTTTTCTTATGTACCAATATGGCAAATTTACATTTGCCACTTTAGGCAAAACGTTAGGACTTGAACGCGACTTTGGCAGGGTAACTTCTAACACCACTAAAAAACCAGTATGAGTGGAAAACGCGAAAAATAATACCTTTTTTTTCTTGATAGTAATATTTTTCCTATCTTCATCAACTGGTGTTTCGGGTTGCATAACAAAGCTCTCTGCCCTAGACAACACACAATTTTGTATTGTCATGGCAATCGATAAACGTAGAGAACGTTCTTCTTCTGTTGGCTCTGACTCAGAAATTGAAAATGATCTTGATATCTCTGTATGTTTGACCTGAGTGTATGCCCAACCAGACTAATACTAACACCATACCTAGGCTGTCAAAAAACGCCAGAGAGTTGATGATGGCTCTGGAATGCTGACTGAACCCACTATGAAAGGTGGTTACATCAAGAAAGTCAAGCTAATCAATTTTATGGTACGCTAAATTCCTGAGAATCAGCCGGAGTATATGCTAACTCATTTTGTAGTGCCACTCAAACTTTTCCATTGAGCTCGGTCCTAAAATCAACTTCATAGTCGGCCACAATGGTAGCGGAAAAAGCGCAATTTTAACTGCTATTGCTATCTGTCTGGGCGGCAAAGCTTCGCAGACGCAAAGAGCTTCCAGACTTAGCTCCTTTATTAAAGATGGCTCCACATTCTCAATTATCACTGTTCACATTTCGAATAATGAAAATGATCTCTACGATTATGAAAGTTTTGGCGACGAAATCATTGTTGAGCGCACCATCAGCAAAACCGGATCTAGTTACAAGATCAAAAATGCCCAAAACAAAACAGTGTCTACCAAAAGAGACGTGCTTGAAAAGATTTTATTACATTACGAAATTGTTATTGACAATCCCATGTCAATTTTGACTCAAGATGCTGCCCGCTCTTTTCTCACCTCGACTACCCCCTCCAAGATTTATCAATATCTTTCTGAAGGAATACAGCATGAAACTTGGAAACTAAAAAACTCTGCAACGATGATGGATAATAATGATACCGAAAAGTCAATCATTTCTTTGAGAGGCAAACTTGAAAAGCTTCTGGAAGAAAAAAACAATAAGGAAAAAGAATACAAAATTAGACAGAGTCAAGAATCTAGTGCTCTAAACCTCCGCAACCTTAAGGGAAAGCTTGCATGGAAGCATGTCAGCAACTTTGAGGCCAATCTGGCAAATGCTGAGAACGAATTGGAGTCTGAAAAAAAGAAGTTACAAGAGTGTATTGCTCGCCAACAAAAGCTGGAAAGTTCCGATGCAACTTTTGAAGGAGAACGAAATCATTTGTCTGAGCAATTAAACAAAGCCAAACTGGAGGCAGCCGATATCAGAGCAGAACTCGCCAGAAAAGCCTCAGAAAAGTCTGAAGTTCTATCCCGTTATCAGGAAGCTGAAAGAACCCAAGTTGATATCAAGAATCAGGTCAAGTCAAGTACCCAAAACATTTCTAGAGTTAAACAGGCATACGACGAAGAGAAGGCTAGACTTTCTGGTGGTTACAATGAGGAGCGTAAAAATGAGGTCAAGAAGCTTGAAGAGTCTGAGTCTCTTCTCAAGGCTGTATCGGAAAAGCTTACTCGAAATGAAGCCCAAATCGACGAGCTCTCCAGCAAACTGTCTGCTATTAGTCCTGAGGAAGAACGTATTCAGACTGAGATTCGCATGTACGACAGGGAAATATCGGACTTGAAAAAGGGAATTGACGAAATTCACCAAATTCAGAACAATAAGCTTGCTGCATTTGGCGAGAACACAATGGCTGTTGTTGCGGCCATAAACAAGATTACTCCACGATTTAAATCCAAGCCCATTGGCCCTATTGGACAGTATGTTACTTTAAAAGATCCCAAGTGGAGATTTATTTTGAACAGACAGCTCCAGGGTTCTTTGACTGCATTTATTGTTGAGAATGCTGAAGACCGAAAACTCATTCTTAAAATTTTTGAGCAGTATAGAACCAGCTATCCTATCATTATCTCCAAGAAGGATCTTTTTGATTACGAATCTTCACTGCCCGACAAGCAATACACTACAGTTCTTGATGTTCTGGATATATCTGATGAGCATGTTAAGCGTGTCTTGATTGATCAAAACAAGATTGAAAGCACCATTCTTGTTGAAAACAGAAGAGAGGCTGAACATCTCATGTACAACAGGCCCCATAATGTTACACAGTGCTACGCCATGACCAAGGGATCTGATGGTTGTATTATTGGTGGAAATGATAGAAATGCATCAGGATCTACTCCTATTTTTGGTATCATGAAATCATACATGGAGATTTCTAGTGGACAAGCTGATAATACTTCCGTTCTGCAGGACCGTCTAGCTGATGCTCACAGAGCCAGAAAAAGCGCTGGAGATAGTCAAAGCAGTCTCATGACTCACAAGCATTCCTTAAGGAAAGAGTTGGAAACTCGCCAACGTGCAGTTGAGGTCTACCGAAATAAGCTAGTCAAGCTCCGTTCCGACATTAGGAAGAGTAAAGATATCTTAAACGAGGAGATTGATGATTCTAGACTGACAGCACTTGAATCTGAGCTTGAGGAGCTAGAGCTCAGCAAATCGCAGTATGAGCAACAGCTGACCGACAGCATGATTATGCTTGAAGATATTGATGCCGAAATCAAAGCTGTGGGCAAGCTAGCTCGGGAGGTCCAAACTCAGTTTGAACGTAAGCAAACCGATGTGAGAGCTATAGAAGATAAGATCAGCAGTCTCGAAAATGAAAGAGCCAGAAAGCGTGAATACATATCTGAGGCTAAGGCTGAGGAACAAAAGCATAAGACTGAGATCACCAAGTACGAAGCCAGCATTGTCGACATGAAGAGAGAAATCAGCTCGGGGCTAGAGAAGGCAACCAAGTTCATCAAGGAGCGGCCAGAGTTTGGGCCCGAGGAAACGTTTGAAACTCTGCTTCATCAGTTCAAGGAGGCCCAGGCCAAGCTTCAAGAAATGCAAAGGTACCAGTCCAAGTCATTAGCTGAGATCACCCGCGAATACCAAATCGCCCAGACCAATTTCCACGAGGGAGAAAAACAGTATAAGCGAGCCAAGGCGATCATCAACCATCTTAAAATGCTCCAAAACACCCACGAAAGCAACTACCAACATTTCCTCAACGTGGCCACCATGTCCATTTATCAAGAGTTTACGCGGATTTTACGTGAGCGCAGTTTCGAAGGTAAACTCAACATTAACCATAACAAGAAGATTGTGGAGCTATCAACAGCCCCCAAAAACGAGTACCTGGCCGATAGGAACAAGGATAAGGCTAAAGGGACTGCTGGTCGCGACACAAAGACGCTGTCGGGCGGTGAAAAGTCCTTCTCCCAGATTGCATTTTTACTTTCAGTGTGGAAAGTGATTAATTCCCGTATTCGAGGGCTGGATGAGTTTGATGTCTTTATGGACGAGGTTAATAGAAAGGTGTCAATGAAGCTGATGATCAAGGCCATCAAGAGTAGTAATAACTCGCAAACTATTTTTATCACGCCCAACAATATGGCTGATATGAATGTTCAGGATGATGACGTCAAGATTAACCTAATGGCTGATGCCAGATGATTGCAACGCCCATGAAATGTTTTCTTTTTTCTATCATTTTTTCTTTTTTATTGTTTGTTTATAATTTATTAGCATGTATATACTGTGATTCTGTATTCTCATTACGGTTTTAATCTGAGTGTCTTTCCAAGTTGAAAAAAAAAAAAAAAAGTAGACGATAATTGATTTCATTTCATTATTTTCAAAAGCTTACATGATACACATTACTCATTAGATAGCAACAGACTTGTGGAAAGCAGCGCCGGCGTAAATGGCCTTGTCGCCCAGCTCCTCCTCGATACGGAGAATCTGGTTAAACTTGGCCAAACGCTCGGAACGGGCAGGGGCACCAGCCTTGATCTGGCCGGAGCGCAGACCAATGGCAATCTCGGCAATGGTAGTGTCCTCAGTCTCACCGGAACGGTGCGAAACCATGACACCCCAGCCCGCGGCATAGGAGACCTTGGCGGCCTGGATGGATTCGGTAAGAGTACCAATCTGGTTGACCTTGAGCAGCAGCGCGTTGGCAGCCTTCTTCTCAATAGCAGTCTTAATACGGACAGGGTTCGTGACAGTCAGATCATCACCGACAATCTGGGTCTTCTGAGCGGCCTTGGAGTAGAAGTGCACCCAAGTCTCCCAATCGTCCTCAGCAAAGGGGTCTTCAAGAGAGACAATAGGGTATTTGTCGATCAGCGACAAGTACAAATCAGCGAGCTGTTCGCCGGTAAGCCACTTGGAGGGATCGGACTCGGGGTTCTTGAAGTCAAGATCGTACTTTCCATCCTTGAAGAATTCAGATGAAGCAGCATCAATTGCAATGGAAACCTTGCCAGTGTAGCCAGCCTGCTCAATGGCATCAGTAATAAGAGTCAAGGCCTCATCGGGGGTTTGAATATTGGGGGCAACACCACCCTCATCACCGACATTGCCGGCAGAAGTGCCGTATCTCTTCTTAGCAAGCGATTTGAGGATTTGGTAGACCTCGGCACCGGCTCTCATAGCCTCCGAGAAGGTAGGGAAGTCCAATGGCACAATCATAAATTCCTGAATGGCAAGACGGCCACCGGCGTGGGACCCACCGTTGAGGACATTCTGGAAGGGAACGGGCAGGACATAAGGACTGGGGGTCTCAGCAAGCTCGGCAATGTGTTGGTAAAGAGGAACTCCCTTCTCGGCAGCACCGGCCTTGGCAGCGGCGAGAGAGATACCGAGAATGGCATTGGCACCGTACTTGGACTTGTTGTCGGTACCATCCTGCTCAAGCAGAAACTTATCGACGGCAGCCTGGTCGGCAACATCAATGTTGGCCTTAATAAGAGCCGGGCCGAGAGTGTCATTGACATTGGAAACAGCGGTGAGAACACCCTTGCCACCCCACTTGGACTTGTCCTTGTCGCGGAGCTCCAAAGCCTCGTGGATACCAGTGGAAGCGCCAGAGGGCACAATGGCACGGAAAAGACCCTTTTCAGTAGTAAGATCGACCTCAACGGTGGGGTTACCGCGAGAGTCGTAAACGGAGCGGGAGTGAATCTTGGTGATAGTCATAGTTAGAGAAGAAGGAAAGAAGTGAATTGAAAGGTAAGCTGGATGGGTGAGGTGTGAGGAGTGGAAAGAAACAAAAAAAAGAGAAAGAAGGTAGATGATGGCGCAATTGAGCAGTATTTATATTTGACCAAACGTTAAATGTTATTGTTGGTGATGGAACAATCAGGAGATGGACAGAGCCAGTAGCCCCCAACTTGAAAGAGTTAAACGTTGGGATCATTACAGTGAACCATAGTAGATTCGGATGCCATCAGGCCTACAAAGGAGCCGTAGTTCCTCCATGTGGGTATCTCACAGCCAATGCTTTTCAGCTCCACTTTGTGGATGTATTAGTTAATTGCTGCTATGGCGACGTTTTTATTTTATTTTTTTATAAAGAAAATACCAGTAATTAGTCAATAATGGGATTTTAACTTCTGATACCACTAGGAAAAAAAAAAAAGTGGACATGTATGCCATTCTAATTTCCACTTGGAGGTGGAAATGGATGATCCCATATCAAACATGTTTAATCCGACTGGTGATTATTTCACATACATATCTTGACATCATAGTCTCAAGTCAAATGGAAATAACGGATATTGAACCGCAACGCTAGTTGACATTGTCAATTGGACCCCAATCTCACCTGCCCGCCGAAGTTTTAACGTGTAAGTTCTATCCTTCAACCACCTGGCAGTCAATTCACGAAGAGCACAAAGTATCGTGGTCTTTCCTCAATCACCAACCCCCAGTTATCCAGAGTGGAGAGTCAAAAAAAATAAAAATAAAAAAAATAAAAATCTCAACATGCTTGTAGCACATCACACGGTGTTTTGACAATTAATCCAGGGCCTCTGCATTCGACTAGAAAGGAAACCAGAGCACACTGTACTCACACATGATTACGGAAAAACTAAAGCCGACCGCTGGTTTCGGAAAAACTGCCAACGGCAGCATGACAGTAACGTCTATTAGGGACTTTACTGTATTGCCGTTTCGGCGATCAACTGTTCAACATAGTCTAGACCTTTATGTTTGAAAAATTTACGTAATTGGTGGGCCAATATTTATGAGTAGCTTTCATTCTCATGTTTGATGAGAGCAGTACCACGATGTATCACTAAGACGTGTCGCTAAGAGAAAAAGGACATGCCACACGCACATGGGTGATAATTATATGACGATGGCACTGTTGGTTAACACGTCATCCCCAACTGAACCATGATCTATACATAGCACCCTTGAATCGTGGTAAGCTAAGGTATAAGTTCAAAGTCTAATGTTGCAGCAACAGATGATAGTCACTGTTTTTTTTCTCATATAAATGTTTCTTTGAGGAACTACTAAAGATTGTTAATCTAAGCATTAATTAAATACACTCTTGTTTTATGGGCTTTTATATTGTAAGAATATCCATATACACACGCATTTGCGCAATATTCGCGGGTGTATACATCATTATTTTTCAGTAGCAGGTTTAGCTAAATTCTAGTATTTCAGTCTATAATCAAAGCTAAAGATCCATTGTCAGCTATTTATTGGCGGTACACTAATCGGTGAACCATGCTAATCTGATTTTGCTGCCGCTATATAATTCCTAGTTACTAGATGCATGTCCTCGTCCACTAATCATTGCTTTTACTACCCACGCAAGGAAAAAAAAAAAAAGACCAGCACCAGATAGAAAAATTTGAATAATTTGAAATTGGTAGGGTTTTTGCAGATTGAAAAGTAAAAGTTTTCGCTAATTAATGTTTAGTTAATATTTGATATTGCTACTCCCATTGATTTTACAATTGGGAAATTTCAAGATGTGGAGAAAAGGGGGACTTGATACAATTTGCCATTGAAATAGCAAATATCTGATTCTAAACTTTGGAATTTGCTGACAGGCTTGAAGCTCTAGTCTATTACTTAAGTGTCTAAGGCGGGGAGATTCCTCTCAAAGAGTAAATGTCAACAAGGGATATAGGTATGGTGGTTTTAGTTTGCAAATATTATCAGCAATAACAATGATTATCCTGATGTCCAAAAATGATTCTTTGGGCAATTTCCTTTTGTAGATTATTAATTTTTGCTTTTTAAATAACCAGGACCGCAATGTTGATATCAGTGTGTCCGAAAAGTAAGAATTTTTCCAAACGCAAACAAGGGTTTTAGCACTAACTAGAAAGCTTATTCTTATTTATTAATTAATTTTTTTGATGACAACAAACAGCAAATCAACTCGAGTCTCCACTGACTATAAAATGAACGCCGAAAAGCTTTTCTAAGAACTGTGCAAGCAGTCGTAAACATCTGGAAGTCTTGCTCACTGGTCTTGGTCGACTTTGTTTGTGGAATATGAAGTAGCCACCACCACCAACAGAAGATAATATTGCATTAGCGTTAAAGCAGGGTCTTTTTAAGGCGACTACAAAGGAGGATATAGATATTAGTATCTATATTCCAGTTTACTTACATAACAAGAGTATTCAAAGAAAAGTAGCTTTTTTGGAGGGGACGGCCAATTGTGTCAATGTTACTGCTACATCCAAAATCTTTGAAAACAGTGGGGCCGAATCATGGTTAGAATCGATCCCCCGCGCAGTTAGTTTGCAACCGCACTGTAACCAGGGGGGTTGTTGCTGCCCGAAAATCTTTTTATTTTTTTTTTTTTTTCAAAACAAGATCCATTTCACACTCTAAGACAATAGCACCTTCCTGGCCGGCAATGTGATAATCCGGTAGCTGAAGGTTCCTACTGGAAAAAGAGAGCAAAAAAGAAACTTTTGGCATGGATTGAATAGACCGGGATGGTTAATGATCCGCGTCTTCAATGGGTTTGGTCTACGACAGCAATGCGCTGAAAACAAAAACTGAAATCAAAAGCGGGAACTTGTGAGAAATCAAATGGCTCAGTTAGGCGGTTACCGAAACTAAAGCGAAGCTGTTATTATATTTTTTATTTTATTTTATTTTTATTTTTTTATTTTATTATTTTCATATTTGGGATGATTATTTTTTTTTATTGTATTATTATTTGATTAAGGTATTCCGCTGATGCAGTCATTGTTGGATATTTTTAAGCAAGCTTAAAGTACATTGACAATGGTATTTATCGTGCAAGTCCCTCGGTTACGAATGGTGACGCCTCCATGTCTTCTAGAAACTTTTGAAGGCTAAGCGGCTCGTGTTGGAATTAGACGAAGGATGGGAAACCCACAAAGCCTGAGATAATGATAGTAATAATGTTGGATGACTACTTTTTTTTCTTTCCTCTCTTTGAGATTCACATCCGTCTTATCATTACTTTCACATTAAAATGGGTAATCAATATATTATCTCATTATCTACAAGTTACCCGTATTTAACCCCCCTTGCAGCGGTAGTTACTGGGTAGTGCTAGGAGTATTTCGAAAAAAAATTTACAGTCTCAGAGATGACGTTTAAATCTCAAATCAAGAATAGACAGACAAGTTATTAATGGTATCAATACTCTGCACAGGGATATCTATTTTTTAATTACTATGCTAGTCGTGGGACTAGTCTCTCGCTTAACAATAACTATGGGATTAGCTCTATCACGCGATATAAAAAAGTTGTCGCGAGAGGGTAGGGCGTGATAGTGGGTTAACTTGCTAGGGAAATCGGTGATCAGATTATGGGCTTATTCCAGCAAGCACAGGGTTCTATTTTTATTTTATTTGATTTTATTTTACTTTTTATTTTTAATTTTTTTGCGTAATGGTTTAATGCGCTGGTCATTTGGCAGTGTGGCTGTGAGATTTCGAGTACGGTACTTGCTAAGTAAATAAACAGGTCTATGCGTGGTAAGCGACCGATCTTTAAAAAAAAAAAATAAAAGCGCAGTGTTACAGTAGCATAATCATGGCGGTGTCACAACGATGGCAGTTACTTTACCAGGCTTCAAGCTGTTAGTAATGAGAAGGAATGAATGTTTTTGAAAATTTCTCTTTTTTCGGAGAATCAAATCGGTGTAGAGTAGCCAATAGTGGTGATCCTACCAAGTACCTTGTGGCCCAGTACTCGGTACTTTTCGAACGGGTACCCATGAGCTGGCTATACGTATCTTTGGCACGATCTCCGCTCTATGAAACAGAGATAAAAGTAGACAAAAAAGAATGTATCATTTTATGGCTCAAGACCATGCTAATTTTCATTCTGTTTTGTTACTCGACCAGACACCCTGAAAATAAAGGAAAAAAGGTCGTTTGTGAGCTTTATAGAAAAAAAGAAGAAGAAAGGTAGAGTTAAACAGACGCCTCCACCAGCAATGTGCTAGAGAAGACTGCAGTTCCGCCGTTGAGGATTAGGCTGAAACATGCTCTTGAGTTGAAATTAACGAGAATTTTGGTCAGAGTTAACCATGGAAATTCTGTTTTTGAGACATTAAAAAAAGAAAGAAAGAAAAAAAAAAGAAGCCAAACTTTGATACAAAAATTAACTACTTAATCGATACACCCCAAGGTGATAGTCTGGCAGGACAGATATCAAGTGTTTATGGCAAACAGTGCCATGTGGTGATACAAAGCAATCACCAAGGAGGACGTCACGAGCCCAACTACCAACGTGAGGCAGCTAGTCACTGCTGGAGCATTCAATAGTTATTCCCAAAAGATCACTTAGTCAGATAGCACATTTGAGAGCTGGCAATGAAGATACTGGTGAATACCTTCAGAAAGATCCCCAAAAACGGTTACAACTACGGTGAGTTCGAGACAGCGTATTGCCAAACGCTCTCAGAGAACAGCATTGGAATAAGAGACATTATTAGGCTTAGCTCAGCGGTCTAGTACCCAAAAAAGGGGCTCCAAACGATGAAGAAGCACTTGCCATGAGAGCAGATCCAACCACGAAGGGCAATAAAGCCCTGCACAATCAAGTCGAGGTCAGAATAAACAAGACAAACATTGGAGACTGCAAGGCTGAAATAAACAAGTTGGGACTAACGTATTTGATTTGTACTTGATTACATAATAGTAAAAAACGGGTGCCTACCATACATCATGCCGGTAACCCTTTTAGGTATAGTTTGCGTTGTTGTTAATGATGTTGCTGTAAGTATGGTTGGTTTCTATTTTTAAGCCACTTTTTGTTGTTGTTGTTGTTTTTATGTTGCTTATTATTCTACGTATGCTGTTATTTACCATGTGCATGCATTGACTGTGCAGGGTTGGGGCTTCGTTACAATCTCAGATTGCAAAGAAAAAAAAGAATGAAGTTCAGTTCTTTTTATTATTGTCACCATCATCATTAATAATATATTATTGTCAAATATTATTATTATTTCTTTTTGTTTATATTTTTTATTTAATTTTGTATCTTGACGTTGTTGTTCTGAAAATTCATCTTTTCATTTTATAAACCTCCTCATTATCTCGACCTTTTCTCCTTTTTTCTTTTTTTTTTTCTTTTCTCCTCGTCCACAAACCTCCCCCATGAAATCGCCTCACTCTGAAGAAATCGCCATTTGGATGTCAAACCATCCCTTTGAGTCCTTCTGGGCCGAACATTTCCCTGACGGCCGTGTAGAGCAGGTATCGACTCTCTCATTCTACCAACTCCACCCTTACTTTACAGATGACTCACGACCGCGCTGCCACTATCTCGACCGGTGCACCCGCTCGATGCAACGCCAGCGCTCGCTTCGGCGGCATCGCCGGCACACCAGCATCCAGTACACCCCTTCGCCCGACGCAAACACACACTTTCTCTTGCATAACGATCCTAATGGCAGCTTAATCCAGCGGCCAACTCGAATGCAAGCATTAATTTCTGGAAAACAAAATATAACCCTTCTTTTCAAGGATCAGCCAAACGATTCGGGCTATTTTTCTCTCAACTATACCACGTACCGGGCCACCGAGCCTGGCAAACCCCCTCGCATTTTTACAGAGTTCTTCCCTATTGATTTTATCATGCCCACAAATAGACTTTGGTGGATTAATATGCAATCCCACACCAAATCCAACATTGATAGTACCACAATCAAGCAACTCTCGAAATGCACTGTCGGACTCTAACCAAAGTGGCCGAGAACACTAAGGGCGATAAAAAGGGCTCTAGATGATGCCAAAGGCAGCGCTATGCTGCTGCGGCTGCCATAACCCGCATTTCTTCGCCCGGTCTATTTATTCTTTCATTTTTTTTTTTTTTTTTTTTCTTTTTTTTTTTTGTTTTTGTCCCTGTCCTTTTTTGGTTTTAATTT
>Ga0160505_100821_pt1 | contig 15900 bp, 8 predicted proteins | sample DIDeMG_FD_108225 | JGI IMG/M metagenome (GOLD analysis project Ga0160505, IMG submission 108225) | Enriched chicken feces microbial communities from UW Madison campus, WI, USA - DID2874_E49_Stillage MG | ecosystem: Host-associated > Birds > Digestive system > Large intestine > Fecal ... | reverse complement strand
ATAAATAAATAAATAAATAAATAAATAAATAAATAAATAAATAAATAAATAAATAAATAAATAAATAAATAAATAAATAAATAAATAAATAAATAAATAAATAAATAAATAAATAAATAAAAACGCCTGACAAAAAGCTTTGTTACTTATCAAAATTGTTTCTCAAGTTTTACAAAAAATCCTTTAATGTACTTAATTTCCTTTTATTTATTTTTTGACCGTGTTTGTAAAAGGGGTAGCTTGGTTTTTTTTCCTTTGTCGTCAATGAGTCTTGTAATTTTGGAAATTGTGCATCTTGCGGCTGGGGCTTTACTCCAGTAACTGCATTTCTTTGAACTCGTGCCCATGGGGAAGTTATTTATAAAACCCTGATATAACTGGGGAAGTGGTGTCATTAATGTTGGAGTATGCAAGTACTTCTTTTGTGACTGATATTTTTACAATCTGATGAATCTCCGAATATTGATTCAAACCATTACTTGAAATAACCCAGCAATCTCGTTTAAAAACACTTTTTGCGTCAAATTTTGAATCTTGGTAGAGGTGCATCTAACAATACAATCGAATTTTTGACCAGATGAATGCACATCGAATCGTACTACACTGGTAGAATAATACGGCTCATATGATCACTTAAGATCTGAAATTTCATAAAAATGATAGTGTAACTTGTTTTATTACATATTTGTCTTGACATATTGAGCTTATGTATTTTATATTGAGCCATTCAATTATTTTAAAAAAATATTCGGCATAAACTGTCCCTTATGACCAATCCCTCACAATGTGATGAAGTTAGTTAGCTATCATATAATAGCATCTACTTTTTGATTCTGCTCAGTTTTTACGGATAATTTGAAACTTGTTCAACCATTAGTCACAATTGCAGTGTATTTTCAAATATTGAGCATCTAAGCTTTCGTGGGTTATTATGCCTAAATTGCTGCATGCTGCTGCCATCAATTACTCGATTTCTGAAATTTTGGCCATTTCCTAGTCATGTCAATTAGCAGTTTTGAAATTCAACGTTTAGATCGCCGTGCTATAACAGTGTAGCTTTAATATTGAATGCGGTTCAACCCTAATTCCTACGTTTGACGTGGCCAAATATCCATAGTTAGTTTTGCTGACTAAGTAGTTTGAAGACGCTAATGGTTTGGGCCATCTAATGCAAATTATCAAATGATAATTAAGGCCACAGCAAAAAGCATCCAAACTAAGTTGAAATTTTAATTTTTTTTTTTTGAGAATGTTCTCCAATTTTTCATGTGATAATGGACCGTACTGCTGTTTGTGTAAGCTTATTTTCAGTGCGGAGTATATGGAGAAGATGGTATCAAAATAACCGTTTACGTTAGAGACTAGGAACATGTTATAGAGATTATCTGATATTGTTAACACTGCCAAATTTAAACCATAAATAAGTGGAGTATCTGCAAATTAAAGTTCCCATAAACGTGCATTTCCCTGATTTTCAAGCAGATATCAGCTAACTGTTAAAAACCAGATATTGGCAATGCGCCATGAATATGAAACCCCGCGATTTGCCATGTACCTTCCCAAAACAAGCTCGCTTGTTCTGGTAAATTGACCAACATTACGCAGTCCAGTGTATTTAATTAAGATTTCAAGCGAACATTGCATAGTTAAATTTGAAACTGTGCATTAGCTGAGCTGATTAGCTCATACTGGAGACAGCTTTTTGACGATAACTGATTCACTGAATGTCGTTCGTGTAGGAGGTCTGCGTGTCGCAGCGCGCGTAAATTCCGGGGATTTTCAGGTCTATTTCCGCTGGTGTTTGGCAGCATTGAAACTTTGTGCCCAAAAAGTGAAACAAATTTTTGTTTTACGGCATATACAGTTGGGTTTGAAAAAGAAAAATTATTTCCAAAAGCAGCATGCAAACAAATTAATCCGAAAAGGTTCTCAACTGCATTTTAACATTTTTGGGGTTTTCTAATTACCCTTTCGGAAAATAAAGCAATAGGCACAGGAAAGGATAATGGCTTAGAAAATGGCATATGAAATACATGCACTCTTTTCAAGCACAGGAATTTAGCTATGTCGAGTATCATATGCCTACGGAATTACTTATATTGTCTGCAAAAAAAAAAAAAAAGGAGCGTGGAGAAAACCAGAAATTCTAACATTGATTAAGAACTTCTACCAGAAAACACCAGTGTATAATTTGGTTTTGAAATTAACCCTGATATTGGATAGGGAAGATTACTTGATCTTTAGCGAATGGGCGGTCGTGTGGCCCTCAATTTCTAAAGACGGATACCTAACCAGGTATCTATGACTTAATTTCAGAAGGTGATACATGCGGCCAAATGAATTCTAGCGAGTCCCATTATCAACGTCATAATCGGGTGCACAGACTGAAATAGTTTCAACAGTCCGATCAACAGTAAATTTTTTTGTTTTGTTTTACCTCCTTTAAACTCTCATCGGGATTTCCGGCCGCACGGATTGTACAGACTACCATTGAGATTCATATTTAATCCGAGGCCGACCGTCTTCGTATAGGCTCTTCAGTCGCAGGAAAAGTTTTCCCGTAGTGTGTCTATTCCAGCCAAACCGCAAGCGGGGCGGTCTCACCGGTCCCAGGTAGGCTTGTGTTGTCAACACCGAGGTTTGTTGGCTGAAATTCCAGGCCATGCAACCCCGGAGACCAAAACAATTGTGACGAGTGAGCACAGAAGATCAACGCCGAAACCTCCTGATTTCATCTGAATTGGTTTCAACCTTCACTTGCCGCTCGCTCAAAAATTTCAACCTGATCTATTTTTCCTTTCTCGTCGGCACGATAATTTTTCTGTAAGAAACTAATCACCTGTAGTCAGATTATGTACTACAGATAATTGTCATGTCCTGAACCAGTACATCCACCGTTTGCCAAAAGCAGCTTTTTGGTCATGATACCGATTACGTAAATACAAAAAGAAATGTTGTATTTGATACTTTAGAGTTTTTTTTTGATTTTTTTGATTTTTTTGATTTTTTCCGATTTTTCATTTTTTGAGCCCATCGTCTCCGTCATCCCCGCAAGCTCGAAACTAACGCATTTTAAATTTTTATTCTATTTGGTTTTTATTATGATGAATATTATTATTATATGATTATTATCAATATTATTTTTATTACCTAATTCTTTTTCCCCAGTCCCCCACCATTTTCCTCCCACCGTGTCCATAAAACTTCAATTCGAGTTTTTACCATCCCGCCAAGCAGTATATATATCCCCACCTATTGCCAATATTTCAAACTTTTTTTTTTCCTTCTTTTCCAACTCTTTTAATAAAACATCATCCTTAATCGCATTTCCACCAATATTTCACGTTAAAAATGTCTCAGCAATACATCGGAGCTCTTGACCAGGGTACTACCTCTACCCGTTTCATTCTTTTCAACACTGAGGGTGAAATCGTCACTATCCATCAGAAGGAATTCACCCAGATTTACCAGAAGCCCGGTTGGGTCGAGCATGACCCCCGTGAGCTCCTTGAGTCTGCCCAGGAGTGCATGTACGAGGTTGGTCAGAAGATCAAGCTTTTGAACATCCACCCCGCTCAGGTTAAGGCTGTTGGTATCACTAACCAGCGTGAAACTACGTGTGTCTGGCACAAAGAGACTGGCGAGCCTTTGTCTAACGCCATTGTGTGGTCTGATGCCCGTACTTCTGAGACTGTTGCTCAGCTTAAGGCTAAGCCTGGTGCTGACAAGATTCAGGAACTTTGCGGTCTCCCCATCTCCACTTACTTTGCTGCTGTCAAGCTTAGATGGCTTCTTGACAATGACGAGAGTGTCAGAGCTGTCTACGAGGAGGGTAAGCTTTGCTTCGGTACTGTCGACTCTTGGCTCCTGTGGAACTTGCTTGGTGGTCTTAACGGTGGTCGCCACATCACTGATGCTACCAATGCCTCTCGTTCCATGTTCATGAACATTCGCACTCTCAAGTACGACCCTGAACTCATCTCCTTCTTCGGTGTCGAGAAGGCTATCCTCCCCGAGATTGTTTCTTCCTCTGAGGTCTACGGCCGCATTGGTGTCGGTGCTTTCTCTGGTGTTCCCCTCTCTGGTTGTCTCGGTGACCAGTCTGCTGCTCTTGTTGGTCAGCTTGGTTTCCAGGCTGGTGAGGCCAAGAACACCTACGGTACCGGTTGCTTCCTGCTCTACAACACTGGTAGCGAGCCCATTATCAGCAAGAACGGTCTGCTCACTACCATTGGTTTCCAGTTTGGCAACAACCCTCCCCAGTATGCTCTTGAAGGTTCTATTGCCGTTGCTGGCAGTGCCATCAAGTGGCTGCGTGACAACATCCAGCTGATCAAGACCTCTGAGGAGATCAGTGAGTTTGCTGGCAAGGTCACCGACAGTGCTGGTGTTGTTTTCGTCACCGCTCTTTCCGGTCTCTTTGCTCCTTACTGGCGTGATGATGCCCGTGGTACCATTCTTGGTCTTACCCAGTTCACCAAGAAGGAGCACCTTTGCCGTGCTGCTCTTGAGGCTGTCTGCTTCCAGAGTAAGGCTATTCTTGATGCCATGGAGAAGGATAGTGGCAAGCCCTTTAAGCGCCTCCGTGTTGACGGTGGTGTCTGCAACTCTGACGTTGCCATGCAGATCCAGTCTGATATCTTGGGTATTACTGTCGAGCGTCCTGCTATGCTTGAGACTACCGCTCTCGGTGCTGCTATCGCTGCTGGTTTTGCTGTTGGTGTTTGGAAATCCTTTGATGAACTCTACCAGATCAACTCAAAGAACAAGACTGTCTTTGAGTCTACTTACTCTGAGGAGAAGCGTGCTTCTGAGTTCAAGCAATGGAACAGAGCCATTGAGAAGGCTTGCGGCTGGATCGAGAACTAGATTCTTGGTTCACCTTAAAGAAAAATTATGTCTGATGTTTTGTGCTGCACTGTAATGACTTGTTTTTTGTATGATGATTAAACTACCTACGATTTAAAAAATGAATGATATTATGAAAAAAAAAAAAAAAGATTTCTAATTGGATCGCATGTTACTTAAACTAGACTATTCATAATCAAAGTTCTATAAGATTCCTAAGGAATTCAGGAGTAGGAACTAAACGTCTACTCCAATGACTAGACTCGTATTTTTATTAATGAATAATATTCCTAGCTCCACTGAATCCTCTATTGGATTTTTGATTGCATTGTGAACATCTGAGCATTCCGTGCCTCCAATATTGGGGTAAAGAAACCCACATCCATTGCAAGCTTTACTAGTGTACTCTTTACTGTAAATAAGAACTCTGCAGTTTGAGTACGATCTGGTATTATTTATTATTTGTTTATTGAACCTGTAGTGACACCAAGCAGGCATATTCCTCGATCAGAAGGAGTGAGCTCCAGTTAGGGCCATTGACTCTTTGCAACTTATCATAAGAACGACAGAACTTATGAATTCCCGAGATATTAGATTTTCTTAGTTCAATGATGATGCTATTTGGATCACATCTAGTACAAAAGGCTCTGAAGAAATTTCCAACACATTTTTTTTGCATGGTTACTCGCCATGACATTCAAAGCGTCAACCATTGCTGCATCCCTAATGTTGTGAGTTTTTTTGACTCAAGGTTTATCTCCCAAATTTACATTATTGATCAAATTTGCTCTAAGATCCTTCGCAAAAGGAGATATTACTTCATGTATTGAGGTTGCCATTTAACCAAATCTTCACAAACATTGCGCGACGCGATAATTTATTTGCCTTCTCCCGAATATATCCGTTCAAAAAGCGATGTTATTTTTCTTTTCAATTTGAGTCCACTTCCGATATCTTTAATGGCTTCTGTTCCTAAGTAGAATCTATCGAGGAGTTCAACTTGCCTTGTCTCTTTTGATGATTCGAGGATTATCGGACACAGCAGATTTTCTTTTTGTTGGAAATATTCCTGGATAAATCTCCAAATTTTCTAGACACATTGAGTCTGAAGTAGAATTGGTTCCCCCTGGGGTCATGGTGGGTTGAATTCTTCCAGATCAACGATATAATGAATTATACTTTGTAGCTTTGTTTTATTTTGGAATCATTAATATACTCATTAATAAAACCAAGAGGGTAAAATAAACGATCATAAGGACAGTAAACTGATTATCTTAAAACAAAGAAACAGAATATATATTCTGAACGCGACCCTTTTTGAAGAACATTACATCAAGTATGCTCTTTGCATAATAAGAGCATTAGATCAGAAAATGCACAAGACTTAGGTCACTTAAGATACTATAAATTTACAAAGTTACAGAATTCCCCTTTTCCCCAAGGCACATAAATATTACGAGCTAATGCTTGTATCGGGTATTAACGTCTAACAGTCCTTAACAGAAATTAAATTGGAAAGTCAGATATCTGTTCGTTGTCCCAACTTATGAAAGAGGTATTACAAAAGATTTACATGGTATTAAAAAAAAACCAAGTACAAAAGAAGCAATTTAAAAGCGCATCTTAATGAGACAAACTGGCAGTACTCATGCAAGCTAAAAGATTTATTATTTAATGGTATTGTAATCTTTAAAAAATAATAATAAAAAGCGTTTGTATGTTTAGGAAAACTACAAAGAAATCAACTTCTTTTTCCTCACAGTTGTGTAAATTAATTAGTTGTTTATTGAAGCAGTAAAAGACTGCGCTCAAATCAAATCTTATCTTTCAAAAACCAACCAGTCCATGATAATGGTGGATAAAATGATAATGAATACTTACATACAATGAGAATTCCTTAGTCTCAAGAAACAATATGTAGTCTGTTGTTTTCATAATAACAGTTACGAGACACAACAAAACTTGGGTAGTGTTCAAACCATAACTAGTAATGTGTTGTATTTCCACCTTACAAAAGTCAGAATATTTGTATATTGATACCAAATAACTTACATGTGACAGACGAAAACAAAACGGCGATAATTTTGAAATATCCAAGTCGCACATTAAGCTACCTAGTATTGAGATAAAAATATCATCATTGAATTTTTAGATGTAAAATAAAGTACTAAATTGTTTGTGAAGTTGCAAAACATAAGGTATCCAAAAGACAAAGGAAAAAAAAAAAATTATTTATTGCCTGGTTAAGTAACTGTACTTAACATCAGCAAGCTACAACAGTTGAAGTGTTGTTTACATTGTTTGCCAGCCTCTGGTTAGAAATGAAAATGCTGTTTTTGCTACAGCGACCGTTTTTACCTACAGATACTGGGGAAACGATTTGGCCAAGCCTTTCCCGAGCTCCGGCGCGGAAAAACTACCTACGGAAAAATCTTTTTTCATTATTTTTAATTTTAAATTTTTGCTCCTTTAAAGCATGCTCTTTAAAGTACTTTCTGCACATGTAATCGATCTGTTTAATAAGTACAAAGAGCCATGTATTACAAGCAGCGGATAATAGCATATATTTTCTGCAACATGTTCTTCCACCTTTCCATTAATGTCAATATTTTCTATTGTTGATAAATGGAAAATGCTTATGTTTGGGTTCCTATCTACACAAGCCTCCTCTAATTTCCCCACTTGTGTAATTCAACTATAACAAAACAGTATAAGCGCTTTTAGATATTCTCTTAAATTCTGTTAAATATGCATCTTTTACTGCTGACATGTGTACCAAGGATAATTCCACAGTAATTTATTTATTAAATCAAATTTTTTTAGACCAATAAATTCCTGTTTTCAATCTTTTATAAAATTGCATAACGGCCACTGCACCTTATATAGGATACAAGACTCGGTTAAACTAGAAGTTTTATTATACAAAACTCTTTGTGTATTGCATACAAAATCTAAGATTTACTTTTAAAAGATCATATTTGCATATCTAGTGATTTTTAATATCCTGAAAATGCGGAAGTCCCGAATTACTTTTTTTTTTTGCCTTTCTTTTTCTTTTTAGCATAGAATTTATTCTGTTTCTTGCTGTCTTGAGCTAACAGTACGAGCCCTGCAGATAAACAAAAATACGAAAAGTCAAGTCCTTCGGAAAACTAGTTTATGAATAGAACTATTAAAAAAAATCAGTTGTAAGGAGTGGTGTTGTTGTAAAGTCTGGAATTTTGGCGTGTAGTTTGCTTTGTGATGGTTTATGGCGAGGAATCTAGAACCCCATGTAATTTGAAATCAAAATGGGACACCCAATGACACGACGTGAAAATAAAAATAAAATAAAAAACAAGAAACTAAGATCCCCAATTATTGCTGTTCATAATATATAACAAAAGTTTTACATAATTCTTCTTAAATAGTGTTGCTATTAATCTTTTTATCTTCTAATGTAGATCTTTATCCCTTGGTGGAAAGAAAGAAGAATAGTGTTGAATTTAACTAGCTGCCGCTAGTGAAAGTTACATTTTAAAATGTGATTTACGACTCCAACAAGTATTTAGAGGCTTAAATCTTAAGTTTTCAAATACCGCACTTTAGAAAGCCAATCTAAAACCATTATATTGCTCAAAGGCGCCAATACATAAAATAAATAAACTCATTCAAGTTGCAAATGGGATTTTAGTAGTAATGCTCATGATGTCTAATTTTTAGCGCAATTAGCTATATGAAAATAATTACAGTCTATATAACACTTGTAATGTTTCAAAGTTACTATTTGTTTGGGGGTCAAATTTTTCAATAGTTTGAGTTAAATATACCAAAAATAAGTCTTGGATTTGGTGTTTTAACTTCCGAAGCTGTTTTTCTTGAGATCAACCAATCCATTTAACAAGTATAATTCTTTTACGAGGAAGAAGATATGGGTGACATTTAGGTTCCATAAACACACTTTCCATACTTATCACGTGACAATACAGACTAGGCATGTCCATTTATGACTTCGGTAAAACAAGTGTGTCTATGTCATAAAATGAAGAACTTGAAACAATGCAAATAATGGAATATAACCACAAAAAGTCGTTTTTTTTTAAAAAAGCAATCAAATCTAATAAAGGTCTGTTCTAATTAATGACTAAAAAATATTTAAAGCTCTTTTGTTTATTTGTTTCATGTAATCTTTGATAGTGTTCAAAGATAAAGACAACAAGAATTGTTAAAATGTGACTTCTATATTCAAGAGTAAGGTATCAATCAAGTCATAAATCACACAGAAGGCCCATTCAATTATAACTAAAAAAAAACTTTTCAGTTCTTCATATTTAAATAATTGAAACTTAATCAAATAAATAAGTTACATAATATATAGCCTTAAAGCACTTATTTTAGCATTACTAATAATATAGTGCAAGATAAGGGGATTACATTTGAGACCAATTTCATTGTGAATGAGTAATACCAAGGAGTAATCTTGAGATAGGTTTTAGCCAGTCAAAATAAAAAAGTTTTACAGGTGATTTGACGGGAACTTCTATCATATTCTCAAGATGAATCACAAAACATGGGACACCAATTTAGAGACAAGTAATACAACTTTGTCATTTAATCCAAGACGTCGTAAAACAAAGATTTTAGTTTTCATAGCGTGTTTTAAAGAATTATCTTGATTAAAATTTATTGAGATTTCTTTTGGGCAGCAGGAACTATCAGTGTTGCCGTTTTGCGCTTATAGATACAGGCGTGCTGCAAATAGACGCAAACCTAGGTAAATCCAATGCCATCTTCATATACAACTACTCATAGAACATCTTTGTATACATATTTTGCTACTACTGAGCGCTTCTGCTTTGTCTGGGTGAATTAAGCGAGATCTCAAATTTCACCAACTGAGAGCTTTGTTTTAACACCAAATCAAACTAAGTTTTAAGTCACAAATAACAGTTAACATCATTAACGTGAGTTAAAATGGAACTGAATAAAAGGTCTCAACAAGCACTCTCCTTGATAAATCTCAAGGCAAATCTCGTTGAGATTTGTTTAGTTCTAAATCCAAATTATAGAAAATATACCACAACTAATTGCATATATACTGTACTGGACAGTTTATTTCTAAGCACGATCTTAAGAAATACTACAAAGCAGGCCTACATAAACAGGCAAGTGTAAGTCTTTAGAGACATGATTTTGTAGAAAAAACAAAAAGATTTTCATTATGTTGAACACTAAACCAAGATCCAAATATGAAACTAACACTCTAGTTAAAACATCTTTAATGCTATGTAGAACCTGTTGGCTTTAAAAAGATCAAGCCTCCGAGAGCTATTTTACAATTGAACAAAAAAGATGTTGTAAGTATAAAAGTCGTTCTGCAAAAACAAGTAGATTTTTTCTAGGATAAACGGTAGTTAAAAAACAAAAAAAAAACATGCATTCACAAATATCCTATTAAAAATGGCAGCTACAATGATACCCTGTATATTTTTTTTCATTCTATTATTTATTTGTTTTAGAATCAAATTGCCATTTCATACCTTTCATGAAACTAAGAAACAGGCTTCCTTGATCTTTGTTATGAGTTTTTGGTATTGATGATTACCCACACTTTGAGAAAGAGGAGGAGATCATGAGAAGTCGCTCCAAAAAGGCTGGAACTATCAAGATTCACTTTTAACAGTAGGTTATTTTCACAGAGCACGCTTAAAACGTATTTCCAAAAGCCGGTCAGTGTTATAGGCAGACTGGGAGATGTATTTATTAAACATTTCAGATTAAACCATGATGGAGTTCTATGTCTTGTGCGTGAAACCGGTTGAGTACGCAAGCCCGGTGTGGTATCAGAGCATCTCAAAAGGTTATAATGACAAACTCAAAGTAAGTTAGTACCTTACATTGAGCGTTCTAGGACCTTTCAAATCATCTGTGGCATGCGTCTTGCAGCAAAGCACGGAAGTCTCATCTCGTAGTTGGTAATCAGAAAAGCTTGGCAAGCGCGTTGCTCTGAAAGGGATTAGGAATGTCGATCTGAGGAACTCAACTAGGAGGCTGGTAAAAAAACAGCGAGCGGCGACTGAGAACGAGCCATCAGGACTATTCTTTCATTAGACCCGTTAGATTAATGGCTACTAAAAAGGTCATATGGGACAGCAAATTGCCCTGTAAGAAATGCCAAGCCAGGAGAATTCAGAAATGAGCAGACGTTACTAGCAGTCTTAAACCAAGCATGAAATCTAAGGTGAGAACAGCTTGGAGATCAAGTTACAAGGTTCATGTCAAAAAGGAGATTTTACAGAAAGTGCATGAGTACACTTGCAACAATAACTCTTTCCAGAGCTTCATGGCAAAACCGAACCGTCACAGACTTGATAGAGTGGAACCGTTTAGAAGGAAAACAAAGTTGAGAATGTGGTCAAACTGAAATACCAACTACCTTCCAAATGACTGTATCCTTTGTGACTCCAGGCGTAGATATCAGCTATCAAATATCCAGTAAATTAATTTTCCCTCCTACTGACACATCAGACTGCAGTGGCGATCTCGGGGAACTTCCCTTGACACACGGGCTTAGGCCAGAGAGATTTCTGCACCTTCAAATCCCGAAACTCAATTATCTATGGGAATAACTACTTGATCAGCCTCGTAGAGGAAAGTGCTTCAGAACTAAATAGATAAAAAGTCCCTTCATTGTTCTTACATCAAATAGTTACAAAAAGGAATATAAAGCAGAATGGTATACAGGCATGGATTTCAAAAACATTTATCTCTATGGGGGTGCCAATGTAGCTGTACTGCCACGTATTATGAATTCAAGCGTTCTATGACTCCGAATTCTCTAGAAATAATTCCATGTGTTTGGGAAACCTGTGATAAATGCTCCAGAACCAAATGTTTGTTTTTATATCTTTGTTGTTTGGTCTATGTTTTTTTTTTTTGTAATATTTAGATATTGAGACATTATAAATCTATTGTTAAATCTTTTGTTTATTAATTTTCTCAGTCAAGGCTAGTTCTAGTTGGTTAGAATCAGTAGTCTTGTCTTTCACGGTCTTGACGTTTGAATTTCTTTGTAAAAAGTCCGTCAGCCAGCTCTTGCCAATGGATCAATCGCTGCCAGAGACGGCGGCAATGTGCTGAGCGAATTCTCCGATCTGCCTATGTGTAGGAGCGAGGCCTATGTTACGCTAGGTGATGACCCAGCTGGCAAAGTGTTCTTCTTGCAGTGGAGTGATGCGTTGGCGATGCGATTGTGCTTTAGATTTTGGTTTTAGGCCCTTTAGACGGTCTCAGAGGTTAAAACATGATACATCCCAGCCTTTGGCAGCGAGTTGGTTTATCGCCTGTTCGAGTTAACATTCTGTATATTTCGGGATCGGCAATTCTGAATTTGGAAACAGAGTTAAATTGAACCTCAAGTAAGTGAGACATTACATAGTTGTTCATCGACGGGTTGGTGATGTTGACCCGAAAATCAAGTGGTATGGGTCACCCGCCACTCACGTTATAACCACAAAAGAATGTTATCAAACCAAGCAGACATTCAGCAAAAAAAAAAACAGTAGTAAAAAGATTATAAACTTGAAGATTGCGTCAAAATTCTTCTTGGTATTAGTGATTACGTTCTTAATTTGGGCTCCACGAAACACTATTCAATCTAAAACACTCTTTGGGATCCGGTGCCTATTCATTCCAGTTAGTCTTGGGGACATTGTGCTTGAATATAGTAAGATTGGAACAACTCTTGTAAGCCGATCAAAAAGTTTGAATGTTGGCTACTATAAAGATTCGCCCCGGGAGCTGAGTATCAAGTTACTTTCTTTTGTGTTCTACTTGTTTTTCAGCTCTTGAAGCAGACCACAAGATAATTTTTAACCTTTGCATTACTGTGTGAACCTTCTAGTAAAAATTTTTTTACATTACGATTGCTTCCAGTGCTAGTTTGTTTTCGCACAGCTTATGTGTAAAATTGCCAAAGCCTTTCAATAATTTCGCTCTTCCAAAGACAAAAAAAAAACCATTACTATAAATCAGTTCTTTCGTTATAACAATTTGAATATAATCGGAAAGTGTGTTTCAGATTTGCAACTCAGATATCTCTCACAGAAAATAAGTAACCTTGTTATTGTGTCTCGTTGTTATTTTTAAGTTGTGGAATATTCTTGAAATATACATATGTAGTGTTAACTTCTATCATCTCACCTAGTTACTCCCTTGCATTAGTTGATTTCTACGCAAATTGTAACAAATCCCTGTTATTGACGTTTTTAACTACTGTACAGAGTGTGTATTGTTTTAGAGGAATACCTCCCAAAACACACTTTTTTTTTCTTTGGAAAAGTTTAAGTCTAATGTTTCATCTTTTTATAGTGAAGCTCGTTGTACCACAAATCACATGACTGTTACATGAAATAAAACCTTAGTGTTTACTACAATAGACATCTATCTTGGTATTTAAGCTTGATAGTTTTGCGATTCTTCTACCAAGTAGGTTTTAACCAAGAGGCTGGTAGTTAGCCACTATATCAAAAAAAAAGTTTTGTTACGGACAGGTATTCCCAAGTAGTTCGCGGAAGGTGGCTTTTGTATAAGGTTCCGGTCGCGCGAACCTAGCAGTTTATTATCAACCTGAAAGAAATCTAAGACAAGTGTTTACCCTAAATACTCCAATGTTCAAAATGTAAAAAATTGAATTTAACTTTTGCAACCTGAACATCTAATAGCAAACTTTATGTCCGGAACACCCAACCACAAAACGACGGGCCTTGGGTTCCTGTTGAGTGTTGTCAGAATTTGGAGGTTTGTAGACATGGAAACCGTATGACGTTGTTTAAGATCGGTTACTAAGAAACAACACAATCCTATTGTCTAAATAAACCTTTTTTTTTTTTTTAATGGCGGATCAAGTTAACACACGCTGGCGACACACTAATCAAAAATTGATACATGGAATAGGTGAAACATCAGGAAATCTCCTCTACCAGAAGCCAACATAAATCGTGGTAACCATGAGTTTAAAAAAACCTTTCAAACAAAGCAAAGGCCAAAAAACAAAAAGAAAAAGACCATGCATTGACTTATTGAGCCCGGTCATGATATAAAGTCCAGTTTGAAATCCCTTGGTGATTCACTAAGCACTATGTTGTTAATACCGTAATTGTCTTTGTTAATCTTACGGGCTTGAGTTTATGACATCATAATTAATGTAGAACCATGTTTGAGAGCCAGGCCTAACCGCAGACGTTCTATGCATCTGAAAATATCAGACTTGGCCTTTTAAGGACCTTCCTGTTGTCTGGAAATGTAAAGGCGGGTCTAAGATCTATTAACAATTTCTTGAAAACAAAAGTTAACTGACCCCGGATAACGGTTGGTTTGGTTAGCGTCAGGTCCGGGGCAGAAATTTGACAGCCAAAGTTCTTTTGCATGAAACGCTCTGTGGTTATCTCTAAATATGTATTCTATTCATAAACCAGTCCCAAAAAAAAAAAAAGGGCCGGGGTTTTGATACCGTTATCGTTAAAGAGCACAGGCGATTGGCTCTCCGGAAATCATGGTAAGTGATCATATTTCATTTTTAAATCTGGGGTCATTGTCACAAAACTCCAAAATACTAAATGGTTAGGCTGGGGACATAATATGTATTATATTTCTTTAATATCAAGTCTAGGTCATGTATAATGAGATTCTGTTTGGTTAGCTGCCAAGTTTTACAACTTGCTTGACAACTGCAGCAGAATGTCACTATGATTTTCCTTGCTATTGAAGTATTCCAAAGATTTAGAAAGCTATAATGATAAATTTCTACTGCCTTCAATTTTAGTTCGTGATAATTTTTTATATCTTTGCAAATGTTATGTCTCGTCAGTATGAAAATTGGTTGTTTATCTGTTTCGTAATTGCGATTTAAGCTCATTATATGGAGGCTATATTGAACAACAATGTTCTACTATTTATAGGACGAATAAGCAAAAATTTCATCCACCACACAAGAACCATCTGTTGCACTTGACAGCTCTTAGAAAGCATACTCTTCAAATTTTTTGAGTATCGTATTAGAAACAATCAGGGGAAAATAGCGAAGCTAAGAATAGAAAACAAGGATTACTGCGCATTTAGTACAAAATGAGATTATAGAATGGTTATTCATATGGTATTACATGCGCCCAGACACAAAGCGCTTAAACATTGACTATGGAACCAAACCCCTGTTAACCGTTAGCATTGACTACAGCCACTGACTGAAGTGTGGTTAACGTCAAACACGCAGAAGTGCTCTAAGCCATTAGTCGATAAAACGATAGAATTTAACTCTGCGAGATAATGGCTTAACTAAAAGCGCGGCTTTTTAAACCCAGTAATACAATAACATAAACCAGTGGCTTTTGAGATGTGACCGTAGAGGCTTGGTTTACTGTTCAAACGCCAACGATGTGGTTTGTTCTAGGTCTATTTTTAGGCTGTGAGAGCGCTGAAACGTGAAAAATTTGATCATTCTGTAGCGCATGACTGGTAGAAGGGACATAAAGGCGTGGCAACACAGGGTTAAACAATCTAGGTCAGTAGCAGTACTTGTTCATCGTCCAGCTGGTCTTTAGTTAGTCCAGTCGCCCCTAGCAAAGTAGGCTGTAAAAATGTCAATCGAATTATTGGATCGTTGGAATACTATTGATATCTCTAGACTTTCCTTTTTGGGAGCGCTGGGCTGTGAAGGGTACCTGGTAATATACTGCCCACACAAATAGATGCTGGGAGTTTACAGCTGTTTTCGGTTGACAAAGATATGTGTTATCGAGGGGATTGCATGTGATTGGCTAACGGTTTATTTTGCTTGAGTAAGTGTTTTAGAGTTACGTTTTCGGCTAGAACGGTGAACACGTGAATTACATTTTGGAACATGCCGAGTTTTTTTCTTCTTTATCTTAGTCAGCTATTACGAATGCCATTGGCTGCTCTTTAACTTTGAAAATCCACGCACAATGCCAACTATGTGATCATGGTTACCAGGAACAGCCCGCCAGTTGCTCTACAGTGACTACTCTGGCTGCACCTTTTTTTTTTTTTTTTGTTTTT